>ERZ772795.194-NODE-194-length-11088-cov-8.51953_pt1 | contig 11088 bp, 5 predicted proteins | sample MGYA00511346_ERZ772795 | MGnify/ENA primary metagenome ERZ772795 (study PRJEB29015, sample SAMEA2738032) | human oral metagenome | biome: human oral; feature: human-associated habitat; material: saliva | place: China | collected 2245 ... | reverse complement strand
CCTTCGCGTTCCCATTGTCCATTTTTCTTAACGAAGATGTCGCCTGTGGTCGTATTGACGTATTTGTCACCTTCTTTTCCTGTCTCTGATGTTGGGTCGCTTGTGCCACTTAGGATGTCTTTACCGTCTCGTCCATTTTGTCCATCTCGGCCATTTTGTCCGTTTTGTCCAGCTGCTCCTGCTGCTCCATCTTCCCCTTTATCGCCTTTTGGTCCTTTGAGATTGCCTTCGCGTTCCCATTGTCCATTTTTCTTAACGAAGATGTCGCCTGTGGTCGTATTGACGTATTTATCACCTTCTTTTCCTGTCTCTGATGTTGGGTCGCTTGTGCCGTTTAGGATATCTTTGCCATCTCGTCCGTTTTCTCCGGCTACTCCAGTTTCCCCTTTATCGCCTTTTGGTCCTTTGAGATTACCTTCGCGTTCCCATTGTCCATTTTTCTTAACGAAGATGTCGCCTGTGGTCGTATTGACGTATTTGTCACCTTCTTTTCCTGTCTCTGATGTTGGGTCGCTTGTGCCATTTAGGATGTCTTTACCGTCTCGGCCATTCTGTCCGTTTTGTCCAGCTGCTCCGTCCTCACCTTTATCGCCTTTTGTAATCGTAGGAACTGCCGTTGCCGAAACTGACGGGCTTGTAGCTTTATTTGGTTGCGTTTGTGAAACAAGAATATTATCACCTTTTGCTACAGGACTTTCTAAAGTAACTGTCCATCTTCCATCTGTTACTGTAGTTGTTTTAACAGTACCATTTGGAAGAGTAACGTTAATTGTTGAACCATTTTCCCCTTTACCTGTAATGGTTGTAGCACCTTCAATAATCGCATCTACTATTGCTGGCTTAGATAATTCTAATCCAGCATTTGCAACTACAGTAGCACTAATATCATTACTTATTGTTTTATTAACTTCTTTTTGACGAGCAGAGATACTTTGTCCTTTTCCAAGTGGTGCTGTAGTATCCACACTCCATGCTCCATCTCCTGAAACTAGAGCTGTTTTATCATCTCCAGTTGGAAGTGTAACGGTTACTGTCGCTCCTGCAACACCTGTTCCTTTAACCACACTAGTTCCTTCACCTACCTCAGTAATAACAGGAATCTTAGACAGTGATTCGACAACATTCAACACAACTGTTTCTCTTGCTTCTGCAGCACCTAGATTCTCACTAGTACGTGCTATAAAGGTAAAGACAATACGTCCTGTTTTTGTCGGAGTTCCTGTAATAGTATGATTTGTAGCATTATACGTTAAACCATAAGCCCCTAAGAAGTAATTCGCAATATTGGCTTCAACAATACCTGAATTGTTTCCACTAACTGCACTTAGGAGAGCATCTATTCCATAGATATTGGCATGCTCACTTGAAGTTACCCTTACATCATTAATAGCTGTTCCAACTTGAACCGTTTGTTCTTTATTCGTAATTCCAATTGTAGCAGGAAGATGATTTACATGAATGGTTAGGGTTGCTGTTTTATCATTGCCGCTAAATCCTCTCGGTCTTCCTGTTACTGTAATCGTATATGTGCCGACTTTATTAGGAGTTCCCTGAATGATCTTACGTTCTGCATCATATGTCAAACCTGAAGGTAATTCACTAACACTTACTTCTACTCCCTCTGGTACAGTTAGATTGATTGGAGTAATTGGTGATAGAACAGTCATCGTTTGTTCTTGATTTATTACAAAGTCAAATTCCTTGGCTCTTACTGTCAATGGAATATCCAATGTTAGTGTTTTTCCTCCACTAATCCCTGTATAACGTTCAGATAGTGTAGTAGCTAAATGAATGGTATGATTCCCCACAATAGTTGGTGTTCCAGTAATCTTTTTGGATGCTGCATCATAACTTAATCCTAGACTTGATAAGGATGTATAGGTACTTGTTCCTTCAATCATTACAGACGGCTCAGCCAATGTTGAAACTGAATCTTTTGTAATGGTAATCTCTGGCATACTTTCTGAAGCTGTTACTGCAGCGCTAGTAGGAGTAGCCGATAAGGTTGGCTCTACTGGTACTACTGTAAGAGTAACCTGTTTCCTAGTCACTTGACCACCAAGAGTTTCTGGCATATTTGCTTTTACATTGAAGACGTATCTTCCTGGTCCGTTTACTGGTGTTCCTGTAATTTGATGATTTGCTAAATTATAGCTTACTCCAGTTGGAGCGCCTTCTAGTTCAATAGTTGCACGTTCATCAAAATCGGATACTGTTATTGGAGTCATCTCTTCAGCGGCAGAAAATGTCTGTTCTGCATGATTAATGCTAAGCGCTGAAGTCATAGGTGTTACTTCGATATAGATAGTTTTATAAATATCACCACTTTGAATCGGATCAGAATATTTAGAAGGCATATAATTCAAAACTTGAATTTCATGAATATATCCAGAATTCCTCATCATACTTGGAGTCCCTTTAATAGTACCTGTATGAGTTGTTTCATCATACGTATAACTTAATCCTTCTGGGAGCGAATCTGATTTAACCATCAATATTGAAAGTGAATCATGCTTAATCGTAATTGGGGGTATTTGAGTCCCAATTGGAGCAATTAAACGATTTTCGCTAGAACTATAAGCATCTGTTGGTTGATCTGCTGAACTAATTGTAAGACTGGGGAGAAGTCCTCTAACAAGAATCGTATAATTACTTGTAGTCGTACGTATTTGACCATTTGAACCTATTCTATAAATTGTAGCTTTAAAATTAAACTGTCCCGTATTTTTTGGAATACCTGTAATCCTCATTCGATCGTCACTAAGGTTAAATGGATGAGAAGAATTCATACTTGAATAAATCACAGTTGCATCATCTGGTATATTTTGTAACCCGAATCTAGTCACTGGAGTCTTCATGGTTTCTCCATTTTCATCCGTTGATACTGACATGATATTATTTGATAAAACTTCAACTTCTGATATTTCATCAGCGACAACAAATTCTTTTGGTTTTACAACTAAGTGTACTGCAGCAGACTTAATAACATCTCCCTTAACTGCTAAAATTGGAATATCATAGACCCCTTCATAGAGACCTTTCCCTTTAATAACGTTTCCGACAAGACGTGTTCCCTTTGGAAGCTTGGTCTTATCCACTTTAATGGTTACACCTTCACTAGGGCTTGTCTTGATAACCATATCTTGAAAGTTTTCACCCTCGGAGATTTCTTGACGATCATTTGTAACGGTAATATTTAAACCATCAACGGTATTTGGTTCTATCTCATAATTAAAGTCTGTAAACGTCTCATGTGACTTCCCAGCCCCATCCGTATAGGTTACATAAACACGAGCCTTTTGTGTAGCTTCTGTTCTCTTTAGTCCATAGACAGAAATCGATGAGTTGGCAGCATTTCCTTCAAAATAGGCATAGTTTCCACTTGATTTTACACGAATACCCGTAATGTGCGAATGGTTTTCCATAGAGATTGATATCGGTGGGGGAACAGATCCCTCTCTCCAATGTTGATCAGCAATGGGATTGATAGCATCTACTATCTCAAAATCAAATCTACGTGAACCACCATCTTGAAAGTGACCATCATGTGCCTTCACTGAAAATGAATACACGCCAGGTTGGACTTTTACACCTTCCTTTTTAACGACATAGGCTTCCGTTGGATTGCCATTTCCATCTACCTTCCCCTCAATGGGTCTAAGTTCTACACCTGCTGGAAATTCGTCTGATTTTATATAGGCATTTTCTTTATTCAGTGTCACTTTCCCTAGGATTTGTTCCTTATCAGATATTGGAATTGTAACTAATCCATTCTCCTTATTTACAACTTCTTTTTTTGCTTCAAATAGGGTGTCTGCAGTAGTTAAAGCATAGGATCCTCCTTTGCCGCTGTAGTCGTCCCTTTCACTAGAAATAGAATTTTCATAAGTTGTAAAATTTAATCTGATTTTTTTAGTCAATCCCAAACTATCGGTTATTTCAACAGTTGTAAAATAATTACCTGGTAATTTAGGCAATTTTGTAAATTGAAGATAATATGGTGTTTTAGTATAATCATACTCGTCTGCACTAAAATACTTTGTATCATATTCTATCACCGTTTGGAAAGACAAATTATTGCTATAAACCCCCTTATCTGGAGCCTTATCATGTCTTAAATCTATCAACTTAGCTTCCACTCCTTCGGATGCTTCTAAGACTGTGAATTTTGTAATTGATAACCCTTGTTTATCATTATTAGCAAAATCTGTTGACCGATTCATTGGAGCAAAGATTGGCAACATTGTATAATAACGTTTTGTATCTTGATTAGTATCCTGAACAGTCTGATTCCGATTAGACATAAAATAACCAAATGGTGTTGAAGGCATGTTAAGTCCATCAATAGTAACTTCTGTTTTCGGAAGATTATTTTCTACATAATCTGATAAATATATATTGCTATTTGAATTTTTATTGTTGCGATAAAATGGTGAAACTTGGCTGGAGTATGATTTAGAATCTTTGTAATTACCACTTAAATATCTAGTATAAGTACTTGTATCACTCTCTCTATCAAAAATAGGGAGTTTATCTTGGCTCTCGTCATTCATAATCATAAAACCATAATGTGTTGTTGCGGTAATTTTTATAGTCCCTGACACTTTAATATTTGGATTTGATTTAACATAAAAACCAACCTCATAAGTTCCCTCCATGTCTCTTGTAGGGGTTAACGTTTTTGTCAACAGTCCGGCTTCTCTGTTCAATGTAAATCCTAATCTTTCTGCTCCCTCGGTCATTACTAATTCATTTATATCATTATTTGGAAGATTTGATGCTCCAATCTGATACACAATTTCATATGTTTTTCGACCATTTCCAGGCAAAGTCATATTTTCATAATTTACAAAATCGACTGTTTTATTTTCCAGTGTCAAGTATGGTTGTCCGTTTATAACGGGAGTCGCTACTCCTCTTTTATTTCTCACTTTCCCTGGTTCTGATTTTTGAAGTTTAAAGGTTACTTTTCCAACAGTTCCTTCTGTTAAGGTAAGTTTTTGGCTAGCTGGTGCATCTTCTGATAGAGCCCAGTCCTTGAGTCTTTCATTTGCAGCAATCGAAGGTTGAACTGTTACTTCCTTTTTAGCAACCGTTTCTGTTGTTGAAACTTTTTCTTCCTTCTCCTCACTTGCTAAGACTAGTCCAGATTTTTCATCCATATAGTCAATTGTATATTTTAGTGTAACATCACGTTTTGCTGTTTCTGTTTCATTGCTTCCTTCTACTTCGTAGACAAAAACATTGTCTTCCCCTTCAACAATTTCTTTTGTAAAGGTTGTTGGATTCCCATCTGGTACATAGTAATTTTCTAATTGACTATCATTTGCCAGTTCTCCACCAATTTCTGTGACGCTGGCTTTTGCTTTTGCTTCAGCAGTTTCTACTGTCTTCGTCTTCGTTACTTCATGAACTACTTTATGAGATTTACGATCTACATAGCGTACTTTATAGACAATACTTACTGCACGTTTAGGGGTAGTTGCTGCCTCCTCTGGTTTTGCTTCTGTTTTTGTCGCAGTAGGTGTAGTAACTTCTTCCTTTGGTTGTGATGGAGTACTGTTTGTAGGGTTCACTTCATTTGTTGAAGCATTCTCCTCATTCAACTTAGGTGCATCTGTTGATGTTGATTCAGGTTTAATCGCACCTTCTGTTGATTGTGATGAAGTAACAATTAAATGATTCGTTTCAACTGTTGAAGCATTGGTCACATCTGAAGCTGATGCATCTACTGGTTTTGGTTCTGGTTTTACATCATTCTCCTCTGCTTGAACGGCAGGCGCCAATCCTCCCAATAGTAAAGCAGTTCCCATTAAACCAATTAATACTGAACTTGCTCCATAAGCTTTATTCTTACGAATAGAATATATTTGCTGCTGTTCCACTTTTTTCACGTTTTTTATGTCCTTCCTTATTTCTGATGTTAGTTTTTATGATTCAAATCAGGAATATAAATAATCTGCTTAGAATTTTCGAACAGTTCTTCTGAATGAGTAAGATCATCTTCTAAATGTTCTTTTATACGAACAAAGTCCTCTGTTTCTGAGTTCTTGAAAGCGCTTTTATAACGTGATAAAACTTCTTGTAACTCCTTAGATAACTCCGTCTTCTGTGCGATAACTTTATTCTTAAGTTCATTCAATGTTTTCATTGTTCGATTAAAGCGTTCGAACTCATCCGAGATTGATTTATTTGCTGTATCAATCATCTCTGTTGCCTGTTGCTTAGCTTCATCTAACAATTGTTTTGAAAGTTTTTTTGCATCAATAATAGCTTCACTAATCAGCTCTTCTTGAGACTGGTATTTATATAATTGTGCATTTAACTGTTCAATGGCTTCATTCTTCCCAAGCAGTTCTTGTTTGAGTCGATTATTTTCTCTTTCCAGACTTAGGATTAAGTCGTCTACTTCCTTTTTGTTATATCCAAAAAGACTTTTTTTTATATCTTCCATAATTCTTTCCTCTTTTGCAACAACTGAGTGTAGAGTCAGATTTATCACATTTGCATTTCTTTATGCTACTTCTTTAAATCATCTCAGTCTGAGTTCCAACTAATTTTTTCGCTCTCCTTCATCTCATAGATCCTTTCCTCTACTTTCATTTCACTTAAAGCTCTAGGTACGAAAAACATATACCGTTACAATAGATGTTTTCTAACTGATTCACTTATTTTATAATATTTTAAGCCCCCTGCACATCAAGGTCATTTCTTTAGCACTTTGTTATTCACATCCTTACTTCTACAATTGTTTCATTAGCACTAACAAAAACCAATATAATAATATATACAAGCCCTTTATTTTTATGCATAATTTTACACAATCATTCTATACCCCCCCCCCCGAGAATTGTCAAGTGTTTTTATATTAAGTTTTTGTTAAATTTTCTTTACTTCATTCTGATTTTCTCGACAGAGCCAAGCTAATACTCATACTCAATGAAAATCAAAGAGCAAATTAGAAAGCTAGCCACAGGTTGCTCAAAGTACAGCTTTAAGGTTTCAGATGGAAGCTGACGTGGTTTGGAGAGATTTTCATTGAGTATAAGGGGATTTTTGAAGAGTATAACGAAAAACCCACCAACCTAAGCTGATGAGTTTCAAATCTATTTTCTAAATTTCCACTGGCTGTAAATCCCGAAACCGATAATCCAGATAGCTGAACCGATTGCTCCTACAAATGTAGACTCTTGTAAAAAGAGGGTTACAAAGACAAAGGCAAAGAAGAGCATGGTTAACGGGTTTAAGAAACGATAATGGGGCATGAGATAGCCATCCGCCATAAAGTCTGATGACTTGCGGTATTTAAGGTGAGCCACCATAATCAAGATATAAATAGCTACATAAACACCTGATGAAGAAGCTGTTATCAAGGCAAAGGCATCAGAAACTCCTGGTAGGACATTAATAAAAGCAGCTGTAGCAATTAAAATAGTTGAAGCCAAAATTGCATTTTGAGGAACATTATAACGAGATAAAGTATCTGCTTTAATTGCTTTTAAGAGAGGATTTGGCAAATCCTGAGCTATTTGATACAAATGACGACCTGTTGAATAAAGGGTTGAGTTCAGAGCTGATGCTGCTGACGTCAAGACGACGAAGTTAATCAAGGCTGCTGCCCATTTGACACCTGCTAGTTCAAATACCGTAACGAATGGTGAATCTGCTGAAGCTAAATCTCGCCACGGAATAATCGCCATAATGGCAATTAGAGAACCTCCATAGAAAAAGGCAATACGTAAAGGAATTTCCTTAACTGCTTTTGGCAAGACCTGACGTGGATTTTTGGTTTCCGAAGTCGTTACTCCTATAAACTCAATCATAAGGTAGGCAAAGAAGACCATCTGGAAAGCCATCACAAAGTTGACACTACCATTAGGGAAGAGTGAGAAATTATCCGTAATATTGGCCAAACTAGCTACTCCATGAGGTGTCTCAAAACCTGTCAGAACCATAAAGATACCAGTCACAATCATAGCAAGGATAGCTACAATCTTAATCATAGCAAACCAAAATTCAACTTCTCCAAAAAGTTTAACAGCTATTAGATTGACCAAACCTAAAACAGTTAAAAATCCAACTTGAATTAACCAACTAGGCCATGAAGGAAACCAAAACTGAACATAGTGCGAAATAGCCGTAATTTCTGCCATACCAATAAAGACAACAGATAACCAGTAAGACCAGACTGCAAAATGTCCCCAACCCTTACCCAAATGGCGAGTAATAAAGTTAATAAAGGTATGTTGCTCAGGATCTTGATAGAGCATTTCTCCTACCGCTCTCATCATAAGGAACATAAAAGCTCCTGTAATCAGGTAAATTAGTACAATCGAAGGTCCTGTCAAACTGATCGAACGACCAGCCCCCAGAAAGAGGCCTGTTCCAATAGTTCCAGCAATGGCCATAACCTGTACGTGACGATTGGTCAGACCACGCTCCATCTTATTTTGCTTCTTTTTTGAACTCATATAGTCTCCAATTCTTTTTAAACCTAAAAAGGAGTAATCAGGGCGTTTCCCTCTTTCTACTCCCTTTAATCATTAGGCTGTTTTTTCAACCTTTAAGATTTTTACATCATAGCTACCAACAGGTGTTTCAATGGTTGCTGTATCACCTGTTTTCTTACCAATCAAGGCTTGTCCAATTGGGCTTTCATTTGAAACCTTACCTGCAAAGGCATCCGCACCTGCTGAACCTACGATAATATAAACTTCTTCTTCGTCCTCACCAATTTCTTGGATAGTCACTGTTTTACCAATTGCGACTTCGTCTTGGGCAACAGAGTCGCTATTAACGATTTCAGCATAACGAATTTTTGTTTCCAAGCTAGAGATTTGACCTTCAACAAAGGCTTGTTCATCCTTAGCTGCTTCATACTCACTGTTTTCTGAAAGGTCACCGTATGAACGGGCAATCTTAATGCGTTCTACCACTTCTGGTCGGCGAACCAATTTCAATTCTTCTAATTCTTTTTCTAGTTTTTCCTTTTCCTCAAGTGTCATAGGATATGTTTTTTCTGCCATTTTTCTCAACTTTCTTTTACTTTATTTTTTAAAACAAAATTATGTGGAAAACCACATAATTTTAGTTTGAACTACTTGATTGCGTTAATTTATTATTGATATGTTGTGCAACATTTTGGTCATGATCTGCCTTGTTCGTAGCGAAGTATACCTTGCCATCTGTAACATCTGCCACAAAGAATAAGTTATCACTCTTAGTTTGATTGATACTTGATTCAATAGCATCCGCGCTTGGACTATCTACTGGTCCAGGCATCAGACCTTGGTTTGTATAAACATTATACGGAGAATTGATGGTTGTATCAATTTCAGTATCATCAGCAAGACTAATCTTCTGACCAAGTTTTCCTTCAGCATAGAGAATAGCAATATTACTTTGTAAAGGCATACCAAGATTCAAACGATTGTAGAAGACACCTGCAATCATCTTACGATCTTCAGTTTTCGCTCCTTCTTTTTCTACCAATGAAGCAATGGTTAACAACTCATTGACTGTCAAGTGTTTAGACTTAATTGTACTATAGTGTGGAGTCAAGGTCTTATCCATGGCAGCCAACATCTCGTCAATCAAGCTTTCAATAGTTGTGCTTTCCTTGATAGAGTAGGTAGCTGGGAAGAGGAAACCTTCCAAACGGTAGCGAGCACCACTTTCTTTTGTAGGCAAGCTTTCTAGTAAGTTTGAATATTTAGAAACTTCTTGACTGATAAAGTTATCATCTTGAACTTTAGCCAAGAAAGCATCCGCAGTCAAAGGCTCTTTAAAGTTACCTTGCAATTGACCTACCGCTTGGGCAATTTGATCAATCGTGTAGCCTTCTGGAATCGTCAAGCTGGCTAGTACAGGTTCTTGTGCTTCAGCTGTACCACCCTTTTGCAATTCCTTGATCAAGTCATCCGTACTCATGCTCTTCTGCAGATTGTAATATCCAGCCTTCAAATCTGAATAATTCTTGTACTTAGTATACATACCAAAGACAATGCCGTGTTTCACCAAACCTGCCTTTTCAAGAGTTGAACCAATTTCTTGAACACTGGCTCCTTCAGGGATTTGAACTGTTACATATTCTTTTGAAGTAGGATCAACTGGTTCTAATGAGGCTAGCACATACTGATAACCAAAGTAACCACCTGCCGAAAGTAAGGCAAGAAAAATCAGTAAAGAAATGAAGAAGGCCTTGAATCCAGATTTTTTCTCTTTCTTAGACTTAACTGGTTTTGCTACTTCTCTACGGCTACGGCGTGGTGTATCACTGATGATGTCCACTGTTTCTGTAACAGGCGTCGGTGCTTCTGGACGTGCCTGTTCTTCTTTTTTCTCTACTGTCTTATAGGACACAGCTACCCTTGTTGGGGTTTCATTATATTCTCTTTCGACTTTATTAGGTCTAACAGAACCTGGTCCTGGTCTCGGTCCGCTCTCATTGGCTGGTGAAGCAGGAACATCTTGACTTGGATGGCTAGGAGCTACTGAAGCATCCTGACTCGGATGACTAGGAGCTACTGGAGCATCCTGACTCGGATGACTAGGAACTGCTGGAGCATCCTGACTCGGATGGCTAGGAACTGCTGGAGCATCCTGACTCGGATGGCTAGGAACTGCTGGAGCATCCTGACTCGGATGACTAGGAACTGCTGGAGCATTATTTATAATATTTTCTACCGCTGACAAGGAATCAGCCATCAACTCTTCAGCAGACAGTCCACTTGTAGGAATAGAAGCTCTGTTTTCATCTCCTGCTAGAGTCTGATCATAACTTTTTGATTTTTCTAGATCTCGTAAAATCTGCTCTTTAAAGCTTAATTTTTCATCTTCTCTTGATTTTTCACTCAAAAGTTTTTCCTCCTCGTTGACAATCCATAATATTATATCTTAAAAACGAAAGAAAAGCAACCTAGCATGCTTTTCTGGCTTATTTTTTATACTCAGGTAACTTCTCAAAGTAACTTCCACTTGGCTAGCCGAAGTGGAAATTAGTCTAAAACGGATTTTTATGGTGGAATTAAGTATGAGACGTTTGAGTTAGAAATGAGGTCTACTATGACAAAACATAAACACCTTACC
>ERZ772795.193-NODE-193-length-11120-cov-5.88703_pt1 | contig 11120 bp, 6 predicted proteins | sample MGYA00511346_ERZ772795 | MGnify/ENA primary metagenome ERZ772795 (study PRJEB29015, sample SAMEA2738032) | human oral metagenome | biome: human oral; feature: human-associated habitat; material: saliva | place: China | collected 2245 ... | reverse complement strand
AGTGCCCCGCTTCTTCTAATGCGAGGCGGGTTAGTTTGAAAGTTTTGGAGGCGGTCGGCGCTGCGCGTGCCGCTCCGTGTGGAGTGGTCTGCGCGGCTCCTTGAGCCTCATGTACTCAAGTATGCACCCTCTCAGAGGGTGTGTCAATAGGGTTGAGCGAACTTTACTCAACTTTTTTTCGCGGAGGTGTGTGAGGGGTGGGTTTTTTAGGGTTCTGGGGCAGTGTTTTGCGGGTGATTTTGGGGCGGCGGCGAGGCGCGGATGGGCGGTTTTGCCGCGAAATTCCGGGGTTTTTGGGCTGAGTGGGGGCGCGGCGCGGCGATTCAGCGCACGGCGGACGCTGACGGGCTAACTGGGCGAAAAAATTTTTAAAAACTTTTAAAAAAAGGGGCGAAAAACCCAAAAATTGAGGTGCGAGAGGAGTCGGAAGGTGGTCTGAGCGCACCTTATATAGGGTGTGCGGGGCGATCGTTAGGCGCGATTTTTAGGCCTGGAGGCTAATCCCCTGCCAGCGTTGCTAGAGGTACCCTTCGTGCGGGCACCTCAACTACGAGCCCCCGCCGTGAGACATCGCAGCGAGACATCAGGGAATCACTCCTCTTATATATAGAGGACTTGCATGCGAGCTCCATCGCTCGCTTTATGAGGGGTATCTCTGCTTGTCCGACACGTATTTCCTAACCCCTCACCGATGGCTTGAGGCTCCCTGCCTGCCGTATGCTGATTACGACCATATCCTCTCAAAGCAGACAGGAGACCCCAGTGTCGCAGGAAGACAACCCGAGCCCCCAAGGCGATTCCACCTCCAAAACCCCACTCCCTTCCGCAACTCCCAAAAATCAGGCAAATAGCACCCCTGCCACAGAATCAGAAGAACCAAATAACCTAACAGCAGAAACCCTCAGCGAAGAAGGAGAGGGGATAGTAGAAGAATGCGGTAGATTTAAAGAGCGGCTACATAATATCAAAGAATTACCACATAATATAAATAAATATATCACTGAAGATAATCCTATTTTGGACAGCAATGAAACCAATAAGAAATACCCAATTGATACTCTGGTGTCAATATTTAAAATCCAGAAAAAAGATCATAAAATCATTTTCTGGATATCTGTCCTTCTATTAACCCACATGATTTCCTATTACCTTAAATGGATATACCTTGTAGACCTATTTCGAATTGCTATAACAGCGATATTCTTAATATTTGCAATAAAAAATACATACTCGGCGTATCAAAACAGGCCCATTATTGTTGATTCTTTCAAGAAACACCCGCTTCAATTCTTTACAACGATTATTGCCATAGGTGGATTATTTGCATTAGTTATCCCAGCAGCAATGAATGTGTTGAAGCTCATTGGAGATAGCTCTGCTTTAACCACTGCGATACTCACTATCACCGGTGGATTTATTGCAGTCTTTGGACTCATTAAAAGCCATCAAAAAAGCGAGCTTGAACGTGAGCAATTAGAGACTCAAAAACAAAAAGATGCTCGAGACCATATTCGTCAGCTCCATGATTCCTACAATGACCGTTTTGATAAAGCCGTTGCTGAACTTTATAGCAATGATGTTAAGGCAGCCTATGCAGCCGTTCCTAAACTAGCTAAACTTGCCGATGCTTGGTTAGACTACAAAGACCTCAGTAATGATACGGAAGAATTGGAGAAGCTGAAAAAGAAGGCAGAAAAAGAAGCTCAAACAATCATAAACATTCTTTGCAAATATATACGCACCATGCCTGGTGAATATACAGAAGAAGACCTTAAAGACATAGATACCCTAAACACCACAGAGCAGGATAAACTTAAAAATGAATCCGAGGTTCGTCGTCTTATTTTCTCCGAGATTAGCGACCGATCCAGTGAGGTTACCATTGAGAATGACAAAATATTCACCACTCCTGGTGTATGGAGCAACTTCGATTTCGATTTCAGTCGAGCACCTATCTTCTATCCCCTCAATAACCTCACAATTGAGCAAGGTAATTTCTCTGGTGCAAAGGTCTATATTGACGCGAACTTCATCGGAGTGACCTTCACCGGCATCGTGGATTTCACCAAGGCGAGATTCACCCATGACGCAAACTTCAGCGAGGCAGCCTTCACCCGCAGCGCGAACTTCAGCAAGGCGGTTTTCATCCGCAGCGCGAACTTCAGCGGAGCGAGATTCACCCGCCGTGTGAACTTCAGCGGAGCGAGATTCGACTACACCACGATCTTCAGTGGAGCAGCCTTCACCCGCCGTGTAAACTTCAGCGAAGCGAGATTCACCCGCCGTGTGAACTTCCGCAGAGCGACCTTCACCGACATCGTGGATTTCACCAAGGCGAGATTCACCCATGAGGCATACTTCAGCGAAGCAACCTTCACCCGCAGCGCGAACTTCAGCAAGGCGGTTTTCACCCGCAGCGCAAACTTCAGCGGAGCGACCTTCATCCAGCGTGCAGATTTCAACTGGGCAACCTTCGCCCGTAGCGCAAACTTCAGCAGAGCGACCTTCATCAGCAGCGCGAACTTCAACAGAGCGACCTTCACCGGCATCGTGGACTTCACCAAGGCGAGATTCAGAAAGTTTAAACCGACTTTTACTACAAAACTGGAGCACGCCCAATTCTCTGCAGGCTCAAACCCGCAGGACTACAAGTTCTCATGCCTCACTCCGGACAGCAAAACTATCAAGCTTGGAACAGCTACTCTTCTTGGCAAGCCGTTCGAGATTCCCCTTGGAACGGTACTCTTCGACCCGGATTCTCCGAAGGATCAGCGGGGTAATTACGCCGTTCAAAGTGAGCCAGCGAAGTAAATAGAAGAGTCTGATAATCAGGGAGATACCCCTCCAATTAAGGCTCATTAGAGATGCCCCGCCTGCACGAGATGTGCAGGCGGGGCTTCTTCTTTTGCCCAGTGCGAGCGCACAAGGGTGGGGTCCTCCCCTATGCTGGATATAAGCCAGCACCGGAGCAGGAAGGGCACACCACCATGAACCTCAACAAACTCTTAACCGCGCTGCGGCAACGCAAAAACACCCCGGCGCACACCCAGCAGGCCGGGCGGCGCGAACGCTACACGCACGCTCTCGAACAATTCCTCGACGGGCAGCCCGCCTGAGATTTCAGAGATTCGCCCCTCTTATATATAGAGGACCTGTATGCAAGCTTCATCGCTCGCTTTATGAAGGTATCTCCGCTTGTCCGACCCGTAATTTTTCAACCTTCACCTGTGGCTTGAGGCTACCCGCCTGCCGTATCCTGGCTAGGACCATATCCTCTCAAAGCAGACAGGAGACTCCATGCAGCACTCCCCCATTCAACCCACACCAGATGCAACTCCTCCAGATACCAACGGCAAAAAGGCAACTATCCGCAATTTCTTTGCTAATAACTGGATACCACTTATTATATTTTCAATATTCACATATATCGCAATTTGCTTTTTCCTAGATGTCCAAAATATATCTCATGAACATCTAAACAAGACTCAACAGTTGCTACAAGAAATAAAAGAAGGCAGAGACGCAGCCAATGAAACAATCAAGGAAATCGATAGCCTTCGAAACAGCTTTTCAATCCATGGGCTTCTTCTAATTCTATCTCTGATTATTCTTGTCTCTTGCTTCTCAAAACCTATAATGAAACTCCTAAATGAGTATCCCCAGCGAGTCTTTGTCTCAAGTATCGCATTAGGCGGAATTCTCGCGTTCTCGATACCTCAATATTTGTATTCATATAAATACATTGGGGAAACCAAAGATATAACTACTTCACTTTTAACTGTCACCGGCGGAATTTTGGCAGTCTTTACACTGCTAAAGACGCATCAAAAAAGCGAGCTTGAACGTGAGCAACTAGATACTCAGAAACAGAAAGATGCTCGAGATCATATACGACAACTACACAATTCGTACAGTGATCGATTTGATAAAGCCGTAACAGAACTTAATAGCGGCAAATCAAAGGATGCTTTTGCAGCGGTGTATAAACTCGTCCACCTTGCCGACGATTGGTTAGAATACAAAGATTTATCGGACAACAAGGAAGACCAAAATAAATTAAAAAATAGAGCCCAAAAAGAGACTCAGACAATCATCGATATCCTTTGCAAGTATATTCGAACCATGCCTGATGAATATACAGAAAAAGACATAGAATCCTTAGACGCCACAACACAGGATAAACTTAAAAATGAATCTGAGGTTCGCCGTCTCATTTTCTCCGAGATTAGTGATCGATCCAGTACGGTTATAATTAAAAAAGACGAAATATCCACCATTCCTGGCACATGGAGCAACTTCGATTTCGATTTCAGCCGAGCGCCCATTTTCTATCCCCTCAACGCCATCACAATTGAGAAAGGTAATTTCTCTTCTGCCAAGTTCTACAGTAAAGCAAACTTCGACAAAACGACCTTCATTCAAACCGCAGACTTCAGCGAGGCGACCTTCACCCAACCCGTGAGCTTCTGGGAAGCGAACTTCGCCCAAACCGCAGACTTCAGAACGGCAACCTTCACCCAACCCGTGCGCTTCTGGGAAGCGAACTTCACCCGAGCCGTGAGCTTCTGGGGAGCGGACTTCGCCCAAAGGGCGGATTTCAGCGCGGCAACCTTCAGCAGCAATGTGGACTTCGAAGATGCGACCTTCAAGAGATTTGAGCCGACTTTCACTGCAGATTATTGGGGGAAAACCCAGTTCTCCGTCCACACGGCTCAAGAGGACTACGATTTCTCAGTTCATAGCGGCAGCAAGCCTATTCAACTTGGCAAAGCTGAGCTTGACGGAATAGAACGCCAGATTCCGGTCGGAACTGTGCTCTTCGACCCCGATTCAGGCCGTAGAAGTGAGCCTGCGAAGCCAATAGAAGAGTCTGATAATCAAGGAGAAACCCCCTCCAAGTAAGGCTCATTAGAAGAATCCCCGCCGGCCTCTCGTGCAGGCGGGGCCTCTTCTTTAACCACCGCGAGCGCGCAAGGGCGGCGCCCTCCCCTATGCTGGATATAAGCCAGCACCGGAGCAGGAAGGGCACACCACCATGAACCTCAACAAACTCTTAACCGCGCTGCGGCAACGCAAAAACACCCCGGCGCACACCCAGCAGGCCGGGCGGCGCGAACGCTACACGCACGCTCTCGAACAATTCCTCGACGGGCAGCCCGCCGTACGCCTCAGCGGCGTGTACACGCTCGCGAGCCTCATCGACGAATGGCTCACCGACGCATCACTCCCCGAGCAGGTGCGCCGCGAAGAAGCCCAGACCATTATCGACGCGCTGACCGGGTGCATCCGCACGCCCTACCCCCTCGCACAAAAGCGGCAAGCCCTAGAATCAGACGAGGCCCCCGAAGGGTACGAAGGCAACTTCGCGCGCGATCAGGTGGCGCTACGCGAGGAGCAGTTGGTGCGCCGCACGGTCTTCATGGAGTTCAGCCGCCGCCTCGCCGCAGTTACCGAAAGCAGCGAGGCAGGCCATAAGAAGAGCCAGCACGCGGTACCGTCAATATCGCCCATGTGGGCTGATCTGCGCTTCGACTTTGGCGGCGCACCCATCTTCTACCCGCTACGGCAGCTGCACTTTCAGAACGCCGATTTCGCCTCCGCAACCTTCTACGGCGCGGCGGATTTCTCCGGCGCAACCTTCCACGGTGACACCAGCTTCTCCGCAGCACAGTTCACCGCTGATGCATCCTTCCACGGCGCGAACTTCACCGACTGGGTGGGGTTCAGCGCCGCACACTTCGCGGGCGCGGCAGAGTTCAGCGGGGCGCATTTTGCGGACGCGGCAAGCTTCGCAACCGTAACCTTCACCGGCGAGGCTGACTTCTCAGACGCAGTCTTTTCGGCTGCGGCTGACTTCGCGGTATCCGCTTTCAAATCCGATGCCGACTTCTCACGTTTGAACACCGCAGGCATAGCCAGCTTCACGGCGATTACCTTCGACGGAAAGGCAGTATTCACCGCCTCCACGTTCCACGATGAAGCACACTTCGCCGCGTCGGTCTTCAACCGTCCGGCGGTGTTCTCCAAGTCGCTGTTCGGCGGGGCCGCGCGCTTTGCCGGTATAGCCACCAAGCAGTCCGCAATGTTCAGCAACGTGCGCTTTACGGGCGCGGCGGACTTTAGCGGGGCATCCTTCACGCAGTACGAGGATTTTGGTGGGGCGCGGTTCGACGGCGACGCCACGTTCAGCCGGGCGTCTTTTATTGCGCTTCCGAGGACGCGCTATGAGATGGACTTCCCGCAGCACGCGAACTTCGGTAACGCGACCTTCGCGCAGGATGCCGACTTTAGTAAGGCGACGTTCACGGCGCATGTCGGCTTCTACAAGGCGACGTTCGCGCGGGCGGTGAGCTTCAACGGGGCGAACTTTGAGGGCGCCTACTTCGCGGATGCGACGTTCAGTCAGAAGGCGGATTTCAGGCAGACTAGCTTCATGTATGTTAAGCCGTCCTTTGAGGCTTTGGAGAGGCGGCTGCAGAGGGCACGGTTCTCGGCACAGGCGGATCCGCAGGATTACCTGTTTGAGGCGCGCCCCGAGAGCCCGCACGGTTTCAGCTGTGGCGAGGCAGAGCTTCTTAATAGAACGTTCGTTCTCCCTGTCGGTGCGGTGCTGTACGACCCGGATTCCTGGGATGAAGAGAAGCAGGAGTACACGCGCCTGAGTGAGCCCGCAAAATAACATCTAGCTCTCCCCCGCCGTCGGGAAAGCCCCCCCCCCCCCGCACAGACCCCGCCCGTGCATCCAGCGCTGGCGGGGCCTTTGCTTGTGACCAGTGACAGCCCAAGCCCAGCCATTTTTACACTATGCTGAGTATGACCCGTTCCTTTCAACGATGACAGGAGAACCACATGCATCTGACACCCAGCACCGCGTGGGCTTGGCTGATAGCTTGCGCAGTCGTCATTCTGTTTTTCCCGCTCGCCGCGCAGTTCGGCAATCTCAAGGGGAAGCTGTCTAGCTTCCGCACCTGGGTTTGGACTATCGCTCTCTTGGGCATTGTCACGGCGGGTTTTATGCCTTTCGCCTTTGACCCTGGCATCGCCAATTTTGAGGTTCAGCCGTTCATTTTCTTCGTCACCGGCACCCTGCTGGGTGTTCTCTTTCTTGGGGAGTTCCACCGCATGAACACCCAGAAAAAGCTGAAACACCCCCAGCGGGTGCACGCTGAGCGCCGTACCCGTTACAGCAAAGCAGTTGAGCAGCTGGCGTATCCGAACCCGGCAGTCCGGGCGAGCGCCATCAGCACGCTTGCGGGTCTGGTGGATGAGTGGCTCGCTGACGAGCAGCTCAGCGTTGAGGCGCGGCAGAAGGAGGGGCAGGTCATCGTCAATGCCCTCTGCGCTTATGTTCGTTCGCCGTTCGCGCGGGCGTTCAAGGCAGAAGCTTTTGAATCCGATGCACCGCCCGCTAACTATGCGGGTGATTTCGCTACGGATCTGGCGGCTTTCCGTGGTGAGCAGGATGTTCGCCGCAGCGTCTTCGTTGAGATGAGCAAGCGCAGCAGCACCCTTGCTGAAAATGAGAAGGGCGAGGTGGCTGTTGTCCCCGGCGCGTGGAGCGGCTTTGAGTTCGATTTCAGCCGGGCTGTTGTCTTCTACCCTCTCGACGGTCTGACTATTGAGAACGCCGATTTCTCTGCGGCGAGGTTCTGCAACGGTTCGGATTTCAGCGGGGCAACTTTTGTAGGTAACGCGAACTTTACCCGAGCGGTCTTTGACCAGGATGCGCGTTTTAGCGACGTAACTTTCATGGGAACGGCGGACTTTAGCAACGCGCGCTTTGCTGGTGATGCGTTCTTCCGCTGGGTGTCTTTCAATGCTAATGCGGACTTCCGCGAGGCTTCTTTTGGAGGGCACGCTGACTTCCGCGATACTGCATTTACGGCGGATGCGGGCTTTAGCGGTGCTTCCTTTGAAAGGAACGCTGGGTTCTTTAGGTCGTCTTTTGGCGGTAATGCAAGCTTCTTCAGGACGGATTTTGCGGGAGTTGTGGAGTTCCGTGAGGCGGTCTTTGAAGGGCATGCCGGGTTTAACGCGGCAACCTTCTACGGGGATGCGCACTTTAGCCGGGCTACGTTTGAGGGGCTCGCTGGGTTCCGTGATGTGACCTTTAAGGCGGGCGCGGAGTTCTACGGTGCGTCCTTTATGCAGACTGCTGATTTCTGCGATTCGTCTTTTGTGAAGAGCCCGCCGCTCTTCGCGGCGAAGAATGTTGAGTCGGGTGAGGTGTACCGGGCTCGGTTCGCTGCCCTGTCTACCGGTTCGGAGCCAGCCAATCAGGAGGCGCATAACTTCGCGGTGTACGAGGGCAGCCAGCCTATTCCGCTGGGTACAGCCGGGCTGAACGGCATGGGCTACCGCATCCCGGTCAGTACGGTGCTCTTCGATCCGTCTTCTTGGGATGAACGGCAGAAGGAATACACGCGCCGGAGTGAGCCTGCGAAGTAATACCCGGAGGCCCCGCCACGTTGAATGTGTGGTGGGGCCTTTGTATGTAGCCGATAGAAGCACAGGTCAGACAATTTTGCACTAAACTAAAGGATGACCATTCCTATCAGAGAAGACAGGAGAAACACCAGTGACACCAGAACCAAGTCCATCCCCTACTCTCACTATCCCGAGTGCTGGGCCCATCACATGGGACGCAATCGCTCAATGGGTATCCATAATATTACTTGCTATCGGCACACTTGTATTTATCATTTTTGTTACCAAGAAAATTTTTCCATGGAATAAGAAACGAGAAGTTAAGCCGTTTTATCTTTGGCTTGCCACCATCGCAGTCTTTGGTGGATTAATAAGTTTTTTCCTACCCATTGCTATTAACTCTGGTTTCAATAAAGATGATGATGGCTCGCGACTTCGCCAAGCACTCCTCTACACCACTGGTGGTCTTCTTGGTGTAATTACATTGGGTGAAACCCATCGTAAGAACAATCAAGAGAAAGAGAAGAACGACCAAGACCATGCCCGCCAAGTGCATGCAGAGCGTCGTGCTCGCTACACTAAAGCTATTGAGCAACTCGCGGATCAGAAAGCACCAGTTCGCCTAGGCGGTATTTATACACTCTTTGGATTAGCAGATGAGTGGCTTACAGATAATTTAATTAAAAAATCAACCCACACGGAAGAAACGCAAATAATTATCAATAATCTCTGTGCATATATTCGTGGACCACTACCAAAAAAGGATGAGAAAAATATTCTTAAATGCTACCCCTTAGAAACACTGGACCCATTCCAAAAAAGTAAGGAAGCCAACCTTCCAGACCACCTTAAGGAAGAAGCAGAGATTCGAAAAACAATCATAAAGGAGATCAAGGAAAGAATAAGCCCTGATATTTACCACCTAAAGAATGACTGGTCAAACTTTCACTTTGATTTTTCCAATTCAGTATTTTTTTACGAAGTCGACTTCTTCGGGTGCACCTTTAAAAATAGTGTCAATTTCTCAAATTCACTTTTTGCAACAAAAGCTAATTTTATCGACACAGCATTCCATAATTCAACAGATTTTTCCAAGACAAAATTTAGGGCTAGCGCATACTTTTCGCATGCATCTCATAGAGGCTTCGGTCAATTCAATTTCCAAGAAGCTCAATTTCAATCAGCCAGTTTCCAAGGGGTTGAATTTGAAGGGGTTACCAGTTTCCTTGGAGCAAAATTTAATATGCTTGCAAATTTTGAAGACTCAATATTTCACACCCCTTCATATTTTTCCTATGCCAAATTTAACACCAACGCCCATTTTTTAGGAGCCATTTTCTGCAGTAAGGTCAGTTTTACCCAGGCAACATTTGGGGAAAATGAAGATTTTAAACCATTAACACACTGCACTAATTTTACAAATGCGACTTTTATAGATGAAGCAGACTTTTCTGGGGCAAAATTTTATGCAACCACCGATTTCTCTTCAGCCTCCTTTTATGCATTTGATCCAAATTTTAAAGGCGCTTCCTTTCTTGGGTCTATAAAGATTCCACATACGACTACATTACTCCACATTCAACATGTATTTCCAGAAAGGCATTCCACCCCTTTCTACATTACAACTGAACGCCATTTATCGCCTTACGGAGATTTATACTATATCCCAGACGAAGCCGAACTTCTTATAACAGACCTCCAGAAGAAGAATAAAAAGCAACCCAAAAAACAACCCAAAAAAACCCAAAATAAGTGATACCGGATCCATGCGCCCTCTCAATACTAAATTCCATAGAAAAATTATCTTATTCAATATATAAATTTAGGATTCCGTTGACCACCCTTATATGAAATGAATAAAATCCATAATTAAATTTATTCAACTAACAAATATCTCAGAAACAAATGGTTATATAACCTCAAACTAGCTTCTACCGAGGGGGTTGTAGAAATAAATTTATCCTACGAAGAGCTATCTCTATAACAAACTGCAAAAGCTAGAATACCCTGCAGTGGATAAAAGCCCTTTATAAACACATGTAGGAGAAACATACATATATCTGGACACCTATACGGCTTTATCGGTTACGTTCCTTATCGGAACTATTCTTCTCACTTTGATACGGCAACAAAAGGACACGCAGGTACACCTCCAATAGGCACAAGTAACGCGTTACAACCACTACACGATTGCTCCCCTACAGCTGACAGGTGAGAAACTACCCATCCCGCTGGATATCGAGCAAAACCTCGCTTCTTTTAATGACAAATGGATCAGTAACAAGATTTCCATTTTATGCTGGTCTCAATAGTCTGCATGCTTATGTTCAGCGATGTCCCTTTGGCAGAGTGGTATGAACTTCTCGATTCCGCAGTCCATCTGCGTATAACGGCGACTGGACGACGTATCGATTCATCTTCCATGGCGGGGGATAAGAAATTCAAAGTGTCACCTTCAGAGAACTAAGCAACCGTTCCTCGGAGAAGCTCGTACCAAAATCCCTGTATGTATCCAGTAACGGCGGGGCCTTTTCGCGCCCGGGTCTGGTAGTGGCAGCACCCATCAGCGAGCGCCTCCGCCCATCATCGAACCACCCGCAAAGCCGCCCCGAGCACCCACCGCGTCCGATCACCTGGCACCCCACCGATACACTAGAACCATGTACCGAATCATGACTGTCTGCACCGGCAAC
>ERZ772795.189-NODE-189-length-11248-cov-7.50987_pt1 | contig 11248 bp, 3 predicted proteins | sample MGYA00511346_ERZ772795 | MGnify/ENA primary metagenome ERZ772795 (study PRJEB29015, sample SAMEA2738032) | human oral metagenome | biome: human oral; feature: human-associated habitat; material: saliva | place: China | collected 2245 ... | reverse complement strand
GAGTCAATCCACAGGTAATTGAAAACTACGATGGTGGTGTGATTGAACTTGGAAACTCTGGTTTTAAATTAGATCCAGCTGACTTCAAGAGTCTTGAAAAATATCCAGGACAAACGCTCATTACAACCGATGGAACAACCTTGCTGGGCGCTGATGACAAATCAGGGATTGCTGAAATTATGACTGCTATTGAATATCTGACTGCCCATCCTGAAATCAAACACTGTGAGATTCGTGTTGGTTTTGGTCCAGATGAAGAAATCGGTGTTGGTGCTAATAAATTTGATGCAGAAGATTTTGATGTTGATTTTGCCTACACTGTTGATGGAGGACCACTAGGTGAACTTCAATACGAGACCTTCTCAGCAGCTGGTGCTGAATTGCATTTCCAAGGTCGTAATGTCCACCCTGGTACTGCAAAGGGACAGATGGTAAATGCTCTGCAATTAGCAATTGATTTCCATAATCAACTCCCTGAAACTGACCGTCCTGAGTTAACTGATGGCTACCAAGGTTTCTATCATCTTATGGATGTGACAGGTAGTGTTGAGGAGGCGAGTGCTAGCTACATCATTCGTGATTTTGAAAAGGATGCCTTTGAAGCTCGTAAGAAAGCTATGCAAGCAATCACTGATAAGATGAATCAAGAACTTGGTAGCGACCGTGTCACACTAAACTTGACTGACCAGTACTACAATATGAAAGAAGTCATTGAAAAAGACATGACTCCAATTACCATTGCTAAGGCCGTTATGGAGGACTTAGGGATCAAGCCTATTATTGAACCAATCCGTGGTGGAACAGACGGCTCTAAAATTTCCTTTATGGGAATCCCAACTCCTAATATCTTTGCGGGTGGAGAAAATATGCATGGACGTTTTGAGTATGTCAGCCTTCAGACTATGGAACGTGCAGTTGATACCATCATTGGTATCGTAGCTTATAAAGACTAAAAAGACGAGGTAGCTCAGCTACTTCGCCTTTCTTTTTATTGAGCTGGTTTTTCTTGATTTCCAGTACTTGTTACAGCTTCAGTTGTTTTCTTTTCTGAAGTTGATTCAGCAGGTTTAGAATCTCTTGTGTTGCTTGGTTTGCTTTCGTCGCTTGCAGTATCACTGTTAGATTCAGATGCTACTGGTGCTTCGGTTGCTGTACTTGCAATTGGTTGATTCTCTGCACTTGTGCTATCAGCATTCGATTCAGCTTTTGTTGCTGGAGTTGCTTCTTCACTTGCTCTTGATTTAGACTTGATTTCTTGAGTCAAGGCTGCTATTGTTTTGGCTAATTCAAGTAAAGCTTCTTTATCATTATTTTTCACATCATCATCAAGTTGATCGAATAGTTTATCAACTTTATCAAATTCTTCATTTGAACCATTGTTATCTTCTAAGTACTTATGTAATGAGTTGATATATCCATAGAGTTGTTTATGTAGATTAATTATTTGTGGATCTTGTTGCGCAGTCTCTTTCTCTTTTTGTAGAGTAGCTACAATACGTTTCAAGAGATCGTTAACCTGGACATTGATTTCATCCAAATCTGCATCAGCCTTGCTAGCTGCAACTTTTAGATTTTCTACTTCTTCTGCCAAGGATTGTCTGATTCCCACTTCTTTAACTTGAGCTAAGAATTGCTCTGCTTTGGTTAAGATAGTTTCAACTTGCTCTTTGCTAACATGATTGACATGTTCTTCTTTCTTAAGATCAGGATAGAGTTCTTTTAGGAATTCATAAATTGCTTGCTTAGCAGATTGACTATCAACTGTTTCTTTATCTAAAACTGTTTCATTTACTTTTGCAGTAGCTGACTGATTTTTCAAAGCCTGTTCTACTTCTTGTTTTGTTTGGTAAATGCTTGGGAACAGTTTATTCAAGTCCACAGCCTTACGGAAAGATTGTGATTGATATAAAGTCAAAGTCAAATTAGCAACTTTATTACGAAGCTCATCACTTAAACGACTATCATTTACATGCTCATAGAAGTACTTGATGTATTCCACTGTTGTATCACCAGTACGATCATTAAAGTCTTGAAGAGCTTGAAGTTGTGATTCAATCGCTGCTAAACCAGCCTCATCTTTAGCCAACTTAGCTTCTTGAAGACGAACTAGAAGGTCTTTTTTCGGAAGTCCATAAGAGTCAGTATCTAGTGTATTGATTTTATCAATCAAGGCCTGATATTTCTTATCTAAAGCACTTGTTTCGACTGGTTTGACACTTTCATCAATATGGATATATTGCTTATCAAAGAGGTCAAGTCTTGCAAGATAACCCGCAGTAGAGTTGGTTGCAAGTTTCTTCATACTCTCAGTAAATTGACCCAAGGCTAACTCAATCTGTCTTTGTTTAATAGGTTGATCTTGATAAATCGTTCTACTTTCAGCTAGAAGTTGATCTACTTTTGCCAAGACTGCTTTTTCATCAAAAGCTCCAGGTTGATAGTTAGATTGAAGGGCTGGAATCTTGTTTTTCAAAGCTACTTCATAACCCTTAGTTTGAACCTTGATATAGTGATTGTGGTCGCCATGAGGAATCACAAAACTGCCATTTTCTACTTGTAAGCTATAAGGAGATACACCATCACGTAAGGCAGTAGTATAGAGTTCATTTAAGAAATCAAGTTCTGGATTGCCAGTTTGGAGTGGAAGTCGAACATGTTCCTTACGAACAGCATAGGGATGGATATGGGTCGGATCGTAGGCTTGGTCTGGATTACCAAAGACAAAGAATCCGTTTGAAATTCTAATAGCTTCAATTGGAACACCATAGGTCTTAGAAATGTAAGCTATTTTTTCTTCATCACTAGCATCTTTAGAGAATAATTCAACAGATTTTGCAAGTGGTTTTACAGGCTCTGCATCATGATGTGTTTTCAAATGATCTTGCGCCGCCTTGATTTGCTCTGCTGTCAAATCTTTCTTGAAGAAATAATGATTGTGGTCACCGTGGGACATAACAAATCCTTGATCATCTTCACTGATAACTCGATTGGCATCAAAACCATGGCCGTGTTCTTCATGGTGATGACCATGTGCTTCTTCATCATGATCGTCATCGTCATCATGTGCTGGACTTGGTGTTACTGGCGTTTTACCTCTCAAATGATCTTGAGCTGCCTTAATTTGCTCAGGTGTCAAATCTTTCTTAAAGAAGTAATGATTATGGTCGCCGTGGCTCATGATGAAACCAGCAGCGTCTTCACTAATAACTCGATTGGCATCAAAATCATGGCCGTGTTCTTCATGGTGATGACCATGTGCTTCTTCATCATGATCGTCATCGTCATCATGTGCTGGACTTGGTGTTACTGGCGTTTTACCTCTCAAATGATCTTGAGCTGCCTTAATTTGCTCAGGTGTCAAATCCTTCTTAAAGAAGTAATGATTGTGGTCGCCATGAGTCATGACAAATCCTGCCGCATCTTCACTGATAACTCTATTTGCATCAAACCTGTGATCATGGTCTTCACCATGATGGTGGTCATGCTCTTCTTCATCGTGATCATCATGAGATGCACTTGGTGTTGTCGTATTTGCCCCTTTCAAGTGATCCTGAGCCGCCTTAATTTGGTCTGCTGTCAAATCTTTCTTAAAGAAGTAATGATTGTGGTCGCCATGAGTCATGACAAAACCTTCTGAATCTTCACTGATAATTCGACTGGCATCAAAACCATGATCATCTTCGTCCTCATGGTGGACATGTGGTGACGGATTACTTAATACAGAACTAGAAGAACTTCCTACCTCTTCCGTGTTAGAGTGTGATGGGAGATTGTTAAGAGATGACTTAGGAATATAATGATAGTGGTCCCCATGTCTTACTATATAAGCATCACCGGTATCTCTGACAATGTCATTAGTGTTAAAGACATAACCATCATCTGCTGCAGTAACACCATTATTCGGTGTCACTGATAAAGGTTGACTGAGAGCTGTAGTATTCCCTGATAAATATGCTTTTGCGGCTGCTAATTCACCTGCCGACAAGTCACTCTTAGGAATGAAATGATAGTGACCACCATGTGGTACTATATAACCATCACCTGTATCTTTAATGATATCTGAAGCGTTAAAGACATAACCGTCATCGGTAGTATAACGTCCCTGTAACTTAGCTACTGATACTTCTGCGCTAGGTCCTTTCTCGTCTTTACCGTGTTCTTGTTTTTGACGGTTGATTTCATCTTTCGTCCGAACATTATCAGCATGAGCTGCATCTTTTAGGTAGACATAATATTTTCCATCTACCTTGATAATATAACCACCCTTGACTTCATTGACAATATCTCCATCCTTAAGTTGGTAGTTTGGATCCTTCATCAAAAGTTCTTCACTAAAGAGGGCATCATAAGGAACTTTCCCATTATAGTAATGATAGTGATCACCGTGTGATGTAACATAGCCCTGATCTGTAATTTTGATGACAATTTGCTCAGCCTGAATTCCTTCTTTTTGACTAACCTGATTTGGCGTCAAGTTTTCAGTTTTCTGACTGGACTGGCTGCCATCTACATAAGAGACCCGATTATTGTCCTTATTTTCTTGTGAGCGATGCTGATTCAGCGCATAGGCACAAAGACTCAAGGATACGATAACAGCTGAGCCGGCTGCTATATATTTTTTACTTAATTTCATAATTTCCTCATTTCAATAAGTTTTAAAGCTATTTCATAACTTCTTTTTCTCGGTTAAACAGTTTTTTCTAAACCAGTTATTTAACCATTTAATTAACTAGTAAACATTCTACCTCTTTTAAGCTTATCTGTCAAGTTTTTTATGTCATTTTAAAAAATAAAAGCCAGTATTGCTACTGACTCTTACATCCTATTGATTTATAGGATAAAATCTGTTCTTATGGTTTCGTTATAACTGACTCGCTACCTTTTTAACAACGCAAGTAATTTTTCTGCTTCTGCCATGATACCATTATTATCCATAGTTTGGAGGTTCAAATTATTTCGTAAACTAGCTAGTGTTTCTGTTGCATTGGCCTTCAGACTAGCATCAGTTACTTTAGCAAGTAAAGCTTCTGCTTCTTTGAGTTTAGCTTCTACTTTTTCAGTCTCTACTTGAGGAACTTCAGCTTCATCTGTTGTATCTTTAACTTCTTCCTCTTTATCTTTTTCATCCGTACTCGGTTTATAAAGATTATCTACTGAAGGGCTCAAACTTGAATGATTTTCCTTTTCATTAGATTCAGGAGGAGTTGACTCATCTACTTCATGATGTTCTTCCTTTTCTTCATCATGTTTACTATCTTTGTCTGCTTTATTTTTACGAACATGGTCACTTGCGTTTCCCCATCCATTATCTGAATGCGGGCGTTCGTTTGGATGTTCTACATAGTATTTTACAGTCGCAAAGAGATCCTCTAAACTATAGCCTTTAGGTGCCTCATAAAGTCCTTCGTCAAACCACCCAAATTTAATGTTATGGTAATGGTCGTAATGAGGTATAATTAAGCTACCATTTTTAACTTCAACAGTATGTTGTAGATTATAAGGAATATGATCAAGTGGAACCTTTTTAGCTGCTTTCACTTTATTATAGATTGCTTCTACACCTTTAACCTCAGTATGTCCTGAACCCTGATTATCTGTTGAAGGAGGCGTCAAACCTTTCTCTTTAGCATAAGCCTGAGCTGCCGCTCTTTCAGCTTCAGACAAACTATCTTTCTTAATCCAATGGCTATGGGTCATATGAGGTGTTACATAAGCATCTCCCTCATCACTGGTAATATCACGAGTGTCAAAGATATAGCCATCCTCTGTTGTGTACTTGCCTGCTAATTTCGCTAATTTAATTTCATCGTCTGTATAAGCAATTTGAGCATTTGGTTTGCCAAGTCGCTCTGGGTGGGTAATTGGTGCTAGGAATGCTAATAAATCATCCACCAATTTTCCTTTATTAGTCGATTCATCATTCAAGCGTTCTGCTAATTTGTCTAAGGCTTGGAAATCAGAAACGCGACCTTTATTTTCAGACAAGGCTTTATGAGCCTCGACCAATAAATTATATGCTTTATCATAAAATTCTTGGTCACGAGGTGGTACATTTTCTTTCTTCGCAACTAGGGCATGCGTCTCTTGAGTTTTCTTAGACAAGAGATTTTCAATAGCATCAATCTTATCCTTAGCCAGGTCTTTAGCTAGAACATAACGACTAACGCCCTTATCCTCGATAATATATCCGTCTCCAACTTTTCTAACAACCTGATTGACATCAAGTTCAGTCGGTTTATTTTCCACTGGTGCTAGAGGTTTGGTAGTAGGAACTGGCTTCAAAGGAGTAACACTTGGCAAGACACTGCCATTTTGACCTTTTAACGGAATTATTCTAGCAATCTTCTGCTCTAAATCAGACATTTGTGAATAAGGGATAAAGTGATAATGGTCTCCGTGAGGCACTGCGACACCATTTGCAGTACGTTTGATGATTTGTGCCGGATCAAAGACGAGTCCATCAGATTCTACATGTCGTTCTGATAAAGGTTTGGCATACAATTCACTTAAAAGTGTTGAAATGTCTTCCCCTTGATTTTGATGATAAGTTGGAGTAACAGTCAGATTTGGAGTCTCTGTCAAACTTGGTTGGGCTGGATTTGAACTGTCACTACTTGGTTTACTTGAACTTGTAGCAGAATGTGAGCCCTGTTTCCCATTCCAATAAGCTTGGGCGGCAGCCAATTCTCCTGCAGACAAATCACTCTTAGGGATATAGTGGAAATGATTGCCATGCGGTACAACAAAAGCGTCACCTGTATCTTCAATCACATCTGTCGGACTAAAGACATACCCATCATCCGTTGTATAGGCTCCTCCAGTTCCTCGATTTGATGCTTGCGTATTGAGATTAAAGTTTGGTCTAATCGTTGAACTTGATGTTAAACTTGGTTTCTCAGGACTGCTTGGTTTCGTATTGTCAGCATGACTTTGAATTGGCTGACCTCCAATTGGAAGATTTCGAGCCAATTTTTCTTCCAAGGCAGACATTTGTGAGTAAGGTATGAAATGGAAATGATCTCCGTGAGGAACTGCAACACCATTGGCAGTACGTTTTGTAATCTGTGCTGGGTCAAATACCAATCCATCAGATTCCACATGACGTTGGCTAAGTGGCAAAGCGTACAATTCTTGAAGGAGACTAGCTAAGTCCTCATTTTGACTCTCAGGAGTTGTTGCAGGATTTTGAGGAGTTTCAGATTGACTCGTTCTCACACTAGATCTTGTTTCTCCCCTGCTTGAACGGTATTCAACCGTACTTAATTGACCGCCTTTTCCAGATAGGAAGGCTTGGGCAGCAGCTAATTCACTGGCAGACAAGTCACTCTTAGGAATATAGTGGAAGTGATTGCCATGAGGAACAATATAAGCATCACCCGTGTCCTCAATGATATCAGATGCATTAAAGATATAACCATCATCCGTTGTATAGCGACCCTGAGCTCTGGCAGCGACTACCTCTTTATCGCTAGAACTACCTCCATGATTACTACTATGTTCCTGCTTCTGACGTTTAATCTCTTCTTTTGTCCGAATATTGTCCGCATGGGTGGCATCCTTGAGGTAAACATAGTATTTCCCGTCTACCTTAATCACATAGCCACCCTTGATTTCATTGACAATGTCTGAATCCTTCAACTGATAATTCGGATCTTTCATGAGGAGTTCTTCACTGATGATAGCATCATAAGGAACCTTTCCATTATAGTAGTGATAATGGTCTCCATGAGAGGTCACATAACCTTGGTCAGTAATCTTGATGACGATTTGTTCGGCATTTATACCTTCTTTTTTACTGACTTCATCAGGTGTCAAATTTTCTGCCTTTTGGCTTGGTTGTTTACCGTCTATATATGAAACACGGTTACTTTCTTTTACAGTTTGGCCTTGATGCAAACCTAGTTCATAAGCACAGACACTTAAAGCAAGTGCAGCTGCTGACCCAGCTAGATATTTTTTATTGATTTTCATTCTTTCCTCTTTTCTTAACTCTATTTGATTCACTATAAAATAATAAACCAGTTAATTAACTAGTTAATATTTTACTCTTTTTAATATCGATTGTCAAGAATTTTACATATCCACATAATAAAAATAAAAGCCTCTTTATCGAGACTTTCATTTTTCATTAGTTTATTTTTTCCTTACTTACAGATGAAGGATTACTTCCTTTTAACAAAGCAAGTAATTTTTCTGCTTCTGCCATGATACCATTATTATCCATGATTTGGAGGCTCAAATTATTTCGTAAACCAGCTAGGGTTTCTGTTGCATTGGCCTTCAGACTATCATCCGTTACCTTAGCAAGTAAAGCTTCTGCTTCTTTGAGTTTAGCTTCTACTTTTTCAGTCTCTACTTGAGGGACTTCTGGTTCAGCAGGTGTTTCCTCTACTGGCTCTTCATCCGCTTTGAAGTTCTTATTTGGATCTTCACTGTGGTCTTTCTTACCTAAGACATGCTCGCTGGCATTTCCCCATCCGTCATTAGAATGTGGACGTTCATCAGGATGTTCAACATAGTACTTAATCGTCGCAAATAAGTCTTCCAGAGTATAACCATTTGGAGCTTTGTATGAGTGATCATCAAACCAAGCAAATTTAATGTTATGGTAATGATCCTTGTGAGGAATAATCAAATTACCATTTTTAACTTCAACTGTATGCTCGACCATGTATGGAAGTCGAACAAGTGGAATTCGTTTTTCCCCTTTCACACGATTGTAAATGGCCGCCGCACTATCTCCAGTTGGATTTGCTTGAGCATCTGCGTCTGGAGATGGAGGTAAAATACCTTTTTCTTTAGTATAAGATTGAGCCGCAGCTTTTTCCTTATCAGAAAGGCTATCTTTTCCAATCCAGTGACTATGGCCCATATGAGGCGTTACATAGGCATCTCCTTCATCACTGATAATATCATGTTCGTCAAAAATGTAACCATCTGACGTTGTATACTTATCAGCTAATTGAGCAATACGGACTTCGTCCTCAGTATATTCAATTTGAGAATTTGGTTTGCCAATACGTTCTGGATGGGTAATTGGTGCTAGGAATGCTAATAAATCATCCACCAATTTTCCTTTATTAGTCGATTCATCATTCAAGCGTTCTGCTAATTTGTCTAAGGCTTGGAAATCAGAAACGCGACCTTTATTTTCAGACAAGGCTTTATGAGCCTCGACCAATAAATTATATGCTTTATCATAAAATTCTTGGTCACGAGGTGGTACATTTTCTTTCTTCGCAACTAGGGCATGCGTCTCTTGAGTTTTCTTAGACAAGAGATTTTCAATAGCATCAATCTTATCCTTGACCAAATCTTTAGCTAGAACATAACGACTAACACCCTTATCCTCGATAATATATCCGTCTCCAACTTTTCTAACAACCTGGTTGACATCAAGTTCAGTCTGTTTATTTTCCACTGGCGCTTGAGGTTTGGTAGTAGGAGCTGGCTTCAAAGGAGTAACACTTGGCAAGACACTGCCATTTTGTCCCTTGACAGCTATCATACGAGCCAATTTTTCTTCCAAAGGGGACATTTGGGAATAAGGGATAAAGTGATAATGGTCTCCGTGAGGTACTGCGACACCATTTGCAGTACGTTTGATGATTTGTGCCGGATCAAAGACGAGTCCATCCGATTCCACATGGCGTTCTGACAAAGGTTTGGCATACAATTCACGTAAGAGTGTTGGAATATCTTCCCCTTGATTTTGATGATAAGTTGGAGTAACAGTCAGATTTGGTATCTCCGTCAAACTTGGTTGGACTGGATTTGTATTGTCACTACTTGGTTTACTTGAACTTGTAGCAGAATGTGCGCCTTGTTTACCATTCCAATAGGCTTGGGCAGCAGCCAGTTCTCCTGCAGACAAATCACTCTTAGGTATATAGTGGAAATGATTGCCGTGCGGTACAACAAAAGCATCTCCTGTATCTTCAATCACATCTGTCGGACTAAAGACATACCCATCATCTGTTGTATAGGCTCCTCCAGTTCCTCGATTTGGTGCCTGCGTATTGAGATTAAAGTTTGGTTTAATCGTTGAACTTGATGTTAAACTTGGTTTCGGATTATCGGTATGACTTTGAACTGGCTGACCTCCAATTGGCAGATTTCGAGCCAATTTTTCTTCCAAAGCAGACATTTGCGAATAAGGAATGAAATGGAAATGATCTCCATGAGGAACTGCAACACCATTGGCAGTACGTTTTGTAATCTGTGCTGGATCAAATACCAATCCATCAGATTCCACATGACGTTGGCTAAGTGGCAAAGCGTACAATTCTTGAAGGAGACTATCCAAGTCCTCATTTTGACTCTCAGGAGTTGTTGCAGAATCTTGAGGAGCCTCAGATTGAGTCGTTCTCACACTAGATCTTGTTTCAGTTCTGCTTGAACGGTATTCAACGGTACTTAATTGACCACCTTTTCCAGATAAGAAGGCTTGAGCGGCAGCTAATTCACTAGCAGACAAGTCACTCTTCGGAATATAGTGGAAGTGATTGCCGTGAGGGACAATATAAGCATCACCCGTGTCCTCAATGATATCAGATGCATTAAAGATATACCCATCATCCGTTGTATAGCGTCCCTGCGCTCTGGCTACAGCAACAGCATTATCAGTACTTGTATTATGATTATGACTGTGTTCCTGCTTCTGACGTTTAATCTCTTCTTTTGTCCGAATATTGTCCGCATGGGACGCATCCTTGAGGTAAACATAGTATTTCCCGTCAACCTTAATGACATAGCCACCCTTGATTTCATTGACAATGTCTGCATCCTTCAACTGATAATTCGAATCTTTCATCAGCAGTTCCTCGCTGATAATAGCATCATAAGGAACCTTGCCATTATAGTAATGATAATGGTCTCCATGAGAGGTCACATAACCTTGATCCGTAATCTTGATGACGATTTGTTCGGCGTTGATTCCCTCTCTCTTACTGACTTCATCTGGTGTCAAGTTCTCTGCCTTTTGACCAGCCTGATCACCGTCTATATAAGCAACTCGATTAGAATCTTTCTTAACGTGAGTAGCTTGGTACCGTCCAAGCTCATAGGAACAAATACTTAGGGTAAGGACTACCACTGAACCTGCTACATATTTTTTATTGATTTTCATTCTTGCCTCACTTTAATTCTTCTGCTAGAACACTCATATTTTCTTCAAGATTTTCGAGATAAGTCTTGTCATTTTGTGGGTCTGCCTCTAAAGGATTCAGAGTTTTAAGACCCACACCTG
>ERZ772795.188-NODE-188-length-11276-cov-2.84582_pt1 | contig 11276 bp, 12 predicted proteins | sample MGYA00511346_ERZ772795 | MGnify/ENA primary metagenome ERZ772795 (study PRJEB29015, sample SAMEA2738032) | human oral metagenome | biome: human oral; feature: human-associated habitat; material: saliva | place: China | collected 2245 ... | reverse complement strand
AACAAATCGGCCAAAAACTACAGAAGACACCTCAATAGCTTTAGGCTTCATATTTTTAATATGTGAAATATATTCTTTCATTTTTATTCCTTTCCCAAAAGGTTTTATTTCTATAGCGTTTGCTATACAATAATTATACACCTTTATCACGCACAATTCAAATGTTTTTCGGATATAATAATCTATGTAAAAATAATTTTATTTTACAAATATTTTATTTTAAATAAAGGAGAAAAAACCAAATGGTTAAATTAAATAATCAATGTATAACTTGGAGTGAAGCTCTAAATACTATTATCTCAGAAGATGGCTCAATGAAACTAAAAGAGTTTCTGGACAAATACAAAATTTCTTATCCTACAGAAATTAATTACACTGAGGATTCTATTGTTTCTTTGGAATCGCAGATGTTAATTGACATGGCCTTAATCAACAATTGCCACCGGCCAATTTTCGTCAATACCGTATCATACTCAACATTAAATCAATATTTAATGTTTATGAAAATGTATTTCCAAGAAAATCAATTAAAAATCTTTGAAGATAAATTCAAAGAAGTTTTTGAAAAATGGTTTAATGTTCAAAAAGACTATTCATCAAACGTATTTGGCGTTGACAATGTTTTTAAGGATTGCTTAAAGTATGATGAGGATGACGTTGTTCTGGATATTGAAAAACTTATGAAAGAAGTTATCACTGACCTAGCTGCTGAGTTTGGGCCTCTAGAACAGAATATTCGAAAAAATGGTAATGTAACTTACTGTATTTTTTCTAACAACATTGAAAACATTTTCTACCTTATTAAGGTTTTTGAGGTCATTGCTGTACCTACGAACCAGCGCATATATTATGTAGATTTAGAAAAAGCGGATGATTTTTCAGACGAAATCATTAAATTAGCTTCTAGAGAGCTTTGTCTTTCAAATAAAATTTATGATTCCACAAAACAATCTAAAAACCGGGTTATTTTTGTAGGACAAGAACATATCGGTAAGGATATTGCTATTGAGTTTTCACCTCTAGAATAGAAACAAAACAAAAAAGCATTTGAAAATTATTTCAAGTGCTTTTTTGTTTTGTTCTAGTTCTTATATTAAGACACAAAATTTTGTATCAAAAATTAGCAATCAATGTAAATAAAAGCAATTTGACTTCTTGCGGCGCTAGAGTAGCAGCCAACAATATAAACATTGCAGAGAAACCAATAAGCCACAATGTTTTTGGATTATTTTTAGACTTCATTCCTCAATCCTCTCTTTTTTCGTCTGAACTCTGTCATTGTTACTATAGGTCTGGAAGAAAATTGTTGAATAGCCATTTCAATTTGAGCTTCTATGCCTACATTTAATCCAGTATAGAAAATATATTCTTCAAGTTCTTTAACAGAAAACCCATGACATATTAAAAGTTTTCCCAACATAGAAGTGATAAACACAAAGCTTACTTTTGGAACTCTATCAAAGGAAACTTCTACACGTTCTTTCCGTTTCAAGGATTCAGCAATATTGTCAGCGATAATCCACCCTTGCTCTTCATCAAATTCCAAGAAAAACCGCTTCTTATAGTTGTACACACTAATAACCTTGTTGATTTTTTCTTTATTCATATTTTCAATTCTCCTTATTTTTAAATAAAATCTTTATGCTCTAGTGTTGAAGCCGAATCTATCATCTGTAGATTGAAACCGTAAGTCAAAAGTGCGAAAAATCAGAAATTGAATAACACGATTGACATTCCCATATTGAGCCAAATTTCGCTTACGCTACTCTTTGTTTGATATACTCATATTTTTCAGGGCGTCTATATTAAAGTGGTTCGGCTTCACGGCTGACCTACCACTAAAACTATTTTCCTCTAGTTTTCAAAGGCAATAAAACAATTTAATTAAGCTAGTACATATCTGTCTGTTTTTGCAATATTCAAGGAGGCATTGAAATCTCTATCTATCGTTTCTTGGCAGTTATCACAATGATAGACTCGTTGATTGAGTTTTAAATCTTTTTTATAACTGCCACAATTTGAGCAAGTCTTACTAGAGGGATAAAATCTATCCACCAACCTAACTGCTATATGACGTTCAATCGCCTTTCTAATAAGATGTTCTCTGATAGCGTAAAAAGAACAATTAATAATATCTTTTGCGAGATGTTTGTTTTTCATCATTCCTTTTACATTCAAATCCTCAATTGCAATATATTGTGGTTGTTTTTTAACTAAAACTGAGACAAATTTACGAATATGGTTGATACGAATGTTCTTTAATGAACGGTGTATCAACTTAATTTGTCTTTCTAACTTAATAATATTCTTTGTTTTATTGTGTTTGTTGCATTTATTGATAAGGTATTTATGAGAGACCTTACGTTGTAGTCGCTTTAAACGTTTATTCAAGATACGAACTCGTCTGAACATCTTGATATTGGGTACGCTAGTTCCATCAGATACCGTCGCAAGTGTCTTGATTCCCAAATCAATTCCGATACCATCCGTATAATCTGGCAAATCATCTGTTTTGATTTCAATATCTTCAGTATAGGACAAGTACCAATATTTTCCATCAAAAGAGATATTCGCAACTTGTTTTTTACAAGATAAGTTGAAACCTGCTCTAACAGAACCAAAACGCACATCTCCGATAGTTGGTATTTGGAGTTTGCCGCTATCTTTCAGATAAATACGACTAGGGCGCTTCTTGTTAGAAGATGTACTACAACAAATATTAAAATTTGGTTGAATTTTATCAACACTCCTAAAGTTCAATCGCCCTTTATTTTGTTTCCTAATTTTCACCAATTCTCTAGAAAGGGAAGCATAGATAAAGGATTGATTGGGTTGATAGTACCAAGACCACAACTCTTTATTTTTGTCATAATTTTTAGTGGCAACAATCTTAGCAAGATTACGATAATCAGATTCGTTGAGGCTGTATATCTCTCTGTCGTAGAATTTTGAATGATAGGTCTTATTTCCATTTTTATTCAAAATCTCATCAAATTCGCCTTTATTATTACGTTTGTCAATATCAACTAGAAGATTCCAGAAATTGCGAGAAACCTTACTATACCACCATGCAAGACGCTCTTGTTCTTTGGTTAGCTTCAGTCTAATTTTCTGACTTCTCATCATGCCCATATCTTCCAAAACCTCACTTTTCCATTATTTTTTATAAAAAGAGCAGGCTCTATTCAGTTTATCTTGATTAAACTAGAGCCTTGCCTTTTTGATTTTTATATTTTACTTATCTGTACTTCCGAATCCGCCCACGCGCTGCCCAGTAGCTTCATCACCATCAGCAATCAAGAACGGCATGAATACCCCTTGCATCATAGCAGTACCAGCTTCAATTACTACTGTTTCATCTGTAATATTAGTGAATTGCGCGTGAATGTTACCATCATTATCAGGGTTTCCATAGTAATCCTTGTCAATTACTCCGACAGAGTTAGACAGGACAATACCTCGTTTACGAGGATTAGAAGACCGGTCAAACAGATAAAGAACTTCTCCCTCTTGCATATAAGCTTTAACATTTGTAGGGATTAATTTAATTTCACCCGGTTCAATAGAAACTGTTTTAGCAGCAATAAAATCATAACCTGCTGAATGTGCAGTAGACCGTTGTGGCAACAGACTGACATCTGTTTCACCTTTTACCAATTCAAATCCTCGTAGTTTTTGTGACATATATAATGTTCTCCTTTTATTTAATTATTACTTCATCTATTATAACATATTTGATAATTAATTTCATTCCGTAAAACCACTAAAGTCAAAGAAATTAAGATTCATATTACATTCCGAACAATGATAAGAGTCAATAACAGAATCGCTTGTCATTCCAGTTTTTGTAACTAATGTTGATGTATTTTCTTTTGAATCAAAATCATAAACATTTTCATATTTGATAAATTCAGTAACAACAACTTTTGTTGAATGACAATTTGGACAACTTTCAAATTTAGGTTTCAACAATTCATCAGATAATTCAATTACATCAATCTTTTCAATGTCTTTGAAAGTCAAACTGTTCTTAATGTTACTTGTGGCCTTTTTGCTTTTATAAAGACGAATCATATCTTTATGCTTCATCAAGAACAGGGTTATTGCATCTTTATCCCTTAAATCAGGAACAGGTTCAGCAATCAGCTTACGCCAATCTTTCTTGTAAAGAAAATGTTTATTGCCCGTTTCTTTTAGTGTTACTAGTAATGTGTATGCCATATTTTATTTTTCTCCTTTTTCCTAAAAAATAATAACTTTAGCAAAAATGTGAGCCAATAGAAATTGTTTTTGCTCGTCACTCAAAGTTTTATCAAGTTCTATAATTTTCTTTTCTGGCTTTATTCTGTAGTAAGGATGAAAAGAAACATAGACTTCATAAATATCATATCCAGCAATGGTCAGCATTGTACGAACAGGTATTACGGTTTTATTTTCACCAGCGAGTTCAAGCTTCAGCATTGCTTTCTTTGCTGCTCTGGTTATTCTCTTAGACTTTAGAATACGCAAAATTTCATCTTTTCCTAGAACATCTTTTACTTTAGGCTTATGTTTTATAGAGGTCATAACTTTTTCCCTTTCCTATTCTTGAATAATTAATATTGAATTTTTAATTGATTGAATACATTATATCACTTTTGTTTCCAAAAGTAAACGCTCAATTTTCGACATCTTTTATAATACTGAATGTAAAACTTTTTTACAATATTTTTTAAAATTAACAAAAGAAAGGCCTTGATTATAGAAAGTCAAGGTAGGTATAAAATCATGAAAATCGAAACACTCAAAGAAATTGCAAATGACATCAACATTGTTACTTCAGACAAATTTGTTGAAATTATGGAATCTCTGCCCAACAAGAACTACGGCCGGCTCATGAATGAGTTAGACCGTGTTGGGGATTCTGAAGGTGATTACAGCCTTTGGAATCAACGATTCAATTCTGATAACAACAATAACAATGTTATTACTATTTTCAATGATATAATTGAAATAGTCTTTGATTACAATGAAGGAACTACTAATGTTTACTTCTTAAATAATTTTCAACCAAAATGGTTGAACTGGAATTGGATTTTACAAAATGTAGAAGACAACTCAATCAAAGACATAGAAATCAACCATTACTAAGTTGTTTTAGTGAAGGAAAATAACTTAACACAGAAAAAAGCACCTAAAAAAGGTGTTTTTTCAATGCTTTAGCTATCGCTTTTGCGATAAATGTGGTATAATAGTATAAAAGTTAAATAAAAACAAGGAGAACAAATAAATGAAATACAATAACATCAATTCAAACTTAAATCCTTTGGATGACGAATTAAACAAAAAACACGCGCAATACGAGGAGTTTCGTGACAACCTATCAAATGAATCAATTTTCAGTAAAAAGCCGCAGGGATATGTTACTTTAAAATCCGATTTTCCTCTTATTGACTGGGAAGACTGGGCGGCTCAAACTAATTATTATGACCAATTAAAAGAGGTTATTCCTCAACAAGACCTCAAAGCCCTATCTCATGGAATTCATGTATGTGAAACAGGATTTAAAACAGAAGAATGGTCTGGTGATTTTAGCTTTGAGGCCGTAAAAACAGGCAAAATCAAGCAAATCAAAGTAACCAAGCCAACAGACTGGTATAAACACTTGATGGATAATCTAAGTATAAAATACCCTTACTATTTAAGTGAAAATAATCTTTATGTGATTTCTGTTAATGGCTTCAAAATACCAGTTCTGAAAGATTGGGTAAAGCTATATCAATCTGAGCTAGAAAACAATTCTAACACAGGAACAACAAGCTTTGCTATTGAAGAAAGTAAAAATAATGCTCTGGCAATATCTAATGACATTAAGACTCAAATGAATCAATTAACTCTTGCTGATTCTTTTGATGTTCCTGAACTGGCAGATATGAAAGAAGAATTTGAGGTTAAAAAAGCTGAACTTGAATCAATGCTGAAAGAGATGTATCAAAAGCAAGTTGCTATCCGGGAGCAACTGCAACAAGAAATTGAACTCAATCAGCAAAAGCTCTTTGTTAAATCAGCAGACCTTTACGCCCTAGAGTACCGTTTAGGTTTTCCAGTAGAATTTAAGCAATTACTGCAAGGAACTCAGGCAGAACTAGAAACGCCTGTATCTATTCATCAAAAAGTATATTTCTTAGATGAAGACCTTCCTCGTATTTCTTTGCTTACCAATATTCCAGAAGTAAAAAGTGTTGAAGAATTACTGTCTTCATCATCAGCAGCTCTTGATTACCTCGTACCATCTAAAAAAGGAATTTCCTTTATCAAGATGTCACGAAACAACAAGAATTACTCTTTGAACAAAGACCACAAACTAACTTATTCTCAAAAATTCCACTCTAATCAAGTAGGTATTATTGTCCGGAATAATGAAAATGTGTGGATGGCTTGGGCTGATGCTGATAAAGTTAAATTGACTGAGAACAGCTTCGCATCACGCGCCACCAATGAAAATCTTGACAAAGACCTACTTGCTTCTCGTTACTTCATTTTTAACCTAATCCTTGGCCTTTTAGAGCGTGGAGACCTGTTAAGTGTACCTACACCACCAACAGATATTGCAAGTCTAGAATTCAACCAATATGTGGTGTTTTCCAATGCTGATGCTCAGATTGAAAGCCATCCATATCTTCCGTTTGCTGATATTGTAAAACAAGTCAATGATTTTGTTCAAAAGAACGATACAGTTTACATTCCTCAGACTTTAACGGATGGAAAGGTTGATGGCCGCAAATTCAAGGCAAACCGGGGAAAGAGCAAAGAACGAGTAACAACGTTTGGGGCTACAGTCTACCAAGGTTTCAACGCCATAAAAGATATTGAATACAAACCTGACTTTACTGAGGTTCGTTATGTAAGTGCAAGTTCTTGGTCAGAAAACTGCCCTAACTTTAGAATTGATGAAGATGAATTTATTCTCACTTGGGTATTTAATTCTACTGTTATTGACTATTATTTGGCTTCAAAACAAATCGGAGATTATGCTGTTCAAGGTGTTCGTGTTGACTTTGCCTATATGGCTTCTGTATTGGCAAAAATCAGCCAAAAACTCAAAGAACAAGAAGAAAAAGAGCGCCTGTTAGTTTCTTCTAAATTGTATGACTTAGGCCTTATTTCTTCATTCAAACTTCTTCATGGAGTTAAGGCTCTTACAAAACGGTCAGCTAAAACTTATGAAAAATGGGTTTCTGAACTGTCTGGGAAAGAGCTAGAAGGATACAAGGACTACAAAATCATCAATAAAGCTCAGGAGCTTTTGGCAGCACAACAAAAAACACGTTATTTTGTTGGTTTTGAAACTGATGGAAAAATTTTCTATCTTAATAAAAAGATGGGCGGCTCTTATTCTTATGGTTATAACAAGCGATACCAAATCAGTCAATTCGAGACTTTTGCTGAAGATGAAAATGTCTTTGTTGTATTAAGTGATTTACCTGTTTCAATCTATACTTCAAAAACAATCGCTGAGAAGCTTTGTAAAGAGATGTTAGATGTTGAAAAGGTGTTTCGTTTCAATGGCGAAACTTATGAGAAACCTGAGTGGCGCGTGTTCGAGTTCTCTAAAGAAGAAGTTTCTAAATACCACAAACATATCAGTTTAGAAGAAATGATGAAATGAAAGGATTAAACTAAACAAAAGCAACTCTGTCTTATCTGATGCAAATAATAGGCAGAGTTGATATTTTGTTGAAAGGTTCAAAAATGAAATTATATTTAGTTTCTGAAAAAATAGAATTTACTAGTTCAAGTTCCAATGTGGTTTTGCCTAAGACATGTTTTAGCAATTTGGGGATTTTTACAAGTTTGGACAAAGCCTATCAAGAGGCTGTCGGGTATTACAATGCCGTTAGTATTTCAAATGATGAAGAATCCACTGAGTTAGAAAATCATCAATCAAAAATTTATGAAAAATCAGGAATTCTACAAAACTTAAAAAAACAAAAAGAAGCAGAAGAACTTTCTCCCTTATTGTTGATTTGTGAAGAAATTCAGACGAATTATTCTCCTGCTGATGTCAAAATTTGGACAAAAGAAACAAAGTCAATTTTTATACAAATTTTCAACCCAAATCCAAATTTATATTAATCAAGAAACAACAATAGCAACAGGAAGGAAATAGCTTAAATAAATTATGACTCGTTACAAAACAATTGATTTGTTTGCTGGAATTGGTGGTCTTCGTTTGGGGTTTGACCAAACCAGACGGACAGAGACTGTATTTTCTAGTGAAATAGATAAATTTGCAAGGCAAACGTATCAAGAAAATTTCGGAACTAAACCGGGGGGGGATATTACTAAGATAGAAGCATCTGATATTCCTGACCATGATATTTTATTGGCAGGTTTTCCCTGTCAAGCTTTCTCTCATGCTGGTCTAAAGAAAGGTTTTGAAGACACAAGAGGAACTTTATTTTTTGATGTTGCTCGAATTTTAAAAGAAAAGAGACCTAAAGCCTTTTTGCTGGAAAATGTAAAGGGCCTTATAGCACATGACAAAGGCAATACATTGAAAGTAATTTTAGAGACATTGAACCAATTAGGCTATGATGTCCAATATAAAGTATTGAATACAAAAGATTTTGGGCTTCCTCAAAATAGGGAACGAATCTATCTAGTTGGTTTTCTAAAGTCTTCAGTTTCAAATCCTCATTTGTTTGATTTTCCTATTGGGATAGAAAACCAACCTCAAAAATTTGGAATTTTTGAAAAAGCTCTTGTTGGAGATATTTTAGAAGAAAATGTTTCTGAGAAATATACAATATCTGATAAGGCATGGGATGGTCTCAAAAGAAGAAAGAAAAGGAATCTGGAGGCTGGGAAAGGTTTTGGTTATTCATTGGTCAATCCTGAATCTGAATACACACGAACTTTGGTTGCTCATTACTGTAAGGATGGCAACGAGATTCTTTTAGAACAAGAGGGCAAGAATCCCAGAAAATTAACCGAGCGAGAATGTGCACGATTACAAGGTTTCCCAGAAGATTTTATTCTTCCTTGCAGCAAAACACAAACTTATAAACAACTAGGTAATTCTGTTACAGTTCCAGTTATTTACAAAATTGCTCAAAAGATTATTATGAAATTAGATAAAGACACAAAATAAAAGACTAGAATTTTATTTCTAGTCTTTTTGTTATTATTTCTTGCGACGTTTAAACAATGTTCCACCACCAAGGCCAAGGGCAGCTAAGCCGCCTGCAAATTGCATACCTAGTGCTTCAGCACCAGTTTTAGGAAGTGTCTTGTTACCTACTGTTGGTTTAGCAGGAGTTTCCTTTTTGCCAATTTCTTGCTTTTGAGGAGTTTCTGATGGGGTTACTGGTGTTTTTGATTTGTCCTTGTCGCCCTCATCTTCTTTCTTCTCAGGAGCTTTTTCTGGAGTTTCAGTCACTTTTGGAGTTTCTTCTTTTTTCTCCAGATTTGGCTTTTCTGTAGTTGGTGTTTCTACTGGTTTCTCTACTGGCTTTTTAGGAAGCTCATTTGGTTCTGGCTTATCTGTCAGATTTTCGTTAGGAGTTGGATAAACTGATTCACGAATAGTTTCAACAGGTTTTTCAACTTCTTTAGCTTTTACATTGTCTTTTTGAGACTTGATAGTTGTAGCATCTTTATCTAGCTTTTCTAGCAGAGTTCCACCAGATTTACGAAGAACAACAACTTCAACCTTACCTTTTTGAACGATAGATTTAGAAATTGTGATATTTCCAGTTGCTTCATCAAATTTGAATCCATCTTTAACAAATTCAGCTTCTTTTCTGAAATGGTCAAAAATGTAATCAAGCTTACCAGTTTTTGGGTTGCGGAAAAGTTTAACATTGGTTACATTGCTAGTCTTGTCAGCAGTGGCAGGCTTATTGTTGAAGAATAAAACTGTCAAAGCTTTTACATTGTCATCTGTTTTGACATAAAAGTTTTGTTCGTCTGATGTCAAATAAAGATTTTTTTGTTCTGCATCAGTCTTTTTAGCTTCATCCTTTTGAGGCGCTGCTGATGGAGCTTTCAATGGAGCTGTAGAAATGCTTGTTTGTACCTTTTTAGGGGCAGCAGGTGCAGGAGTAGAAGTCTGAGCATTTGTATCTGTTGCAGGCTTTGCAGATGGTGCTTTTAGTGGAGCTGTAGAAACAGATGTTTGCACAGTTGCTTGTGGTTTATCACCAAAGATTTCTTTTCGAACAGCAGCCGTATCTTCGGATTCTTTTGTTGGTTGGGCCTTAACATCCTTGCCTACAATGTCCATATAGTTGTCAGTGCTTTTAGCTTCTACTTTATCTGTAGTTGTGGTTACTTTATCTGGCGTTGCTGTTTTGTCAGTGGTAGGTGTTGCAGCATCTGTATTTGTAGCTGTTACTGAGTTTTCCTGTTTTACAATAGGAGTGTTTTCAGCAGCAAAAACATTTTGCGCAGAACCCAATCCAACAATACCAGCAAGTGCTAGAGAACTAGCCAATCGAAATTTCTTATTCATATGAATGAACCTTTCTCTTTTATAAATCATTAAGTTAATTTTATTTGGTAAAATATTTGATTTATTTTGTTGTATCAAACATTTATATCCATCATTAATTATATTGAGATTTTTATTTTTGTCAAATTTTATTACGAAATAATGACAAAATAAAAAAAGGCCTAAAAAGCCTTTTTATTTTATTGTTTCACTAAACTAAGACATATTGTCTGTCATGAAAACAACAACATTGTATGTTTTGTTGTCTTCTCCCGGAACATCACATTCAAAAATGGATTTATATGTCATTCCTGAATATGGTTCATTGCGAGCAGCGTCAAAGTCCTCTTTTAAGGAAACTTTATACTCAAAGTTCCTGTGACTAAACTTGATTTCCCAGTAGAAATCAGTGATTAGAGGTTCTTCAAGGTATACAACCTCATATTCTTCAAGTTCCAAATCTAAACCTTGAATCATCTTCATCATAGCTTGATAAAAGATGCCACTCAAGTTAATTTTGTCATTCTGTAAAGCTGTTATGCTTAATTTCATTTTTATATTCTCCTTTTTTTTAAAATAAATTATAATTTTTGTAAAATGTTTTACAAAATTTATTATAAAACAAAAAAGATGGATAATATCCATCTTTTAAAACGAATTAGTATTCATCTGATACATCTGATAACAGACCATCTTTAGTGGCAAAAGGAAACACTAAAGCCAGACTGATACCTGCACATGCCAAAGCACGCGCAATGTCACTATTTGTAGCAAACGTTAAAATCACTCCAAAGAATGATGC
>ERZ772795.187-NODE-187-length-11288-cov-3.54936_pt1 | contig 11288 bp, 9 predicted proteins | sample MGYA00511346_ERZ772795 | MGnify/ENA primary metagenome ERZ772795 (study PRJEB29015, sample SAMEA2738032) | human oral metagenome | biome: human oral; feature: human-associated habitat; material: saliva | place: China | collected 2245 ... | reverse complement strand
CTTTATCAATACAGCAGGTGCTTATCCTGGTGTTGGGGCAGAGGAACGTGGCCAAGGCGAGGCAATTGCGCGTAACCTTATGGAAATGAGTGATCTTAAGGTGCCAATTATTGCCATCATCATTGGTGAAGGTGGTTCGGGAGGAGCTCTTGCCTTGGCAGTAGCCGATAAGGTTTGGATGCTTGAAAATACCATCTATTCTATCTTGAGTCCTGAAGGATTTGCAACTATCCTCTGGAAAGACGGCTCACGTTCAGAAGAGGCGGCAGAGTTGATGAAGATTACATCAGGCGAGTTGCTTAACATGGGAATCGTTGATAAGGTTATCCCAGAACGTGGTTACTTTACAAGTGAAATTATTGAAGCAATTAAGACAGCAATTGTAGATGAGTTGGCAGAATTAAGCCAATTATCAACAGAAGACTTACTTGAAGCGCGTTATCAACGTTTTAGAAAATATTAAAAAACATTGGGATATACCCCAATGTTTTTTAAACGGTATGGCGTTCGAAGGCTTGGTCTGAGATCCCTTGTTCAAGGATAAGTTTAGCCCATTCCTTAGCTGAATGAAGGCTGTGATCCTTGTAGTTACCACATGATTCAATGGTAGTTCCTGGAACATCTTCCCATGTAATCTCGTTAGCAATAGCTTCAAGACTAGATTTGATAACTTTGGCAATTTCTGTAGGATCTTGTTTACCCCACATAATCATATGGAAACCTGTACGGCAACCAAATGGTGAGCAATCAATAAGGCCATCGATACGTTGACGGATCAGCTTAGCGAGTAGGTGTTCGATAGTATGAAGACCACCTGTATCAATACTGTTTTCATTGGGTTGGATCAAACGGATATCAAAGTTTGTCTCCTTTAGGTCCAACTTCCTCTGAAATAAGACGGACATAAGGTGCTTTTACAATAGTGTGATCAAGTTCAAAACTTTCAACAGTAACGTCTTTTGGCATGGTAATACCTCCCTATTCTAATAGAGTTATCATACCATAAAATCAACTTAAAGTTCCAGTATATATTTGAGAAATAGCTGCAAATATGATACACTAGAAGACGGTTTTCTTTATGGAAACCTTAGAAAAGTTGAGGTAAAGACATGATAAACATGATAATTTTAGTTGTCTTTGCACTCATTGGTTTAGTCGTTGGATATTTAGCAATTTCTATTAAACTTAGCAAAGCTAAGGAACAAGCAGAAACTACCTTGCTAAAGGCAGAACAAGACGCTGTGAACCTTCGCAGTCAGGCGGAACATGATGCAGATCATCTGCGTGTGACTGCTGAACGCGAAAGTAAAGCTCAACGTAAAGAGTTCTTGTTAGAAGCAAAAGAGGAAGCTAGAAAATATCGAGAAGATATTGAAAAAGAATTCAAATCTGAACGTCAAGAGCTTAAACAAATGGAGAATCGTTTAACAGAACGTGCAACCAGCCTTGACCGTAAGGATGAAAATCTATCAAGTAAAGAACTTGCCCTCGAGAAGAAAGAGCAGAGTCTTGCTGACAAATCTAAACATCTTAATGAGCGTGAAGAGAATGTGACTCAGTTGGAGGCTGAGAAGCAAGCTGAACTTGAACGTGTTGGTCAGATGACCATTGCAGAGGCGCGTGAGGTAATCTTAACGGAGACTGAGAATAATCTGACTCATGAGATTGCAACACGTATCAAAGATGCAGAAGCACAGGTTAAAGATACTGTTGATAAGAAGGCCAAAAATTTGTTGGCGCAAGCTATGCAACGCTTAGCTGGAGATTATGTTACTGAACAAACAGTAACCACTGTTCACCTTCCAGATGACAATATGAAAGGTCGTATCATTGGACGTGAGGGGCGTAATATCCGTACGCTTGAAAGTTTAACAGGTATTGACGTTATCATTGACGACACTCCAGAAGTGGTTGTCCTTTCTGGTTTTGATCCAGTTCGTCGTGAAATTGCACGTATGACTCTCGAGGCCTTGATTAAGGATGGTCGTATCCATCCGGCTCGTATTGAAGAGTTGGTTGAGAAGAGCCGTCAGGAAATGGATAACCGTATCCGTGAATATGGTGAAGAGGCAGCCTACGAAATTGGCGCTATGAATCTTCATCCTGATTTGATTAAGATTATGGGACGCTTGCAGTTCCGTACGTCGTATGGTCAAAACGTCCTTCGTCACTCAGTTGAAGTTGGTAAACTAGCAGGTATCATGGCTGGTGAATTGGGTGAAAATGTTGCCCTTGCTCGTCGTGCTGGATTCCTTCACGATATGGGGAAAGCCATTGACAAAGAAGTCGAAGGTAGCCACGTAGAGATTGGTGCAGAGTTTGCACGTAAGTACAAAGAACATCCAGTTGTGGTCAATGCCATTGCCAGCCACCATGGTGATGTAGAACCTGAGAGCGTTATTGCAGTTATTGTAGCTGCAGCAGATGCTTTGAGTTCGGCTCGTCCAGGGGCTCGTAATGAATCTGTTGAGAATTATGTCAAACGCCTTCGTGATTTGGAAGAGATTGCATCAAGCTTTGACGGTGTTCAAACAAGCTTCGCCCTTCAAGCTGGTCGTGAAATTCGTATTATGGTTCATCCAAATAAAATCTCAGATGATGAAGTTACGATCTTGTCTCACAAGATACGTGAACAAATTGAGAAAAACTTGGATTACCCAGGAAATATTAAGGTTACAGTCATTCGTGAATTCCGTGCGGTTGACTATGCCAAATAAGATAAGAAAGCCGAAAGGCTTTTTTATTTTGCAGTAAAACTGAAAAGATTACCGTGTTAAAAATGTATGAACTTTCTTATCAACTTGCTTCATTTTGATAGGTTAGCGTTTTATGATGAAATATTTTGATTTTTTTTGACGGTTTTTTATTGACAGCTATTAAAAATTTAGTATAATAGATTTTGTAAACGATTACAAAAAGGAGAGATTATGCTAAAGTCTGAACGTAAGCAGATTATCTTGTCTCAGTTGAAACAAGATGGTTTTGTCACTTTGGAAAACCTAACTGTTTTGTTAAGTGATACTTCCGAGTCGACGATTCGTCGCGACTTGGACGAGTTAGCGGCAGATGGCCAACTTAAACGTGTTCATGGTGGTGCTGAAAGCATTCATGGTCTAAAGGAAGAAATTGCCAATAGCCAAAAAGCTATCAGAAACGTTCAAGAAAAGGCTCAGTTAGCTGGCTATGCTGCCGATTTGATTAAGGAAGGTGATGTCGTCTTTCTTGAGGCTAGTACAACAAATGAACTTTTGATTCCACATTTGGCTAATCGTCAGGTAACTGTTGTGACTAATTCTATCCATCATGCGGTTAAGCTGGTAGATCTTGGTGTTAGCACTAGGATTGTTGGAGGAAAGGTTAAACATTCAACAGATGCTTCTATTGGAAGTACTGCTCAAGAGCAAATCAGACAACTGAATTTTGATTGTGCTTTCATTGGTGCTAATGGCGTTGATGCTAATTATTTCACCACACCAGACATGGAAGAGGCAGTTATTAAACGGACGGTTATAGCTAATGCGCAAAAAGCCTATGTTCTAGCTGATGCCTCTAAACTTGGTCAGATTACCTATGCTAAGGTAGCCGAGGTTGAGAAAGTAACCATAATCACAAATGCTTCGGAAGAAGGGCTCCTTAAAGAATTAAAAGAGAAAACGAGGGTTATTGAAGTATGATTTATACTGTAACGCTAAACCCATCAATCGACTTCATTGTTCGTATCGACAAGGTAGAGATTGGTGAAGTTAACCGTATGGAGAGTGATGATAAATTCGCTGGCGGTAAGGGTATTAATGTCAGTCGTATTCTACAACGTTTAGGAATTGACAATACTGCTACGGGCTTCATCGGTGGTTTTACAGGACGTTTTGTTACAGACAGTTTGGATGCTGAAGGTATTAAAACTACTTAGAATGGTGAGGGTGTAATGGTATTAGGAAAAGTAAGTGATTTTTTAATCAAGCATCAAAGATTGTTAACGTACTTAAGTATTTTTGTTGCGTTAATGTTATTAATGCGCTTAGTGTATGATGATGTTTTGATTGACCATGATAATCCCATCGTTTTAGCAATCTTTATAGGAATACTAGTTCTTTGGACCCTAGCATCTTACCTTAATCGAAGACAGCATATGCTATCCCACTTTATCTTACAGAGTTCGAAACTTATTAACGTCTATGCTGTAGACTTAGATTATCGTTTTATTGCGGTTAATAAGAATGATATTCGGCTCATGGAAGAAATCTTTTATTTCACTCCCAAAATTGGTGACTTTCCAATGAATTATCTTAATAGTGAAGATGCTGCGCGTTTAAAAGCAAATGTTGATCGTGCGAAAAAGGGTGAAACATTTATATTTATGGATACTATTAAGACAGGCGACAAAACGCTTTACTGGCAAAATATGTATTCTCCCATTTATAACAATCGCCAAAAAGTGATTGGTGTTTCTTGTTTTGTTCTTGATGTTACAGAGCAGAGACTTCATGAACTTGAAATACAGAGGATGGCATACGAAGATGTTTTAACACGGGTTCATAATCGACGATATATTGAGCTTGCTTTTGAGGAATGTCTGACACGTAAAGAAGAACAAATTACGGTTATTATATCTGATTTGAATAAATTCAAGGAAGCAAATGATACCTTTGGACATGCTACGGGAGATAAGATTCTAATTGAATTTGGTGATATTTTAACGAAGATAATGCCTGAAAGTGCTGTAATAGCAAGGTTAGGTGGAGATGAATTTGCGGTTTTACTCCCTGGAGTTTCTGAAAATCAAGCTGAATTTTTAATAAAACTTGTTCAAGCAGAAATGACTCTCAAAGATATGGGGATTACAGCATCTTTAGGTGCTTATACGGACTCTTATCAATCACATAAAAACTTCGTTGATTTTTTTGCAATAGCTGATAAGAAAATGTACGAAAATAAAAGTCAGAAAGGAGAACGTCGATGATGTTTCAAGATGTTGATATTGTCATTCCTGCCTATGAACCTTATGACCGTTTGTTGGAACTTTTGAAAAATATTCGGGATAAGGAAAATCAGATGTTTGATATTATTCTAGTCGATGACGGTAGTGGAGCTGATTTTGCACCGTTATTTGCAATAGCGCAGAGTAACTATGCTTGTCATTTGCAAAGACATGCTGATAATAAAGGAAAAGGTCGTGCTTTAAAAACGGCTATTTCATATACTTTGGACAATTTTCCTAATGCCAAAGGAATTGTGACGATTGATTCTGATGGTCAACATACCTACGAAGACATGATGAAATGTTTGGCTGAATTTTTGCAACATCCTGATAGTTTGGTGCTGGGTGTTAGAACATTTGAAAAATCTGTTCCTTTACGTAGTAAATTTGGAAATTTATTGACAAGAGACGTCTTGGGGGCTATGACAGGTGTGAACGTTTCTGATACGCAAACGGGACTTCGTGTGATTCCTATGTCATGGTTGCCAAAACTCTTAACCGTGGAGGGTGAACGGTATGAATTTGAGATGAATATGTTACTTGAGGCAAAAGAGGACAATATTCTGATTTGTGAAGTTGGCATTGCAACGATTTATTTGGATGAAAATCAGTCGTCGCATTTTGATGTGATTCGTGACTCGATTAGAATTTACAAGGTTTTCTTCAAGTACATTCTTTCATCATTGTTTTCCTTCTTGGTTGATATTGTTGCTTTTACGATTTTAATTTCTTTGTTTAATGGATTGAGTTTTAGTGCGGTGACGTTAGCTTCGATTTTAGCGCGTGTGATATCATCTGTTGTTAATTTCACCCTGAATCATAAGGTGGTCTTTAAACGAGGTCAATCAAATAGTGCGATAAAATACTTCACTTTGGTGGTAGTACAGATTGTTTTGTCAAGTTTATTGGTAACAGTTCTAGGAAATGCCTTGACGACGCTGCCAATTTCATTGGTGAAGATTTTAGTTGACGGTACACTTTTCATTGTCAGTTATTTTGTGCAAAAACATTTGATTTTTAGTGGAGGTGAGAATGAAGACTAGTAAGAGGATACTCTATTTCGTTGCATTTGTAACGACTGCCTTTTATTTAACTTGGCGTTTGGTGGCGACTATTCCGTGGCATGATTCATGGTTTGCGCTGATCTTTGGGATTTTATTGTGGGGAAGTGAGGTAGTTTCAGCCATTACAGGCTACATTCTCATTTGGAATAAGCAAAAGGACTTTGAGCTTGAAAAGCCTGAGATTGCTAAGGAGCGTTACCCAGATGTGGATGTTTTGATTGCAACGCATAATGAGGATCCAGAGTTGCTTTATAAGACGATTAATGCCTGCACTTTTATGGAATATCCTGATAAGTCAAAGGTGCATATCTACGTCTGTGATGATACCAATCGTCTAGAAGTTGCCAAATTGGCTGATGAGCTTGGTGTTGGTTATTTTGGTTTGGCGGATAATAAAGATGCCAAATCAGGAAACTACAATAATGCTTTACGTCAGACGTCATCACCTTTGGTGGCGACATTTGATGCGGATATGATTCCTTATCGTGAATTCCTGTTGGAAACTGTGCCTTATTTTGTTGAACAAGTTGAGGCTTATGAAAATGGTGACGATTATGATAAGTCAAAAATTGGTTTGATTCAAACGCCACAAAGTTTTTACAATGCTGATATTTTCCAATTTAACTTGTTTTCAGAATCAACCTTACCAAACGAACAAGATTTCTTTTCCAAAGAAATTAATGTTTTCAATAATTCGCACGGTGCAGCGCTTTATACGGGGTCTAATACGCTTATTTTCCGCAAGGCGATTGAAGATGTTGGTGGTTTTCCGACAGATACCATTACGGAGGATTTCGAGCTAGGTGTTCGGATAAATGCGGCTGGTTATGTAAATTATTCGACGAAAAGTCCAATGGCTAGCGGGTTAACGCCAACAGATTTGAAGAGTGTCATCAAACAGCGCGTGCGCTGGGGACGTGGCGTTATTCGCAGTAGCTACAATATGAATATCTTCTTTAATCCCAAATTGACAAAGGGGCAAAGAATTGTTTATATTAATGGCTATCTTTATTGGTGGTCTTTCTTTAGACGGTTATTGTATATCTTGGCACCGATTTTATATACGGTTTTCCATGTGCGTGTGGTGGTGTCAAATATCTGGCTACTGTTCCTATTCTGGTTGCCAAGTTTCGCCTTGACACGCTTGTCAATGCGAGAAGTCTCAAAACAATACCAAACACAGGTTTGGGGAGAAATTGTGGAAACGATTTTTGCTCCGTATTTGTTTATTCCCATGATGTTGGAGTCCTTTGGCATTAGCAATAAAAAATTTAAGGTGACACGTAAGGGAAATTATACGTCGTGGACGTTGTACCTTTATGCGCTTCCTTATCTTGTTTTATGGGGATTAGCCGTTTATGGTTTGGTGACTTTTAACTATGGAAAATTTGGTTCAGAGCTTTTTTATGGAAGTATTATCAGTTTTTGGTTGATTTATCATATCATCAATTTGACCTTTGCGATTTTCTGTGCGCTTGGTCGTCCGATTTATCGCTCAAGTGAGCGTTTTACTGTTGATGAAGCTATGGTTATTGAGGTTGATGATGATTCTTACCAAGTGAGAGTCTGTGATATTTCAGAAACGGGGATTTCATTCTATACGGATTTACCATTGTATTTGCCGAAAGAAAAAGAACTGACGCTTAATTTGCAATCACGTGATTACCATGCGAGGGTAAAAGGTCATGTTGTTCGTGTTTTTGCGATTGATAATGGTTGGCGCTACGGCGTTCAATTTTCAGAAGTTCCTGAAGCTGATAAGCGCGAATTTTATCAGTACATTTATGACCGCATTAATTACAATCTTCCGAAGGAAAAAGACCCTTGGATGACAACATGGGATGATTTATTTGAGAACTTTAGTCAACGTTTCCAAAATAATGAACGTCCTGTTTCAGCCTATGACCAAGTAGCTTTTCCGAAAGTTCGTGTCAATGAAGAGGTTCAGGTTGCTGGAAACAAATGCCAGCTTAGAAAGACAGATTATTATTACATGACATTTTCTGGAAAATTGACAAATCCTAAAAAAGAACCGAATGTCGCATTTACCTACAAAGATTTGCCAATTCAGTTGACTTTTGTGTCCTATGATACTGATAGAGACGAGTCGCTTTATCGAGTTACCAATTTAGCGGATTTGGATAGCTTACCTGCTTTTAAAGCCTTAGCAAATGAATGGAGAGGGAGAGTATGATTAGTATTGCTAGATTACTGTTGTTCTTTGTGATTACCATGGGGTACAATGCCTTTTTCCGTAATACTGTGAAGATGAATCGCCGTCTGACATGGGTGTTTACATTTTCAGTCATTACATTGGTATTGTACCTTGGTAGTTTGTTAGGCTTTATGTTGCAGACCGTGTATGCCATTTCTGTTTTGGGCTGTCTTTTGAGTCTTTATTATCTTTGGGCGGTATGGAAAAAGAAATATCGCTTTAGGAGACTTGATTATATTGCGCTTGGAATGATGGCTTATTTGCTTTTGTTTGGAATAACGCTCTGGCATTCACCGCTTTTACATTATGATAATTTTACGCATTGGGCAACGATTGTAAAATTTTTCCATATCAATAATGCATTGCCAACACAGCAGGATACGATTATTAGTTATTATACCTATCCTGTTGGAAGTTCACTTTTCATTTATTTTTTCACGACTATCGTAGGCTTTTCAGAAGGTAGTATGTTGGTCGGGCAATTCTTCTTGATTGCTTCCAGTCTTTATGCCATGTTTGCGGCACTTCGTGATGATCGACGTGTCTTAATGGTTAGCATGATTTTTGCTTCGTTTGCTGTTTTTAATACGTTCAACGTTGCTATTCGATTAAATAATTTGCTGGTTGATTTTCTGCTTCCGGCCTTGGCCTTGGCAGCCATAGCAGGTTGTTTTGTCTATCGTAATCGTTTCTGGTTTTTGTCGCTAAATACGGCGGTAATTCTTGGATTATTAAGTATCGTCAAAGTAAGTGGACTTTTCTTTGTCGCTCTCGTTTTAGTAGTTTATGTGGTTTGTATTGTGCGTTTACTTGTTCGTAAAAGAGCACGTTTAAAAGCACTAGTGCTGCTCATAATGACCTTGCTAGTCAGCTGTCTTCCTTTTGTTATTTGGCAAAAGCATGTGACGGATAATTTCCCAAATGCCTCAAGTGCCAAGCATGCGGTGTCCATGTCAGAACTTGGTCAGGTATTGACTGGAAATCTGTCAGGCGTCCCACAAAAAATTATCACTCTTTTTGTCAAATCGGTGTTTACGTTTGACAGTTTGGCAAGCAATGGAATTTTGATAATCAATCTGATTATGCTGATTGCCTTTATTGTGATTGGCATTCGTTTGAAATATAAGAAATTTGTCTTGTTGACTTGGGGATTTGTTGATATTTCGATTGTGACTTACTATATTGGCATTTTACTCATGTATCTGACAGCAATGCCGACTGATGAAGCGTTAGAATTAGCAGGATTTGAGCGCTATGCTTCGAGCATCGTTATCTTTGCTGTTGGTTGTTTGACCATGGCTTTAGCATGGGTAATGGACAAGTGTCTGTATGAAAAAATCATTAGTAAACGTAATGCTAGGTCTTACAAGAGCTTATTTAATAAACACTTGTACCAATACGCGAGCCTTGTTTTGACAGTTTATGCCATTGGAATGTTCTTGTCAGAAAATAATAGCATTGTTTACAATAACAATCAGGAAACAAACGAGGTCGCAAAAGAAATTCGTCAGTTTACTGGAAGTCAGAGTAATTCGTCAACGGATAGAATTTTGGTTGTAACAGCAGATAAGGAGAATGTAGATAATTATTTTGCCCAATATGCTAGTCGTTATTATCTGTGGGATGTCAATGTTGATGCCAGAGAAAATTTTGTGTCGGTTGACCAAAAATTTTTAGATTTAATGGCATCATACAGCGACAGCGCAACAAGTTATTACCTCAGCAATAAAAATATCGATACTAGAGATGATTCCAATTTAACAGACGATGACTTTATTGCGCTCTTAAAAACGTATGACGAAGTCTTGATTTTAGATGACCATTATACGTTTAATGCCTTGACGAAAAAACTATTTGGTCGGACATATTCCCCAGGATTGTATAAAGTATCAGATATTCTTGCTGGAAAAGGGTAAGTTTTCTAGCTTTATCAAGCATAAGTCTTGATATTTCAAATAAAATATGTAGAAGGAGGCGGAGTTTGTGACTTCGCCTCTTGTGGTGCTCAAAAGACTTTCTTGAACATTGGAGAGGAAGCTAAGATAAGTCCGTTTGAATTATCTGCTCTACTCATCACACAAAGCGAGGTCCTTAAAGGATGCAATCCACGTTCCACACACTCAACACTAGCATAGAAAAATCTCATCTCTACAAAAGCAATATCAGATTTTGGTTCTCGTGAACAATCAAAATAGCCCTTTATCTATCTCTTTTATATTTGTTTTCCCAATATTCCCTTTCACCTTTTCCTATGCCTTCTGGTAGTTGCTTCAAACATTGTCCCATACTTTGATATTTAACAATTTCAGTTATTTCAGCCAAAGAAAGTCGATGAGATGCTCTGCTAAAGTCCGTATCGAAGTAATCAACCTCTTCTATTTCAACTAAAATCTCATAATTTTGACCAAGATAATATTTAATTTCAGACGGTACTAACTTCTCTGATTCTTTAAAAAACAAATTAATATGACCGTTTGAAGACAACAATCGTTCTCTGACATTAGTTGATTTTCCAATATAAAAACAGACTTTTTCATCTTCTAAAATGGCAAAAAACTTATATACGCCCACAATATCTTTTTCCAAAATTTCTGAGGGGATAGTGATATTCCTCATTTTAGCTTTTTCTAATCTTACTTTATACGTCATTCCCATGGTATTCTCCTAACTTATAACTCTAATGGCATAAAGTCTCCTACAATTTTACCCACAATACGAGGGTTTTCATCATAAGGAATATAGATGTCCTTATAATCCTTGTTAATAGAAACTAGGCGTAGCCCCTCTTTCTCACGGTAGACTTTCTTGATAAAGGTCTGAAAGTTCCATACTACAGCATATACTGCTCCATCATAATCAAATCCTGTCTCACGGATAAGAGCTACTGAACCATTTTGATATTTAGGTTCCATAGAATCTCCAGATACCCAAGAGGCAAAATCATGAGCTAGTTCTTCATTGAAATAAACAGTGTCGTAGTTGCGATTGTCATAAACGGATACACCAATACCAGCAGACATTTTTTCGTATA
>ERZ772795.184-NODE-184-length-11370-cov-5.82749_pt1 | contig 11370 bp, 5 predicted proteins | sample MGYA00511346_ERZ772795 | MGnify/ENA primary metagenome ERZ772795 (study PRJEB29015, sample SAMEA2738032) | human oral metagenome | biome: human oral; feature: human-associated habitat; material: saliva | place: China | collected 2245 ... | reverse complement strand
GATTTGGACAGTCAAACCCCGCATCAATAGGAACTTTAAAAGTCTTTTCTCCAAAGAGTTTTCGATAATAATCATTCAAGGTATTATAAGATTTCATAACTTTCATTATAACAAAAAACACCCACAATCTCAAAAGCCTGACTTTCCTATAAATTCCTCTGTTTCTCGTTTCCATTAGCGATTTTTTATGATACAATATGGGTATGATTTTAATGAAATTAGCATCTATTTTATTATTGATACTGACCTTAGTAGTCTGCATTATCATAACCAAACTTTTTAGATTAAAAAAACTAGGACGAAACTTTGCGGATTTAGCTTTTCCAGTCTTGGTATTTGAGTATTACTTGATTACAGCTAAAACCTTTACCCATAATTTCCTCCCTAGACTAGGCCTAGCCCTCTCACTCCTAGCCATTATTCTCGTTTTTTTCTTCCTTTTGAAAAAACGCAGCTTTTACTATCCTAAATTCATCAAATTCTTCTGGCGTGCAGGATTCTTATTAACCCTTGTTATGTATATCGAGATGATTGTTGAATTGTTCTTAATGAAATAATCGAATCCCTAAACATTTTCTAGGGATTTTTGCTTTCTCTACAAAATAGGATAGACAGTAACACTATACAACTTTATACAAAGAAAATCCCTTAGAAGCTTGCATTCTAAGGGATTAATCTTCTATCTAAGACAAGAGCTTCTCACTAGTCTTTAATGATAAAGAAGGTATCAAAATTTCTAATCTTCTTTTTTACCTTTAGTGGCTACTAATCCGGCACTCAAACCGAGAAGAGCTAAGCCTGCTGCTACTGCTGCTTGGCTTGCCGCACTTCCTGTATTTGGTAACTGCGCTTTGTTAGCTTGACTAGCTTCACTTGAAGCGATTGGTTTTGTAGCTGCTTTTTCTGACACTTGTGGTTTTTTAGCTTCTTGAGCTACTGGTTTGGTTGTTTCGCCAGCTGTACCGACTTCTATGATGCGATCTTGAGCCATAACTTTATCATAGCTATCCTTTTCAGTCCGCTTGCCATTTTCCACTTCGATCAAGTGAACACGGATACCTTTTCGACCTTCTTGGAGGACACGAGTTTGACCTACTGGAAGCTTGTCATTCTTTTGTTCCTGAACCTTGAAATCGATTGTTTCTTCTTCAATTACAAGTTCTGGTCTGTTAAGCACAAGATTCTTAACTTCGTCCTCTGGTAGAGAAGTGCCTGGGTTAGTTCCAACTTCTAGGATACGATCTTGAGCAACAACTTTATCATAAGTTTCTTTAAGTTGGCGTTTTCCATTTTCCACTTCAATCAAGTGAACACGGACGCCTTGTTTTCCTTCTTGAATGACACGGGTTTCACCTAGATACAACTTATCAGACTTACGCTCCTGAACCTTGAAGTCGATGGCTTCTTCTTCGACTACAAGCTCTGGTCTATGAAGCACAAGATTTTTCACTTCGTCTTCTGGAAGAGAGGTGCCTGGTTTTGTTCCAACTTCCACGATACGATCTTGTGCAGCAACTTTATCGTAAGTTTCTTTAAGCTGACGTTTTCCGTTTTCTACTTCAATCAAGCGAACACGGACACCTTGTTTTCCTTCTTGGAGGACACGGGTTTCACCTAGATACAACTTATCAGACTTACGCTCCTGAACCTTGAAGTCAATGGTTTCTTCTTCGACTACAAGCTCTGGGCGATTCCGAACAAGATTTTTCACTTCGTCTTCTGGAAGAGAGGTGCCTGGTTTTGTTCCAAGCAAGACAATGCGGTCTGTTGGTGCCTCTACCACTTCATGGAGTTTTTCTTCCTTACTTCCATCAGGATTAATGCTTGTAAAGATACGTTCCTTACCAACTTTTCCTTCTTGTTCTACACGGATTTCACCTAGATACAGCGTAGAATCCTTTTTCTCAACTGTCCTGTAGGCCAAATCTTTTTCAACAAATTCGAGTTTTGGAAGTTCTTCTTGTACAGCAGCAACTGTTTTCTCAGAAACTAGTTTTTCCTTGATCAACTGGATACGGTATTCCTTAACTTGTTTTCCACTTTCTGAAACGAGGCGAACAAGTACTGGAAGGCTATCATCGCCACTATCTACAACTGTTGAAACTACTTGATTGGTTTCTTCAACTGAGACTTTTGGACGTTGACCTTTATAGGTGATTTGATAATCTTGACGATTTTCAGCGAAATCAGCAAGTTCTTTTCCATCTACAAGAATCTTCGATTGAGTGCTTTCTTGAGGAAATTCGCTTGGTGCAAGGAAGGTCATCTCAATCATCGCAACACCACTCTTATCTGCTTTACGCTCCATACGCCATCTCATGGCTTTGGCTTTAACAGCTTTAAATGTTACGTTTATTTCATCACCAGCTTCAATGTCTTTATCCGCACGATAAGGAACAGCTTCCCAATTTTCTGGGTTGTTGAATGGATGTCCTGATTCGTAGGCTTGGTAGTTTGAATAGTAGGTAGGCACTTCAAAGTCTGGACCGACATAACGTTCCAAAACAAGTTTAGATGGTGCATCTGTACCACTATCTGCAAAGAAGTGAAGTTTGGCTTGCGCAACAGTCCGCTCTACAATCTTACCATTTTCACGGAAGATCACACCTGCTGATACTTCTGGATTAGAAGATGGCGTTGGAGACCAGTTTGTCCAACGACGATTTTCAGAGTGATCTCTATCATTGATATAGTCCACACGGTCATGAGAACTGTCGTCAATATCATTAGTTACTGAAGCAAAGGCCTGGTTACTGTTTTCATCATAGTTAGGGTTATCTGAAAGAGCCTCACCAAGTTTGTCTGTCACTCGTACAGTGAATTCAGCAGTAAGATTGCTACCAAGGACACGACCTCGAACAGTAAATTGACCTGCTTTTGTCAGATTTTCTGCTGGAACTTCTTCCCATTCAACTGTCAGGTCTTTTGTTTCGTAACCGTCTTTACCTGTGAAGTAAACCGGAACCTTAGTCGGCAATTCAAGTGGTTGCCCTAGTTGCAACAAGCGAGCTTGTTTAACTGCAGCAACTGGTTTACGAGAAAGTAAGTCTTTATCCTTAGTGAAGTGCAGACGGTATTCTCCTAAGATGTCGCCATTTTCAGCTTTCGCGATGACACGAACTGGCTCACCTTCACGAACACTTGGAACAACAGTCGCTAGACCATTGTTGCTAACACTTGCTGTGACTGCCGGAACTTTTCCATCTACAGACTCAAGGTAGTAGTCTGTCAAATCAGGGTTGAAGTTTGCTAAGTCTTTGCCGTCAACTTGGATTCTTGTTTGTCCTTGTTTGGCTGCCGCAACTTGTTTCGCAAAGATTTGTACTTCTGTGATAGACGTTCCACGCTTGTTATCTGCTTTAACCATGCGAATACGAACAGCATAAGTTTCAACTTTATCAAAGCTAAAGTGATTCATTTCTCCAGCCTTGAGTTGTTCTGGAGCTTTTAGATTAGTCACTTGTTTCCAATTAGCTGGATCGTTAAATACATGGTCTTCATTGGCTACAAAGCTAGGGTTTTTAGGAGCTGTTGGAACAGTCTTACCAACATAATACTCAATCACATAAGACTTCGGTGCACCAACTCCATGGTCTTCGTGGAATCCGACACTTAGATTATCGACGGAGCGTTTGCTCAAGATACCGGAATCTCCAAACAGAACACCGACTGAAGCTTCTGGATTACTACGATTCCAGTTTGTCCAACGATTGGCTGGTCGGTCATTAAAGGAAATCAATTTATCGTTGACATTTGAAACAGGGTCGGTTGGATTTGAATCTGAAGCAAAGGCAAGTGGCAATTCTGAACCAGTCCATTGGTCAGAAATGTTTGCACCTTGCTCAGTTTGAGCAGATACGCGAACATGAAGTTTAGTTGTTAATTGAGTACCTTCTAAGCGACCATTAACTGTAAAGACACCTTCCTTAGCGTATTGCTCTGGACGAATCGCATCCCATGCAACCTTAGCTGATGAAACGTGACCATTTGAATCATATGTACGAACGCTTTCTGGTAATTGTGGTGCTTCTGCGATTGGAGTTGTCACACTAACTTCTTCAACTGAAACGATGCCTTCTACAGATACTTTAGCACGCGCTTCCAAGTCAATTCCTTCAACCTTACCTAGAACTTCAAAGCTTTGATAGTGGTCTAGTTTTTCTTTCGGAATAGCTTGCCAAGTGACTTTGTGAGCTTTAGGGAAACCTTTGTCATACTCAACCGTTACTGTTGACGGAAGAGTAGGTTCTTGGTGTAAATCTGTCACTACATTTACAGGACGAATGGATTGCGCAATCTTCTTCTCAGTATTTGCTTGTATAGTGAGATTGATTTGACCTGTAGCACCCTCATATTCAGCTTTCAGAGTAAGTGCTCCTGGTTTATGCAACTCAAGCATTCCTTTTCGGACTGCAACTTCCCCTTCACCGCTTGTAGAGAAGCTCACCTTATCAGCTGGTAATACAGCTTGCGTTCCATCTTGATAATGAGCTCGAACCGACAAGTTGACTGTTTGGTCTTCTTTGAGACCGTCAGCTTGTTCCACTTGCAAGCTCAAGTGAGCAATTTTTGGTGCTTCTTCTAGGAATTGAATTGCATAGGTTTGAAGAGGGCCACCATCTTTAGACTGAACAAAGATGCTCGCACGCATGCCGTTTGCTGCGCTTGCTTGAAGAACTGTAACATCAGCATTTTCAGCACTTGCTGTGACTTCTGGCAATTGGGCACCATAAGCAAGAGTGCGGTATTGCATTGGTTGTTGACTAGTAAGCCCTGTTACTGCCTCACCGCCAACAGTAACAGTTGGCACTACAGGTGCTGCAGCTTTTCCTTCTTCTACCACAAGGGTTGCATGAATAGTTTCTCCAGCTAACTGACCAGTCATTTGAATACGTGATCCAGCTACTGAAAGTTTGGCTTTATCTGCTTCCGCAATCTCCCAGCTATCTACTTCATACTCTTGTACACTTCCATCGGTTACTAGTATTGACACATATTTATCTACAGTATTCAAGTCTGCTCCTGGAGCAACACGTTTAACTGTTGGTAATTCTTTCGCAATTGCTAGAACCTCGACACGAGCCTCTACCTCACGTCCATTTGCTGTACCTTTAGCAGTCACAACTCCTGCTTGACTAACATCGACTTGAGACCAAGTTACTGGAAGTTTTTCACGACTACCATCGCTGTATACAAAACCTACTGTTTTCGGCATTTTTGGATCTTTACCGATTAATGTACGAACTCTTGCTACTTCTGTCCCCAAAACAGTCTTTTCTTGTCCTTCTTTTTTACCAGTAAAGACAGTTACTTGACTAGATTTCAAGAGATCTGAATGGGCTGTCAGTGTGAATTTACCTGCTTGTTCAGTTGATTTGACAATGGCAACACCTTTACCATTAAATGCTTTACGAATCCAAGAACCATCTGCTTGCGCCTTATAGCGTTCACGGCTGGCTTGTTCCCCGTTATCGACACCGACAAGTTGGCCTTGTCCGTGTAATTGGAAGCGAACCAGATTATTGGCAGTTGGTACTACATTCCCTTGGCTATCAACGATTTCGTAGTAGATGTATGTCAAGTCTTTTCCATCTGCTGCGATTGCATGATCTTCTTTGATAAGACGAACAGCCGCTGGCTTACCAGCAGTCGTAATCTTATCTCGAGCAATTTCCTTGCCAGATTCATCACGAGCAATTGCTTCCAAGGTACCTGGTTGATAAGCAACTTTCCATTCAAGATAAAGTTCATTAGCATTAGCACCTTCTTGGTAAGTTCGTCCATCGCTAGTTTGTTTTTTGTTGAAAGTCTTAAGACCAAGAGATTTTCCATTCAAGAACAATTCTACACTTGCAGCATTAGAATAAGCACGTACAGGGATTTTATTTTCCGCGTCTGCTACATTGTCTATCAACTCTTTGTTTTCCCAGTTCCAGTGAGGAAGAAGGTGAACCATTGGTTTTTTCTTGGCAGAAACCCATTGACTTTGGTAAAGATAAAAGTCGTTTTTTGGAATACCTGCAGTATCTACGATACCAAAATAAGAGCTTTTAACCGGCGTGTTGTTTTGGTTGTGCCATGGAGTTGGTTCACCGATATAGTCCGTACCTGTCCAAATGAATTGACCAGCATAGCCAGCATTGTCACGGTCAAATGTCCATGAAGCAGTTGCCGTTTTACCCCAACCAACACGGTCATTTCCATAATCTGACTGTTCATAGTTACGCCATGACTGATTACTTTGTACCCACTCACGCTCTGGGTGGAAGTAACTTCCTCTTGTACGCGTTGCTGAAGATGTTTCTGATCCATAAATCAACCATTTTGGATGCTTAGCTCGAAGGGCTTTGTAATTATCTTCAGAGTAGTTGAATCCAACAGCATCGAGTTCATCAGCAATTTTTTCATGCCCACCGCTACCATTACCGAAACGGAACTTATCTGCTCCCATGGTAACATAACGAGTCTTATCAACATCCTTGATAACTTTGACTAGACGTTTAACAGTCGCTAGAGAATGGGGATCCCCATTTGCTTCACCGATTTCATTTCCGATTGACCACATAAAAACAGCGGGATTATTTTTGTCTCTCTCTACCATAGTACGTAGATCGTAGTCGGACCATTTTTCACCTTTTTTAGCCTCAGGATGGGTAGCATCTTTTTCAAAGAAACGTCCATAGTCATAAGGTTTCTTTCCGCCATACCAAGTATCAAAGGCCTCTTCTTGAACAAGTAAGCCAAGTTCAGCTGCAATCTGCAAGGTCTGAGGACTTGCTGGGTTGTGAGTCGTACGAATCGAATTCACTCCCATTTCCTTCATTTGTTTCAGACGACGATATTCTGCCTTATAGTTTTCTTCTGCTCCTAGCGCTCCATGATCATGGTGCAAGGAAACTCCATGGAATTTAATGCGTTCACCATTCAAAGAGAAGCCCTCATTTGGAGTCCAGTTATAATATCGGTAACCAAACAGATCTTTCTTAGCATCAACTAATTGACCGTCCCGGTAAACACGCGTAACTAATTCATACAAGGCCGGTTTGTCATTTAAAACGGTCCAGAGTTTTGGTCTTTCAACTTCTAAAATCGCATCAAGACTAGTTACTTCATGTGCTTTCAAGGTACGACTCTCTGTACGTACTAGACCTGTCACAGCCTGACCACCTCGTTCAACGATTTGATATTCTGCTACAAGTTGATGGTCTTTGTCGTCCGTATTGACAATTTTACTAGTCACATGAGTTTCAACCTTGCCGTGTTGCTGTTGTTCAAGTTTTGGCGTTAAGATGGTTGTCCCATTTTTCTCAACATGCACCTTATCTGTCACTTGTAAAGTCACATCACGGTAAATACCACTTCCTGAATACCAACGGCTACTTGGTTGCTTATTGACTGCATGAACAGCAATTACATTCTCACGTCCATCTTTGTTCAAATATTTAGTGATATCATATGAAAATTGGTTATAACCATTTGGGTAATGACCCACTAACTGACCATTGACATAAACTTGAGAATCCATGTAGACGCCATCAAAAGTAAGGCGAACATTTTTCTTGAGATCTTTTTCATCTAGTTTGAAAGTCTTACGATACCAAGCTTCCCCACCGTTAAGCTGTCCACCTTCGTTTTGTGCAGGAGATTCATGATCAAAATCGTTAAAGATACTCCAGTCATGCGGTAAATCTAATTTTTTCCACGTAGATACATCTGCATCCGGTTTAATGGCTTCCTTAGAATTTGCATTGAGTTTAAAGTGCCAATTTTGGTTAAAATTCACTTTTCTGTCTTCAATCATTTGATTGACTTCTTCATTTGTCACAGCTTTAACATCTTCCTTGAGCGGTTTTTCTTGACTTGAAGCTTGTGATTCTATCTTTGGAGTTTTTTCTTCAGATTTTGAAGATGCTTTTTCCTCTTTTGGAGTTACTGCTTCATCTTCTTTCTTCTCAGATGAAATAGACTCAGTGGCACTAGGTTGTTTTTGTGCTGCACTTTCGACTACATTTTTAGTTTCCAAAGCTTGATCAAGCTTTTCTTCTACTATAGGATTTTCCTCTTTAGGTTTCTCAGCAGTATGAGTAATAGGTGTTTCATCCGCATTAACTACAGATTCTCCAGCTATATTTCCTGCGAATAAAACTGCACAAGTTCCAATCATTACTGAGCAAGCTCCTACAGCAAATTTACGAATGCTATAGACTCTTTTCCGATTCCAATGGCTTTTTTCCATAAGGTCCTCCTTTTAGTAATCGCTTTCATTTTTATGTAAGCGCATACTTTTAATAGTCTTTTACCCTTATTTTATTAAATAATATAGGAATTTTCAATACTTTAGCATATGAAATGATATTTTTGATAGTTTTTTCTAAAATTTGTAGAAGAATTAAAAAACTGAATGTAGTTTTAAAAGAAAAAACACTTATTACCCTTTAAATTAAAAGAAGTAAAAAAGTCCCTTTAAAAGGAACTTCTTCTATTTATAATTAAAAGTCTCCCCTGCCAGCTTATCAGCTAGCTTGGGAAAGAGGGTATAAAACTTATGGGCTAGGTTCAACAACATCGGTAGATTGAGTTCGCGTTTGTTTTTTCCTATAATCTTAACAATTTTTTTAGCCACTGCATCTGCTTCCAGCAGGAAGCGTTCAACCGACTTGAGATAGCTTCCATCTGGGTCGGCCTGGTCGAAAAATCCTGTACGGATTGGTCCTGGATTGACAGTCGTTACGTAAATACCATAAGGCATCAGTTCGAGGCGTAAGGCATTTGAAAAACCAATAGCCGCAAACTTGGTAGCTGAGTAGAGACTGGACTTGCCAGTAGCGATCAAACCTGCCATGCTAACAATATTGATGATATGGCCTTTTCGACTTTCCTTCATTCTTGCCGCAATGCGACGAGATAGATTCATTAGGGCAAAGGTATTGACCTCGAACATCTGATGAATATCTTGGTCGGAAACCTGGTCAAATTCCTCAAAGATCCCGTAACCAGCGTTATTAATCAAAACATCAATCTTGCCATAGCGGAGATAGAGGTCTGCTAGCAGAGTTTCTAAGGCTGAGTCATCGGTAATATCGATTTCAACCAATTCTGCTTGTGGATGGTTTCCATAGAGTTGAGCTAATTTTTCCTTATTTCGACCAAGTAAGATGAGTTGGTCATTTGGCAAGAGTTTGACCATTTCTTGGGCTAGGCCACCGCTTGCTCCAGTAATGAGAATAGTAGGCATACTGTTCCTTTCTCAGTCTTTTAGATTTCCACTTCTTCCAAGTCTTTGACCACATGGACATTTTCAAAAACACTAGCAGCGTCTTTTTTGAGCTTACTAATATCTTTTGAGAGGAAACGGGCACTGATATGGTTGAGCAAGAGGCGTTTGGCACCTGCTTCTAGTGCCACCTGCGCTGCCTGCATGTTGGTTGAGTGGCCGTGATTACGAGCAATTTTTTCATCGCCCTTGCCATAAGTGGATTCATGGACAAGGACATCGGCATTGACAGCCAGACGCACACTGGCATTGGTTTTTCTGGTATCGCCTAGAATGGTAATAATCTTACCAGGACGTGGCGCTGAGATATAGTCTGCTGCCTTGATTTCAGTTCCGTCTTCCAAAACAACATCCTGGCCGTTTTTGATTTTCCCAAAAAGTGGGCCAAATGGGACACCAGCTGCCTTGAGTTTTTCAGCATCCAGCGTTCCTTCCAAGTCCTTTTGCATGACACGGTAACCAACACAGAAAATAGTGTGGTCCAGCTCTTCTGCATAGACAGTGAATTTATCGGTCTCAAGGATTTTTCCTAAAGAATCTTGGTCAAATTCATGAAAATGAATGCGATAAGGCAGACGCGAACCTGACACACGAAGGCTGGTTAAGACAAAGGACTTGATCCCTTGCGGTCCATAGATTTCCAAATCTGTCTGCTCTTCATTGGCCTGAAAGGCACGGCTAGAAAGGAAACCTGGCAGGCCAAAAATGTGGTCTCCATGCAGGTGGGTAATAAAGATTTTGCTGACCTTACGTGGTCGAATTGTGGTTTCAAGAATGCGATTTTGCGTACCTTCTCCACAGTCAAAGAGCCAAACTTCGTTAATCTCGTCCAAGAGTTTCAGGGCGAGACTTGAAACGTTGCGGGCTTTAGAGGGCTGACCAGCCCCCGTTCCTAAAAATTGAATATCCATTCGATACTTTCTAATTAATCAATATATAACATGGCTGTGCGGTTTTCCGATCGGAAATAGCGCTTGCCAGAAAAAGCTGTGGCTTCTTGTAATAACTCCTCTTGGCTGTAGCCTTTGAGACGCTTACGACCGTCAGCCAAGCTTTCCAAATCAGTCAAAGCTGTGAGATTTTCCACACTAACAACTTCCTCGTCCCCGACAGCCTTCATGTAAATCTTGCCAGACTCCTCAAATACTAGCTGATGAGGGAAAATTTGCGCAATTTCAAAGAGTAAGTCATCCGAGATTACCTCTTTATTTTCAGAGAAAATCCGACCAAGACCCTCACTCTCATAACAAAAACCAAAGGATTTACCAGACAGATTAAGCCGAATAAAAGGCTTATTTTCTAAGGTGAAACTTGGTTCAACATTGTAAAGATTCAGTTCCTGACTGAGTTCCGCAAAATAATCAGTCGCTGCTTCAGGACTCTTTTTCTGGTAGAGTTCTGCAAAGTAAGCATTGACCACGCTAGGCGGAGGAGTGATCAGTGCCAACTGCTCTTGCTCTGTTTTACCAGCTAGAAGTTGATCCAGATAGACCTTGTCTAGACTTGTATAGCCCCCATATTTTAGAGCCAACGTTTTAATATCAGTCATAAAATTCCTCTAACCTCCATTTATTTTTCTCAGAAATGTAGCCTGTAATGACTTCTCCGTCCTCTTGATAGTCACGTCCTTCCAAAATCGCAACACTTTCTAAATCATGAATCTTGTAGGACTTAGAAAAAGGCACGCGCAAGGTAAAAGATTCAAAAATATCCTTGATTTTCTCTAAAAACAGTGTCTGCAAATTCTCACGACTATCCTCAGACTTGGCAGAAATGAGGGCATAAGGCGTTTGGGTAGGCGTGAAATCCTCTACCAAATCCGCTTTATTATAAAGGGTCAGGCGAGGAATGTCCTCCATATCCAAATCTTTCATAATAGACAGAACTGTTTTTTCATGCTCTTCGTGGTAAGGGTTGCTGGCATCAATAACATGAACCAGAAGGTCCACATGCTTGCTTTCTTCCAAGGTCGACTTGAAACTGGATACCAACTCTGTCGGCAAATCTTGGATAAAACCCACGGTATCTGTCAAAGTTACTTGGAGATTGCCTCCCAGATGGATACTCTTAGTCGTCGCATCTAGAGTCGCAAATAG
>ERZ772795.180-NODE-180-length-11432-cov-8.74167_pt1 | contig 11432 bp, 9 predicted proteins | sample MGYA00511346_ERZ772795 | MGnify/ENA primary metagenome ERZ772795 (study PRJEB29015, sample SAMEA2738032) | human oral metagenome | biome: human oral; feature: human-associated habitat; material: saliva | place: China | collected 2245 ... | reverse complement strand
ACTAAGTCTTCTCCTCCGTGACCATTACTCCATCTTCCTTCAATACTAGAGAAATTTCCATTTTTTATGGCGTTAATATCCATTTTCCCAGAAATATTTTGATTTGATAAAGATGCTGTTGCAGCAAATTTTTCTGTTACAGATTTCCAAGTCAGACTAGATAGATTCATTCGAGCACCAGGACTGACTTCATCCTCTGTCTTAGCTTCTTTAACCTTCTCTAGTTTGTCCCCACTACTATTCAATTTCCAAATGGTATGAATGGTCTGTGGATCTCCTGCGAAAGGGTTCCACTGAGTATAGAGATTACCATTTTCTAATAGATAGGCCTTAAAGCGAGTTCCAAGCATCTGCATTTTATTTTCAGCATTGGTGAGGCGAATAACTTTCTGATCTTTGAGTGTAAAAATATCTAAAATCTCACTACCATTTTTCGAAGAGACAATCAATTCATCAATACCATTTTTATCCATATCAACCATTGCATAGGTAAAGGCTTGACTGCGTTCTGCCATCCCTGCATAGATATTAGCAGTTGGATTGATGTTATCCTTAACCTCTGACTTATGGTCTAAAATAAATTCATAATCCTTCAAAATACTATTATAAGGACTGTAATCTACGGTTGGTTTAGTTTTCTCTGTCCCTTTGTCTGCACTGCTCCCGCTAGGAAGCTTATCTGAAACTGATTTCCAGCTTAAGGTCTCTAGAGAAATGGGCAAACCGACCCCAAGATCTGCTAGTTCTTGAGCTTCCTTATCCTTTACCAAAGACTGCCCATCTTCACTAAATTGGTAGTGAGCATAGATGTGACTCGTTGCTGTACCAGCTCCACGATAGAGCAGAGAATTGTCTGGAAGGATACCGACCGTCATTCTCTCACCAATCTGGTCTAAACGATTTTCTTGATTGGTCAGACGGATCACCTTTCCATCTTTCAAAGTACGAATATCAAGTAAACTCTTTTCGCCACTCTTCATTTCAAGAGCAAGCAAGAGTTCATCCACTCCGTCATTATTCAAATCTGTCTTGTGGTAAACCACATCTGTATAAAAGCCTTGAGAAGAATTCACTTGACCAGCTAGGGGATTGACATCCATGCCTGTCGCCCAGGTACCTTTCGCTGCTTTTTCATAGTCATCCAAAACTTTATTATAGGAACTGTAGTCTATCTCTGGAGTCGCTACAGATGTTTCTGATGTTGAATCAGATGGTGTTTCTGCGCTTTTGTTCCAAGGTAGATACTGACAGCCTCCTAGAACTAGTGTCAGTGAAAGTGTTGTAGCTAATAATAACTTTTTCATATTACTCCCTTATCTAAGAGAAAGGAACCAGCCTATGCCAATTCCTTTCGCTATTTTTAGTGTATCAAAATGTTACCTATTCGCAAATTGTTTTCTATTTCTATTTATTTGTTATGAGCCATTTCTCACAAGCTATCATTCTAGCGAACCCACTTACCTGAGCCATCTACTTGGTAGCCATCTGGGGTACGTTCGTTAACCGCCATCTTACCATCTGATTTGAGGTAATAACTTCCTGACCAAGCATTCTGAACAAAGTTACCTGAAGCATTTAGGTAGAAGTAAGAATTGTACTGAACATCAAAAATCCATTGATTCACTACTTTCACACCTGCTTTATAGTAAGAAGAACCTGACCAACCAGTCTGACCTGAGGTAGAGTTAGTAGATTGTTTTGGAGTTTCAGTAGCTTTTGGTTTTTCCGTTTCTTTAGGAGTTGAAGAGTCTAGAGGATTGACATATTTTTCATTCTTAACAGTGAATGTAGCTGATTTACCGACATACTTATGCAAAACAGTTCCTACTTCTTTCTCTCCATGAAATTGTAAGTAATATTCACCGTCTGGAACATTATAAAGATTATTCCAACTTTGTTGAGTGATTGGAACAGACGATTTATAAAACATTGAACTGATATGATTTTTTTTAGTAATTTGTCCTGTCTTTGCATTTACAAGGTCTGCATATATATCTACATAAGTATTTACAGGTACCTTCTCAACAGTCATATCAACATGTATAATTGTTCCCTCTCCTGGTATAACCTTATTGTCCACCTTATGATTTTCAATTTTGGTAATTTCCGCATGCACCGTTTGCGCTGAAAAAGGTAGAACTCCTGCTGTGTCAATTGTTGATACTACTCCGACTGTTGAAAGTGCCAAAGCACATACTAATAATTTCTTTTTGTTCATGTTATTCATTTCCTTTATTTTTTAGTCTTTATTTGTTTAAAGTGCAACATTTATCTATCCGACAAAACGATGATTCTTTACACGAAAGACAACTGATTGTCCATCGTATACCTTGCCATCTTGTCCTTTTCCTTTGATAACAAAGCGATAACTTCCATCTGGAGTTGCACTAAAGAAGTGACGAGTTTGAAAGACACGTAGACTTGGATTGTAGGTCACAGTAAACTGAGTTTGTGTAGAAACTGAACCTGTATTTGCATCAACTAAGGCAAAATCATAGGCTACTTGATAAGATGAGGATGGAGTGCTAGGTAGAGCGATATCGATATAGGTCATAGCATCATTGACATGATAAAGGCTTATTCCTAATGATGTTGCTTGTGAACTGCTTGCTGTATGAGTTCCCTCAGAACTAATCCACTTGCCTGAGCCATCAACTTGATAACCATCTGGTGTACGCTCATTCACTGCCATCTTACCATTTGACTTGAGATAATAATCACCTACCCAAGTACCATGAGCATAACTTCCTTCTGAGGTTAAGTAATAGTAAGAACTGTAGTTACTGTCATAAATCCACTCAGCTTTAGCCATCTTACCATTTGACTTGAGATAGTAGTTACCTACCCATGTGTTACGAGCGTAACTTCCTTCCGACGTTAGGTAATAATATGAACTGTAGTTCTTATCATAGATCCACTCGCTTTTAGCCATGTATCCACCTGACTTAAGATAGTAAGCACCCTCCCATGCATTTTGAACATAATTACCTGAAGCATCTAGGTAGAAGTAGGAATTATAGTTCTTATCGAAAATCCACTTACTAGTAACTTTCGTACCATTTTGGTAGTAGGACGAACCTGACCAGCCATCTTTTTGACTTGTTGTTGATTGGTTAGAAGTCTTTGGAGTTGAGGCAGCTATTGTTTTACCACTCAGCTTCTTAACAGCCTCTTTAAACTCTTCTACAGTCCCCTTCCACTCTATGTAATTAGCGCCAGACTTATTCTCATTAGCTATATACTTGCGATCAGATTCTAGGAAATAAGATAATCCTGGAGTAGTTTTTGTAGCTGAAATAATAGGGCGATTGACAGTACCTCTCCAATTTTTAAATACTTCTGAACCCTTCGGAACAAGAATATAGTATTTTGCAGATGGATTAATCGTCTGGGTGTCAGCCTGCACCGTTTGTGCTGAAAAAGGTAGAACTCCTGCCGTGTCTACAAGAGAGACAAGACCAAATGTTGCAGCCACTAGGCTGGTTACTAAAACTGTTTTTGACTTCATTATCAAAAAACCTCCTTTAAATTTTTATTATTTACGCTTACAGTAAGGTATGGACTCTACTATATTTATGAAAAGAGTATCTGTGCTTATCTTTTATTTAATTAGCATATGAAAAAGAAGTATACTTAGGCTTTTTTATAGTCATTAGAATAAATACTTTCTATCTTATCATTTCCACCTACTTGTCAAATATGCCTTTTCTCCTATTGTCCAGTTTTGATCATAAGGATCCACTGACCATTTTGTTGCCAGCAAAAAAAACGGAAACTTACTATAACCAATTTGAGCTTCTACTAGATCGGTGGTCGTATTGTACCTTCTATCTCGTTTCCACTTACCAATTTTTTGACTTCTATTCCTATTCCAGATAAAAAGTTCCTCTGGCAGTGCATAAATTCTACCATCATTAGAACTCCCTCTCATTACAGGATAAAGGTACTGATGCAACTGATATTCACATCGCTTATTTAATAGCCAATATCCTAGAATCATATAGAAGGGATTTATCTTTTCAAGAGGTAAGATAATTGGCAAAGGTAAAGCATTACTCAAATCCACTGGTTTTGTAAGATACATTATCCATAACAATACTGATGAAAAATAAACCATAAATGTATATAGTGGTATTCTATTCAAAACAATCATATAGAATTTGTAATTCTTTATCTGTATCAAACAGCGTCTTACATTAATACTGCCCACAATTATTTTATATAGAAAAATCACAAAGAAGATTGGTGAAATATACACAAAAACTAAGAAAGATGTTAAAACGATAAACTCAGCTATTCCAATAACAGCTGGATATTGAACTTTATATGTTTCAAAATCCTTTAATACAATGAACCATGGAGCGATAAAATACAAGCACGAGAATATTAGTAAAGCAATTTTTAAATAGAAAATATTCAAGAATTGACTTAATTTTAAAATGTTTGTTCTCATATAAATTCCAGCTCTCCTATCCATCCAATTTATCATTTCTTAAAACCATGACAATCTTCAAGCAGAATCCTCCCTATATTTGTTTAATAATTTGTAGATAAACATTAATCTGAACTGATTAAAATAATTTCTAATACTTCCTTCTACTTCCTTAGAAATATTTTACTGGATTGTATAAGTCCTAGTAAATTCAATTCGGCTCATATTATTCTTGAAATATAATTCATATAAAAAATCTATAACATCAATCCTTTATTGTTTTTACATGATTTAGCGTTTCAAAAGCAAATTAAATGTCTGCCGAATCATCTGTCCACCAATTGTATCCCTAAACTTATCCTCCCTAGATAACTCATCTAACATCTCTTCTAGACTAACAGCCTTAATCTGACCTGGCCAAAAGACATTATCCAATCTACCTGCACCCTTATAGGTAGGCATCAAGACAACACGTGTTTCCAAGCGATAATATTTTAATAAATTTGCAAATTTATGGGAAAAGCTTTCTTCTGCATAAGACATGTTAGGGGACATTTTTTTAGGTCTGCCTATTTGAGCTCCTGTAGCACTGTCTATAGTGTACAATAAACCATCCGCTTCTCTATAGATCACATTTCCTGAAGCATAAAATTTTAAATCTACTAACCAAATTGTAGATCCAGAAACAATAACACAATCAATATCCGCATCTACCCTTTCGTCTTCTAAATTGAGATTATGAACAGACCAAAAGGTAACTAGTTTTTCTAAAAGCCCTTTTTTTTGTAATGCTTTAGCAAAATTGATTTCACCCTCTTGACCAAGATTAACAGCAGATTCATCGAATCCTGATTTATTCAATCCTTTTCCAGGTTCTCCAAACATCAATTCATGCTGATAAAGTTGATAAGTCTTAAGTTTTTGTGGTTCAAATCCCGTCATTTTACCATTATGAGTTGCCTTGGAAATACTGGGAAGTTCACTATGTTTAGGTGTGGAAGGAGTAGGTGATTCTGGAGAAACCTTAGCATTTTGTCTTCTGCCCCAAAGAAATCCTAATATAAAATATAGTATGTTTCTGCGATGCTTAAAAAAGCGCAACAATTTCTCCACCTCCTAAAAAATACCTTATTTAGCAATAGTCACTTTACTTGGTCTAAGAACCCTGTTATTTAATAAATATCCTTTTTGCAATACTTCAACAATATTATTTTCACTTTGTTCATCAGTAACTGCTACTGTATTAACAACCTCGTGCATACTTGGGTCAATCATACCACTATTATCAATAACTTGTAATCCATTCAATGAAAGAATTTGCAGAAGTTCTTCAGCAATTGAAGTAAGCAAATCTGATTTTTCCTCAGATGATTCAATACGATCAATAACTTGAAGAATCTGTTTCATAAATGGAGCAAATTTCTCACCCTTATCTAAATCCTGTCTATAGATTAAATACTGCTTCAGTTCTTCTATCAGACTATTTTTGGCTTTATCTTCCAATAAACGGCGTGTAATTAAAGATTCGATATCTTCAACTTTATCTACGATATACGAAACTTTTTCATGCAATACTTCTTCACTCATAAAAACTTTATCCTTTCTTTCTTCTATTTATTTGCCATCCTTTAGGGTAATTGTAATACAAGACAATATTTGATAACAATGCCAAACTTAATGCGTTACTAATCCAAAAGCTATGTACAAACTTATCAAAGAAACCACTCAAAAACCAATTGGCTGCAAAAACTAAGATGAACATGAGACATCCCATACCTTGTGAATGGCGTGTTGTGGCATAATTGATATAATTTTTATTTTCAATAAATTCATTGTAAAAATCATTATCTATAATTTTATTTTCAATCCCTAAACTTTGTGCCTTGGCCAAGTAAGCTTCTGCAATTCGAACACGCGCCTTATTATCTAGAACTGCTTCATTCTCATATTTTGTTCGATCAATATATTTTCTAAAGAAAGCCTCAACGTCTGTATCAGGTGCTTTTTTCATACGCTCTATCGTGATATCCAATAGTAACTTAAAATACACTTGCTGGAAATCTTTATTGTTACCATAGCGTTCGTTTAAGGTATCTAAATAATTCTCACACTCATCTTCAGATTTCAAAAATAGAATACCTGCATAGTGTAGTTTATGCTCTAGTGAATCCGAAACATCTACTAATTTCCTTGCAAAATTATAGGCTTCCTCATTATCTCCAATTTCTCTATAAGAGCATGATAAAAGGTAATAAATATATTCTTCATTATTTTTATTTTCTTCTAAATAATGATCGTACAGATATCGAACATCTTTTACTGCCTGTTTATACTGATCAAATAAAAATAGTGATCTCCCTTTTTTCAAAAGATAAAAGGAATTATTAGATAGTTCAAAAGCTTCCTGATAATACTGAATTGCAAACTTTTGCTGATTCTGTTCACAATAAACATCACCTAGCAAAGATAAGATATCTGCGTTTTTAGGTCTCAATCTATTAGCTTCACTGATAGCTAATTCTGCATCCGATAACTTTCTATCTTCAAGGCTAATCATAGCCTTGAAATACCAAACATCCGCATCATTTCGATTTATTTTTAAGGCTTCTTCAATGTAGGAATAAGCTAATGATTTCTTTCCTGAATAGAAGGCCTGCCTAGCTGAATCAAGATAGCTTGAATTTGAATGATTAGTTGGAGTCGACTCAGGGACTCCTTCAGAACTTTGTTTAGAATTTTCTAATTCCCTATCATATTTTTGTCTGGTTTCTTCACTTTCAAATACTTTTTCTGCCTGTGCAATGACTTCCATCTTTCTCTCAGCCATTGATCTTTGATCAATATTTGGTGAACCTGTCAACTGGCGATAGCGTCTTCTATTTGACTTGATACTTTTCTTAACATCATCTAATGAACTTGTTTCTGAAATTCCTAACTCTTCATAATAGTTTATGACCGACATTGTGTTCCTCCTCTAATCAATAGTTAAATCTTTTATTTTACGACTAGCTACTTCTACAGCACTTTTATCGAGATTTGCTTGTCTCTCTACCTCAAAAGTTCCCAATAAGTGATTATCCGAATCATGTACCTCTACAAATACTGTTTGATCGACATCATAATGATAAGTTACCTTCAAAACCGTTCCTGCTGGCCAGTCACCTGGTAATTTAATGGTACTCTCTCCTATAACCGTAACAAATTGTGGATCCTCGTCATCCCCTTGAGTAACCTCTACTAACACATTTTGTTGATTATCTACAACTGTTGAAAAATACTCAGAGTACTTGTTTGGTACCTTGGAATTTTTAGGAATAATAATTGTATTTCTTTTCACACCATTCGAAAGAGCCAGAGTTCCTAAAGCTTGAGAAGTGACATCCGAAACAACTAACTTTTCTGCTAATCCACGAACTGTTTCACTAACATCTGCACTTTCTGATTTATTAGCGATTTCCAATGCTGCCTGAATAGCTGCTCCTTGTGCTACAGCTTCATCTGGATTAATAGAATATACAATCTTCTTCCCAATTTTCTCTTCCAATTTTCTTTGTACCATTGGCATTCGAGTTGAACCACCTATTAATAGTACTTGGTCAATTTCATCCCATGACATTCCAGATTCTTCAACAACATCATCTAACAGCTCCTCTGTACGATTCATTAGACTTTTTGTTGCTTCTTCAAATTCTACACGTGTTATCGGAATTTTATAACTTTTTCCTTTATAGTCGAGAAAGACATTTGTTTTTTCTACAGTTGTTAGTCCTCTCTTTGTATTCTCTGATTTTTCACGAAGTAAGGCAGTAAAATGTTCATCCGTATAAATATCCTCTGCTCCCTGTTCTTCCATTTTTTCAGCAATAATCATTGATAAGGCGTTATCAAAATCAAACCCTCCTAGATTACGATCTCCATCGGTGGCAATAACATCAAACTCGCCATCTTTTATTTTCATTAATGTGACGTCAAAAGTTCCACCACCTAAATCGTATACCAGTACTGTCTCATTTTTTTCTGCTGATATACCGTATGCAAGTGCAGCTGCTGTCGGTTCATTTAAAACTCGTAAAACATTGAGTCCAGCAATTTCTCCAGCATGTTTCGTTGCTGTTCTACGAGCATCATCAAAATAAGCTGGAACAGTTATTACAACATCCTCTACCTTGTCACCAAGTGCATTTTCTGCTCCTTCTTTTAATCTTTTTAAAATGATTGCTGAAATTTCCTCTGCTGTATAAACAGTATCACTAGGAGAATCAAACTTCCAGTTTGGATTTCCCATCTGTCTTTTGACATACTGTACAACTGCTTCAGGACGACTTGCCGCCAAATTTTTAGCTTGAATACCAACAAGTGGTTCATCTTTCCCATCAAAATCCTGAAAGAATACAACAGATGGAGTTAAATTTTCACCATCTTGATTCAATAAAATTTGTGGTTGTCCAGTCTCTGATAATACAGATACTGCTGAATAAGTCGTTCCTAAATCAATTCCAATTGCTTTACTCATATTTCACTCCTAATCATTATTTGATTTAAACTGTGTTAGTATTTCTGTTAAAAACTCACAGTATTTTAATTCTGCATCAATCTTGCTCTGATTTTTCCCCAAAGTTCTAAGACTGCTAACTGTTAAATTACTAAGTTGAGCTCCTAATTTCTGACCCAATGACAAGTCCGATTCTCTAATTGCTTCCCTGAATCTTTTATTATCTTCTGATATGTAGTATTTTTTTAATTGTTTACTCTCACCTAAAGTATCTATAGTCAGAAGCTGTACTGATCCTTGGTTTTTTAAACGAAAACAAAACTTTACATAGTCTTTCTGATGATTTGGGTGTGAAATAACTAGACATTCTTCAATCTCTTTATTAAACAAACCACCGAGTTTTATTTGTTCTTCATCAATTTGACAAGGAAGATCATACTCTTTTGCTTTCTCAACAATTTTCGTCTTGCAATATTCTAAATCCAATCTTGGATTGTTCTCATCGGAATAATATCTCCACTCATCTATATAACTTTTCAATTCTTTGTATTTAATCATCAACAATCTCCTTTAAGATTTTATTGTTTACGCTTACAGTATAGCATGCTATTTACCTTATTTACTAAAAGCGTATCTATATTTACCTTTATTGAACAATTACCCCCCCCCCCCGAAAAAGCGTAACTATAATTACTTTTTTCTAAAAATTCCCTTAAAAATTGGTAGAATTATGATAGAATGGAAAAAAGGACTTGAGGAGATTTAGGATGCAAGATGAAAGTGTGTATGGATTAGTCTATAAAGCTATTCGTGAGGAAAGAGGGTTTACCCAGAAGGAAGCTGCTGGAACTACAGTGACTCCTCACTTTTTACGTCAGTTTGAGCAAGGGAAATCTCGGATAACCATTCAAAAATTTGAAGAGATTCTTTCTAATATTGGAATTGATAAAGAGACCTTTGATAGTCTCAAAACGCAGATGTTTCCAACTGAATTTCATAAATTACAGGCTCAAGTTGCTGATTTGGCCTATAAGCGTGAATTTAAAAAGATCATTAGTTTGATTAATCAACCCATGGAAAATCCTGGAATCGCTGAACACTATGTGATTGCCAATCGTGTAGTCAATAAATTTGCTATCGCAAACATCATCGGCGATTCTTTTCTGACTCCAAAAGATTATCAAGAACTAGAATATATCAAGAACTATCTGAGCGAATTGGACGATTGGAATAAAATCGAGGTCAATATCTTTTCATCTATCCTGCCTCACTTTTCAATCGAATTTTTAGATTATAGACTCTACCATTTATTAGACACTCTAAAAAAACAGACTGAATACCATTCAATCCGTACTGCTGACTACTATATTGCCTGCTTAAGAACTGCTATCAAGCATTACTCTGTTAATGGCTACTATGATAAAGCTGAGAGCTTAGCTGTGAAAACCTTGGAAGTGATTAATACTTTCCCTCTACTGAGCACCAAGATGACAGAGATGATTAGTCTTTCCATGGAACGGGCTAATAATTTTCTCAGAAAAGATGATGTCAGAGGTCTAGAGCTTGCTAAGCATATCTTTGCCAGTCTTGATAACTTTGAAAAAATCTATCCAAATCAACTTCTGACTCGAATGAGAGAGGATTTCTTTGTCTCTGTCACACAGCTCAATCACACTGGACAACCTTTAGATGTCTAGGCTAGAAATCAAAAAAGCTTGAGGAACTACATATTTCCTCAGGCTTTTCTTATCCTTTAAAAGTCACAATAGTCGCACCACTGCCTCCAGCATTTTGTGGGGCATAGCCAAAACTCTTGACATGTTTGTTTCTTTGCAAGTATTTGGTGACACCTTCACGGATGACACCTGTTCCGATACCATGGATGATATCAACTTGCGCCATATTATTGAGCAAGGCTTGGTCAATAAAAGCATCTAGCTCATTCATGGCCTCTTCATAACGTTTGCCTCGAAGATCCAGTCTGGCTTGAGGTCCTCGACCAGAAGTTCGTTTCACAACATTGACCTGTTTCTTCTTAATTTGCTTTTCTTGCTGGGCTTGAACAAGGTCAAACTCTTTCTCTTCCAAAGTCATCTTAATCAATCCGACTTGGGCTTCCCAGCGGCCATCTTTGAGTTGACTGGTCAAGGTACCACGCTGTCCATAACTGAGAACCACGATATCATCTCCCACCTTTGGAGCTCGTTTTTTCTTGGCCTTTTGAAGAACCTTGTTTTTAGACAAATCTACTTTTTCAGGAGCCAATTTTTTCAACTTGGCCTTGGCTTCAATGATTTCGTGGGGCTTGAGTTGGGATTTGCTGTGGAGATTTTTGAGAATCTGGTCACTTTCACTCAGAGCCATGTCCACAATCTCAGCAGCCTGTTCACGCGCCTTATTAAGCTCGGTTTCCTTTTCACGATTGAGTTCGTTGTAAAGTTTTTTGAGAGCACGATTCATCTTGAGATTTTCTTGCTCCACCTCACGGATATTGTCCAAGCGTTTACG
>ERZ772795.179-NODE-179-length-11479-cov-4.7423_pt1 | contig 11479 bp, 6 predicted proteins | sample MGYA00511346_ERZ772795 | MGnify/ENA primary metagenome ERZ772795 (study PRJEB29015, sample SAMEA2738032) | human oral metagenome | biome: human oral; feature: human-associated habitat; material: saliva | place: China | collected 2245 ... | reverse complement strand
GGCGACGTAATCGTGTAGCTTCCCTCGGCCAGCGGCCAGTAGACCGTGTCGGCCTTGACCTTCACGTGGCGGCTGCCGTCGGCACCAGCGCCGGCTTTGCAGCCGGTGACTGTGACGGGTGCCTTGGCCTTCGCGCGCGAGTTGGCGGTGAGCGTGGCGTCGAGCGAGATCGCCTCGGGTAGGACCTGGGAGGAGGCCCAACTGCCACGGCCCGTGGAGGAGCCGAAGACACGCACAGGCACTGTCAGGGAGGAGTCGGATCCGACGCGGCCCGTCATCGGGACCACGATTGTTGAACCCGCCAGGCCGACAACGAGGAGTGTGCGCAGCAGGTAGCCGACGGGATGGACGTTGCGCTCCGGTGTTTCTTCCGACGAGGCATCCTCATCATCGTCGAAAAATGTTTCTTTCTCGGGGAACGCCGCGTCGTATTCGTAGGCGATCTGATCGAAGCTGAGCCTTGGGCGCCGCTCGACGGACGAGGGGATCTGTTCAACGGACTGAGGAAGCAACTCGACAGATGGAGGGAGCCGCTCAATGGGCTGAGGAAGTAGCTCAACAGATGGAGGGAGCGCCGACTCAAAGCTTGGTTGGCGAGGCGTGTAGGCGCGCGGCGGAGGAGCTACTCGCTGCACGGGTTCAGGGGCTACTGGTTGCACGGGTTCCGGGGCCACTGGCTGCATGGGCGTCGGGGCCACATCGGCTGGGATCTCGGCGGTGGTGTATTTTTCCTCATCACCTGCCCGAGATCGCGCGGCGCGCAGCTGCGACCGCTTGGGCAGCGGGCACTCCATGTTGCTCACGCTATTCCCCTCTCGTTTTCTGACCGTTCCACTGTAGCAATGCCCGCACGGGCGGCGCTAGGCGCTTCACCATTAGGGTCGCTGGAGGGCGTCGCGGACTTCGCCGACCAGAAGTTCCAGGATATCCTCCAAGAAGAGGATACCGACGAGGACGCCCTCGTCGCGCACGAGCGCACAGTGCACGCCGGTGCGTTGCATGTGGCGTAGTGCGTCTTCAACCTGGTCGGAGGAGGCGACGGCCTCGAGGCGGCGGATGCGCCACGGGGTAATCGGCTGGGTGCGTTCCTCGCCGGAGGCGTACAGAACATCCTTGAGGTGGACATAGCCGGCGATGGCACCGTCCTCGCCCGCAATCGGGAAGCGCGAGTAGCCGGTATGAGCGACTCGTTCCTCCACGTCGGCGGGGGTAGCACCCGCAGGGAGGACGACGAGGTCAGCCAGGGGCACCATCGCCGAACCCGCGGTTTCTTCTGAGAATTCCAGGGTGCCGCTGAGCAGCCCCAGTTCGTCGGTGAGGACACCCTCGGCCTGGGAAGCGACGACGATGGAGGCGACCTCCTCGACCGTGTAGGAGGCCGAAATCTCCGAGCGAGGCTCATAACCCGACAAACGGACGAACCAGTTCGCGAAATGGTCCATGGCCTCGATGATGGGGCGCAGGACGTGGCCCAGGCGCACGAGGATGGGGGCCAGGATGAGGAGCATCCGTACCGGCGCGGCAATCGAGATATTCTTCGGGACCATTTCGCCGAAGACGACGTGACAGAACAACACGATGATGAGGGCTGCTGCGAATCCGATGACGTGGCTGGTCGCCTCGGGAGCGCCCAGGCGTTCCAGCGGCGACTCGACGAGGTGCGCAATCGCAGGTTCGGCGACGACGCCCAGCGTCGTGGAGGCGACCGTGACGCCCAGCTGGCAGATGGCGAGCATGAGGGAGACGTGTTGCAGCGCGTAGAGCGCATCTCGTGTACCGCGCGCGCCTTCGTCGGCGAGCGGCTCAACCTGCGAGCGCCGCGTTGAGGTGACCGCAAACTCGCCGGCCACGAAGAACGCGTTGACCGCCAGCAGCGCGACGGTGATAGCAATGCCCATACCGGCGCTCATGCCTCCACCTCCGGTTCGTCAGCGGGCGCGGGGGTGATCGCGACCTGCGCAACCCTGCGGCCCTGCATCTGGGTGACCTCGATGCCGACACCATCAACGCTCACGCGCGAGCCGACGGACGGGATGTCGCCCAGCTCGTTCATGACGAGGCCGCCGATCGTGTCGTAGGGGCCGTCCTCGGGAAGGTTGATGTCTGTGCGACGTGCGAGTTCGTCGGGACGCAGCGTCCCGGGCACAAGGAAGGTCCCGTCGGGGCGCGGGCGGATGCCCAGACGCCGCTGATCGTGCTCATCGGAGACCTCGCCGACGATTTCTTCGACGACGTCTTCGAGGGTGACAATGCCAGACACGCCGCCGTATTCGTCGACGACGACGGCCATCTGCAACCCCTCGTCACGCAGTTGGACCATGAGCGGGCCAATCGGCACCGTCTCGGGAACGGTGGGCGCGTCGGTCATGAGGGAGGAGGAGATGACGGGCACGTCGGCGCGGCGCTCGGCGGGCACGGCAACCGCGCGACGCAGGGAGACCAGGCCGAGGATGTCATCGGAGTCATCGCCGATCACGGGGAATCGGGAGTGACCGGTTTCGTGAGCGAGGTCCAGCACGTCCTGGGCGCTGTCGCGCTCGCCGAGGGTGTGCAGACGCCCGCGGTCGGTCATAACGTCGGCGGCGCTGAGCGTGCTCATGCGGATTGTGTTGACGAACAGGTCGGCCGTGGACATGTCGAAGGTACCTTCTTCGACGGAGTGCTCGACGAGGGCCGCCAGCTCGGATGCGGAACGCGCCGACGAAATCTCTTCCTGCGGCTCGATCCCCATGCGGGCGAGCACCCAGTTCGCGGTGCCACCCAGTACCCAGATGATGGGGCGGGCGATCACGGTGAAGGCCATCTGGAAGGGGACGACACGCACGGCGGTGGCCATCGGGTGGGCCAGCGCGAGGTTCTTGGGGACAAGCTCACCAAAGAGCATCGAGAAGACGTTAATGACCGCGGCGGCGACGAAGGCCGCGATGCCGGTGGCCAGGCCCCAGGCCAGCCCGGCTGCGCCGAGCCATCCCACCAGCAGGTCCGCCAGCGCGGACTGCGTTGTGTAGCCGAGCAGGATCGTGGTCAGCGTGATGCCCACCTGGGCACCCGACAGCTGGGTGGACAGGGTACGGGTGGCGCGCAGGACGGATGCGGCTCCTCGGTCCCCCTCGTCCGCTTTCTTGTCAAGGACGGCCTGGTCCACAGCGACAAGCGAGAATTCGGCGGAGACGAAGACGAAGGTGCCGGCGGTAAGAAGGACGCCGAGGAGGAGCATAAGGACGGTCGTCATCGCTGCCTCCTCTCGACGAGGCCGGGGCGAGCCACGGGTACACGCGCGGGCAGGGGGTAGGAAAGAGCGGCAGAAAAGCCGACAGTGTCGCAGTCCATGATGCATCCAGTTTAGCGGCCCCGGGCTTTCCTCCCCGCGTGCGCGTCCACACACCGCCGCTCTGTGTCAACACTCTCCCTATACCGGACCAAAGGCCCTTGAAATGATCGCCAAGTGTCTCCCACATCTCGTGAAGGTTGCACGTAGCGGTAGAATCTGTCGGGTATGGTCGCCGCGATACAAGTCCGTACGCGCGGCGTGAGTCAAACGGAGGAATACGTGCCGACCCACACAGTTTCCCAGCCCGACCCGCAGTGGTACCTCGCAAAGATGCGCGACCTGTACGAGCGCGATCCGCAGCTCCTCGATCCGTCGTGGCGCGCCTACTTTGCGACCGAGACCGCTCCCCCGCAGCTGCGCGCCAAGCGTCCCGCAATCCCGGAGGGTGCTATCGAGGACAGCGCACCCGAGCAGGCAGCCCCGGCCTCGTCGATGAAGGCCCCCGAGGTACCCGCGAGCGTCACCCCGCCCACCCTCGACATTGAGGAAGCGGAGCATGCGCACTCCACGCCCCCGACCGCACCCGTCGTCTCGGTGACCCGCTCCGACCTGCCGCCCGCGCCGCCCGCCGCGCTCGCCGAGGCCACTAGCCCCTACACGCGCCTGGCGCACGGACGCGCTGCCTTCACCCGCTCCCACGGAGCGCCCGCCCAGGACGAGCTGCACATCCTCAAGTCCGCCGCGCGCGCGACCGCCAAGCACATGGAGGCCTCGCTCTCCATCCCCACGGCCACCTCCCAGCGCCAGATTCCCGCCAAGCTCCTCATCGAAAACCGCGCCCTGATCAACGCGCACCTGGCACGCACCGTCGGCGGCAAAGTCTCCTTCACACACCTCATCGGCTACGCCCTGGTCGAAGCGCTGTGCGAGATGCCCGACCTGAACGTGCGCTACACACTTGAGGGCGGCAAGCCCGCCGTTGAGCAGCTCGCGCACATCGGCTTCGGCCTGGCCATCGACGTGGCTGACGCGCAGGGGAACCACTCCCTCAAGGTCCCCGTCATCCATGACGCCGACACGCTGACCTTCTCCGAGTTCGTTGATGCCTACCAGGACCTGGTTGCACGCGCCCGCAACGCGACGCTGACGACCGCCGACTTCCAGGGGGCCTCCGTCACCCTCACCAACCCCGGGACGCTGGGCACCACCACCTCCGTGCCACGCCTCATGGTCGGCCAGGGGCTCATCATCGGCGTGGGTGCTACCGACTACCCGGCGGAATTCCGCGGCGTCTCCCCCAAGCGCCTGGCCAGCCTCGGCATCGGCAAGACGATGTACTTCTCCTCCACCTACGACCACCGAATCATCCAGGGCGCTGCCTCCGGGCGCCTCCTGGGCCTCGTCGATGCGAAGCTGTCGGGCCGCGACGGCTTCTACGAGCGCGTCTTCACGTCCATGCACGTGCCCACGCGCCCCTACTCGTGGGAAGCCGACTACGAATACGACCCTGAGCGCGAAAAGGGTAAGCCCGCGCGCATCGCGGAGATCATCCACGCCTACCGCTCGCGCGGCCACCTGGCCGCCGACACGGACCCGCTGGCCTACCGCGTGCGTCGCCACCCCGACCTGGACATCGCGTCCTACGGCCTGAGCGTGTGGGACCTGGACCGTCCCTTCCCCACCGGCGGCTTCGGCGGCTCCGACCAGATGCTGCTGCGCGACATCCTCACGCGCCTGCACGACACCTATACGCGCACGGTCGGCATCGAATACATGCACATCCAGGACCCCGAGCAACGCGCCTGGGTCCAGCACCGCATCGAGCGCCCCTACAAGGCCCCCTCCCCCGAGGCGCAGCGCCACATCCTGGACACCCTCATTCGTGCCGAAGCCTTCGAGGAATTCCTCCAGACCAAGTTCATGGGACAAAAGCGCTTCTCGCTCGAGGGCGGCGAGTCCCTGATCCCGCTGCTCGACCACGTCCTGGCCGACTCGGCGCGCACCGGCATCCACGAGGTCGCCATCGGCATGGCGCACCGCGGCCGACTCAACGTCCTGGCGAACATTGCCGGCAAGTCGTATGCGCAGATCTTCGACGAGTTCGAGGGCAACTACATGCCCAACTCCGTTCAGGGTTCCGGCGACGTCAAATACCACCTGGGCACCTGGGGCGTATACTCCCTCGACGACGGCCTGGCCACGAAGGTCTACATGGGCGCTAACCCCTCGCACCTGGAGGCCGCCGACGGCGTCCTGGAGGGCATCGTGCGCGCCAAGCAGGAGCACCTGGGCGACCCGGACCTGCCGATCATCCCGATCCTCATCCACGGCGACGCCGCCTTCATCGGCCAGGGCGTCGTTCAGGAGACCCTCAACCTCTCCCAGCTGGAGGGCTACAAGACCGGCGGCACGATCCACATCATCGTCAACAATCAGATCGGCTTCACGACCGGCGCGACGCAGGGCCGCTCCACCGGATACGCGACCGACCTGGCCAAGGGCCTGCAAGTCCCGATCCTGCACGTGAACGCGGACGACCCCGAGGCCGTCATCCGCTGCGCACACCTGGCCTTCGAGTACCGCAACGCCTTCCACAAGGACGTCATCATCGACATGGTGTGCTACCGCCGCCGCGGCCACAATGAGGGCGACGACCCGTCAATGACTCAGCCCGTCATGTACTCGCTCATCGACCGCATCCCCTCCACGCGCGCCGTGTACATCCGCGGCCTCGTGGGCCGCGGTCAGCTCACCGAGGACGAGGCCCGCCAGTCCATCGCCCAGTACGAGGCGGAACTGGGGCGCATCCTGGATGAAACCCGCGCGGGCGGTGCCTCCTCAGTGTCCGAGGTGAACCCGGGTAGCCGCACACACGACCCCGCACTGACCGCCGGCGTCGGAGAGGCCGGTGAGTCTCGCGACGAGGAGTGGACCATGCCGGAATCGCAGATGCCCGGCATCGGCATGATGATCGGCTGGACGTCGGCGGCCCCCGCCGAGCAGCTACGCCGCATCGGTCGCGCCCACGTCCGCTTCCCCGACGGCTTCGAACCCCACCCGAAGCTGCGTCAGCTGTGCGAGCGCCGCCTCGAGATGGCGCTGGGCAACAAGCCCATCGACTGGGGCTTCGCAGAGCTCCTGGCGTTTGGCACCCTGCTCATGGAGGGCACCAGCGTGCGGCTGTCCGGCGAGGACGTGGCTCGCGCGACCTTCGTCCAGCGCCATGCCGTCCTGCACGACGCCGACGACGGCCGCGAGTTCACTCCCCTGCGATTCCTCACGGAAAACCAGGCGCGCTTCGACGTGTGGAACTCGCCGCTGAGCGAATACGGCGTGCTGGCCTTCGACTACGGATACTCGCTGGAGAGCCCCGAAACCCTCACCATCTGGGAGGCACAGTTCGGCGACTTCGCGAACGGCGCTCAGACGGTCATCGACGAGTTCGTCTGCTCGGCGGAGCAGAAGTGGGGCCAGCGTTCCTCGCTGGTCATGCTCCTGCCTCACGGCTACGAGGGCCAGGGTCCCGACCACTCGAGCGCACGCATCGAGCGCTACCTGCAGCTGGCCGCGCAGGACAACATGTGGATCGTCCAGCCCTCCACGCCGGCGAATTACTTCCACATGCTGCGCACCCAGGCCTACAAGCGCCCGCGCAAGCCGCTCATCGCGTTCACGCCCAAGCAGCTGCTGCGCCTGTCTGCCGCGGCCTCGCACATCGACGAGTTCACCTCGGGTTCCTTCCAGCCCGTCATCGGCGACACCACGATCACCGACCCGTCGGCGGTCACCCGCGTCCTGCTGTGCACGGGTCGCCTGTACTACGACCTCGCCAAGGAGCGCACACACCGCGGTGACACGTCGACCGCGATTATCCGCCTGGAGCAGCTCTACCCGCTGCCCGAGGCCGAGGTGGCCGAGGCCCTGGCCCAGTACCCGAATGCGACAGTGACATGGGTGCAGGACGAGCCACGTAACCAGGGTGCCTGGCCGCACCTGGCACTCAACCTGTTCCCGTCGCTCGGACGCCCCGTGCGCCTGGTGTCGCGCCCTGAATCCGCGACAACGGCAGCCGGACGTGCCTCGCTTCACAAGGAGCAAGCAGCTACCCTTATTGCGCAGGCCTTCGAAGGCTAGCGACCTCCCTGCGCGCGCCCGGTGTTCCGGGCGCGCGCAGGTACACCCGGAAAGGACCACCATGCGCATCTGCTTCATCGGCGACGAGCTCGTCGCGGGCGTCGGAGACCCCCGAGGCCTGGGCTGGGTTGGCCGCGTCAACGCTCACTCGACCTTCGACGTGCCCGCCATATTTTTGACGCTGGCGGTCCCCTCCGAGACAACCAAGCAGATGGCCGCCCGTTGGGAGGCCGAGGTCCTGCCGCGCCTAGCCGACGGAGAACCCCACGGCCTCGTCATCGGGATCGGCCCCGGCGACGTTCCCGCCGGCATCTCCACGGCCCGTTCGCGCCTCAACCTCGCCAACATCACCGACCGTGCGACCTCTCTAGGCATCCCCAGCTTTGTGGTGGGTCCCCCGCCCCTGGCCGGTGTCGACTCCGGTGCCCTCAAAGCACTGGCCTCCTCCTGCTCCGAGGTGTGCGGGCGCCGCGGGATCCCCTTCGTCGACTGCTACACACCCCTGGTCGCCCACGACCAGTGGTTCGAGGACATGGCCGCCTCCATGGCGCGCGGCAAAGACGGCCAGACCCTGCCCGGCCAGGCCGGATACGCGCTCATGGCGTGGATCGTCCAGCATCAGGGATGGTACGAGTGGACGGGCGCAACCCCGACCGACGTCTGAGCACAGGCGAACCCAATTGTCATTATCGTGATGGCTTTGTTCAGCGGTATCTCCACAATCATCGACGAGACATGCAAGGCGCGTTCCGGCGCAACGTCACTGACCGTCGATGTCTATAGCCACAGCTGGATCATCGTCGACGTGCGAGTGGAATGAGCGGCACATGACCAAGGAGAAAGCCACCACGCGCGAGAAGCTTTCCTTCTGCGCAATCATCATCGCTTTCGTGTCCCTCAATATTGTCCTGGACTCTTTCTTCTCACCTGACTCATGGTCGCCGACCGTCCTCACCGCAGCGGCTTCCTATCTGATTGTCTTCATCGTGGTCACAGCTGCTGTCGGCATCCGAGTCCTGTACCGGGATTGGAAGACGCCTCCCCGCCACGGCCTCGGCTACCCAGCCGCGACACTGCCTGCGAACCTCGCTGGACCCGCGCCGACGCCCGCCCGCGCCCAGCCCAGCAGCTGCAAGCGCCCGGCCCCGCCCGCACCGCCAAGCAACTTCGCGACCATCGACGGGGCCATCGCCCACGCCCAGCAATCCGGCTTCGCCATCGTCAACCTGTTCACCACATATACTCCGCTGAGTCGCTTCCGCGACGCCGTAGGTGCCGAAATCATCTACCTGGTTCTCTCCCACATCGCTGAACTCGACAAGTTCGCCTCCACCACAGTGTCCGGCACCGCAACCGACACCGACTGTACGCTGGCAATCAGAGTCATCAGCACCGAAGCCGACGCCCTCGCCCAGCGACCGATGGGCGAGATCCGCGCCCTCGCGGAAAGCCAGGGTGGAACCATGGACACCAACGCCCAGGCAGGCACGTGGACGCTCAGCGTCCATCTGCCGCTCGGTGAGTCACCGCCCGCATAGATGGATGTGTCCATCTGGCCACGGCCTTGACACCACCAATCCACACGACCAGCGAGACAGCATGAGCAACCAATACCCCTCCCCCAACCCCTCCGATCCGTCCTACCCCAGCCAGGTGCCCCCGTACCAGGGGAACCCGTACCAGGGAGGCGCGTACCCGGGGAACCCGTACCAAGGAGGCGCATACCCGGGGAACCCGTACCAGCAGAGCGCGGGAGGCCCCCAGATGCCCACGTCGCCGATGCCCCAGCCACCCTCGTATCAGTCGTCCGCGTACCGCTCACCTCAGGCACCCGCGTATCCGGCTCCCGGCGCATTCCCGCCCGCCGAGGCGCTGAGTGGCCACCAGATGCCCGCCAGTGCACCAAACGGACAACAGGTGCCCACGGCCGAGACGCCCGAGGAGGCAGCCCGATTTAAGCGTAAATGGGTCACCTATACCGTCATTTTTCTCATCGCGTTGGTTCCCTTGCTCTTCGTCATCATGATCGGAAACTCCTTTGAGTTCGGTGAGGAGCGACTGTACTGGATCGTTATCACGAGCGCCGTCGAGTTCCTGTTCGCACTCGGATTCTTCCCCTTTTCGGCGGCGGTGCGCCGAGGGATCCGGCAGGTGACCGCGCAGGGTAGGCTCGAGGAGGCGGAGAAACGACGCACGGGCCTGTACCTCTCTGCGCTCATCGCGGTCGTGGTCGCCGGCTACGCGCTCTACAACGGGGTCCCCGCCGCCATGGACGTCGCGGACGGCCAGCAGAGCGTGACCGTCACGTCGTGCAGTTACGAGCAGCACAAAACAGAGAAGAGGCGCGGCCGCCATTCGTCCACCACCGTGTACGACAACGTCTTCACGTTCACGCTCGATGACGGCACCACCCACCACACGACGCTCGAGCGATACTACGCGGAAGACATCACCCATGAGGGCGGTCTGCCCGGCGTCCTGTACGAGGCCTGCTCCCGCCGTTCGGGATCGGCGTCGTTGAGCATGATGGTCTATCGCAACACCTGGATTATCGTCGAGGCGCGGATCAAATAGGACGACATGCCTTCTCACCGCGCCCCCTTCCTCTCACGCACTGCGGTCGTGGTGTGCGTGGGGAGTCTTGCGGCCGTCGCCTGCGCCGTGATCATTCGAATCGCGTGGATCTCGCGGACCGGTATCCCCCGTGCGCTTACAGCCAGCGCTGTGATTGTCCTCGTCTCGCTCATCGGATGCGCCCTCTCTTATTCGATCCGCTTCGCAATCCGCGACAAGCGCAGGCGTCACGAGAGACGAGGCCGACACGGGAAGGACGCTCGACGTCGCATCGTTCCGAGGACTGCCACGCGACACCCCGCAGACATGAACCGACGCCAGCCACCACGACGGTCCCCCCTCGTGAGCACGCCCTTGCCTGACGCCATCCCGCCTGCAACCGACACTGAGGACAGGGATTTCAGCTACAAGATACTCGTCGTATTCACTCTTGTTGCAGTCGCGATTGCGGTGTTCAGGGAGGGCGATAACCCGGTTCACGGGCCGGACAGGATCAGTTGGCTCGCGATCGTCTACGCCGTTGCATTCCTCATCATGCTCGCGTGCATAGGTGCCATCACCTGGGCGTTTGATCGCTTCGCGAGAGCTGAGCGCGCCGGAAAGGTCATGGGCTTTCATGCACGACTGGCATACCTGGCGCTGCCCGTCATCATTCTGATTCCCAGCGCCTTCAACACGTTGGCCTACGGAACGCCCGTCGCCCTCGACCTGGCCACCGGCCCGCAGACCGTCACCGTCGCCTCGTGCACCCACAAGGAACGCACGGAGTCACGTTCACGAGGCCGCTACGCCGGCAGCTACACCGTGATCATCCATCGTTTCACGATGACCCTAACTGACGGCACGACGCATCAGACAAACGTGCGCGACGAATACTTCCGGGATCACAGCACCATTAACAGGGTCCTCGACGACGCCTGCATCAAGAACCCGGGGACGACTTCTGTCACCATGAGCGTCTACTACTACTCCTGGGTGATTAATGACGCTCACTTGAAGTGAGCCTCACCGCAGCGTCCCCGCGTCTCGTCCACGGCCTCGTCCCTCCCACCGACGAGGCCGTGGAACATTCGTGAAACACGCGGCCTCAGCGGCTCCTGAGAACCCCCGTCACGAAGCGAGCGCTGCGATCCAGGGCGGCCACGGCCTCGGGAATGAAGGGGACGGACAGGACGTAGACATGGAAGCCTCCCGGCTCCACACGCAGGCGCACATCCACGCCGGCACGGGTGGCGGCGCGCGCAAACTCAATCGTGTCGGGACCCAAGATGTCGGCGTCACCCTGGAAGATGAGCATTGGCGGCAGTGCGGAAAGGTCGCCGTACAGTGGGCTGACACGCGGATCTGCGGGATCCAGGTCCCCCGCCCACGCGCGTCCCGCCCACACCAGGCCGGGCACACGCAGGATCTTGTCGAGGCGCTGCACGTCCGTGATCGCCGGGTTCATCATCGTGACGTCCACCCACGGCGCGTACAAGACGAGGCCGTCCACCTGACGTG
>ERZ772795.173-NODE-173-length-11673-cov-3.07807_pt1 | contig 11673 bp, 14 predicted proteins | sample MGYA00511346_ERZ772795 | MGnify/ENA primary metagenome ERZ772795 (study PRJEB29015, sample SAMEA2738032) | human oral metagenome | biome: human oral; feature: human-associated habitat; material: saliva | place: China | collected 2245 ... | reverse complement strand
GGTCATGTTCTCGAGGAACCCTGAGCCAAACCCGCCGAAAGCGGACTTGATCTTCTCCATCGGACCCCCGGTTCCAGATGCGAAACCGAAGAACGCCCCGAAGACATTCGAGATCGCATCGCCGAAAGGCTTGAAGACGTTCGAAGTCGCCTTCTTGATGGTCTCGATGAATTCGCCGAGCGGCTTGAGCACCGCCTCGATGACAACCTTAAGGCCGTCAAAGATCGGGGTGATCGTGACGTCCGCAACAGCGTACATCCAGTCAGCAAGCTTCTGGAACTTGTCGACAAGCCAGTCGAGGACCTTAGAGAGACCTCCGAGGATGTCGGTCCCACCAAGCATCTGACCAAACCAGTCGCTGAAGACGGAGACGATGTCGCCAACCTTCGCTGCGATCAGGATCATCGGCTTGATGAAGATCCCCGCAAGGATCATGCCGATCTTGAACGCGGCCACACCAATCTGGACAATCGCCGAGCCAAACCCGACGAGAACCTCAAGAACTGGCGAGATCAATTCGCCTGCCATTTTGAAGACCTTGCCAAGGTTATTAGCAAAGTCGTCAGACATCATTAGCCAGTCGGAAATTGAGTGACGGAAGTAGTACGAGAAATCGTATAGGGCCTTACCCGCGTCTCCCTGGAAAGCGCTGAAGAATCCTTCGCCGATTGCCTTCAAGGGCTTGGCGATAGCAGTCCAGAGTTCGCCGAGACCATACCACCATTCCTCCCAACCACCGAGTTCATCCCAGCGGTCGAGAATACCCTGAAGCGCATCGAAGAAAGTTCCGATGCCTCCATTCACCACGTCGGACACTGCGGTCCACATGGTGCGGGCTCGTTCAAAGTCGCCGAAGATGGTACGGAAGATGGAAGCCCATCCCGAGCCGAGAGCTTCGGCGGTTGTATCGATAAGCTGCGAGAAAGTCTTGACCTTCGTAGCAGCGTCGTTGGCCGTTTCAGCCAACTTCATGATTTCGTCAGCTTGCTCCTCCGTGTAACCGGCACTCAGCAGCTGTTCGCGAGACAAATCACCAGTGTACTGGGTCAGGGTCTCGATCATGATCTCGGATGTAAGCCATCCGTCCTTAAGCGAGTTTCGGAACGACCCGGCCTTGTCGATCATCTTGTCGACTTCGACGCCGTAAGTACGTGCCGTACGCTTCAGTGCTTCCTGGAACTGCTCGCCGCCCATACCGGCGTTGACGATAGAGTTCCAGTCTTGAAGTTTTACAGAGCCTGTCGAAAGCGCCTGTGACAGCTGATACATTGCCGTTGCGGCTTGCTCAGAAGATGAGCCAGACATTGCTGCGACGTTCGACAGACCCTTAATCGCGGCAACCGAATCCTTCAGCCCGACACCCGCAGATGTGAACATACCAATATTGCGTGTCATCTCGGTGAACGAGTAGATGGTCCGGTCCGCGTAAGCGTTCAGTTCGTCGAGAGCTGCGTTGATAGTCGCAGTAGTCTCGCCCTTACTGAATGTGTTTGCCTGAATAGTCTGAACCGCGTTGAGCTGGTTCTCGTATTCTCGGAAACCATCCATGATAGGTCCGAACGTGAACGAGGAAAGCACCGATCCGCCAGCCATCAGGGCCTTGGATGCGATGTTACCCATGGCCACGGACGCAGCGCCCGCGAGCATGGAAAAATTAGTCGACGAAATCTTTGCCGCGGCTCCGACATTCGCTGTGGCTGCGGCGGCAGTCGTGGAGTTGTTGATGACGGATGTATTGATGTTCTTAACGCCGTCCGCAATACCACCCATCTGCTTTGAAGCATCCTGAGCGGCCTTACCAACATTGTCGAGTCCGTCAGTTGACTGCTTGAAGTTCATTCCGGACTTCAGGCGATCAACGTTGCGGAGAACGCCGTCAACTCGGCTTGTAAACTTCGAATCGTCGAGCTCCAGGGAGACGACCTTATTCTCAATACTCTTACCCATTGATGACCCTCCCAACCATTCGGTCGATTTCGTCGAAGATGGGCTTCATCGCAGGGTTGATGTAGTCCTTACCCTGTACGTAGCCACCTTGACGCGTCCCATGTCCGTATTGCAGGATAATCGCAATGGGAACCTTGGACACGATGTTTGTGTTATACCAAACGATCTTAACGCCTCGATTGGTCTGTTTGACTTTGTATTGCCGTGAAGCGGCAGTTTTCCCGGTGCCAACCGGAGTATTGGCCCGGAGGGCCGCCACGCCTCGAGTACCAGCAGTTGCCAGCACGTCACGAAGCTTCTTGTTCTTCACTTGTGTCAACCATTTTGACATGTCGAACTCGGCGTCGAACTTCATCTCGATCATGACGGCCCTCCTTTCTTAGTCAGCCCCAGAGCGTGCCGTTAACCAGCTCGTACTGGAGACACTCGACGGTGCGGTAGCCACAGTAGCCATCAACGTCGAGCTCGTGTCCGCGATTTCGCAGGTGTTGCTGGAGCGCAGACACCGTGTCCGGTCCGGCGATACCATCGGCCTCAATGTCAAGACGACGCTGAAGCTCTGCGATAGTGTCGGAACCGTCGTGTGGGTCTTCGACCCAATCCCAGCCAGTACCAGCCCGCTCGAAGTACTCTTCGTTGTCCTCGTCCTGGTCCTCAATCCAGCCGTTAGCCGGGAGACCCATGGACGCCTGGAGAGCATAGGTGGTTGCCTTGCCCCACCACTTGTCAGTCAGGCTGTCTGCGCCATCGGTGTCTTCCTCAGCATCCGCATCGGACCAATTAGGTCGAAGAACGCAGTCGATTCCGAAAGAACGCTGGCGGCGGTAAACGCCGTTTCCGGCAGACTGAGAACCAGCATTGGACGGAGAGGTGTTACCCTCGATCGTCTGGAGCCAGCCGTCGCCAAGGTTTGCCTCGACGATGCCGACATGGTCGGTCAAGCCGTCGTTATCCCAATCGAAGAGCACAACGTCTCCGCGCTGCGCGTCCTCGAGGGGGACCTTCTCCATGCGGTTCTTCGTGACGTCGGTGTTGTAGCTGTAACCACCGATTGCGTCAATCTCGCCAGCCATGTCGAAACACATACTGACGAAGGCCATGCACCACCAGACGTCTTCAGACGGACCGGCAAGCCAAGGCTGGTTCATACTCTTAGCGAGCCATCGACCCGCCTCAGAACCCGGCTCGGGGTCGTCTGGAGCATAGTAGCCGAGGCGATACGTGGCGTGCGACATAACGTCGTCGATCTTACTCATATCTTACTTCCCTTCGTAAATCGCGCGGTCTCGGTCCTCATGCGGGTCAGGCCCAGCTGGGACCTGTGCGTCAGCGGGAATGTCAATCATCCTCTACCCCCTGTTCTAGCCCTACGGGCTTGGTTCATAGCCGCACGCTGAGCTGCGGAAGCCCGGGCGTCCGGCTTTTGGTTGTTCTGTTTGGCCGCGGCGAGACGAATCAGCGTCAATAGCCGATTCAAGTTCCACTTGTCAGCCTCGAACGGAATGCCCAACTGAGTCATGTACCAGTAGATTAGTTCACTGGTCATGGTATCTCGTGGGCCACCATTTGAAGGTGGGTTCCATAGAACTGTCGCCGTGGCAGTATCAGACAAATAGTCTGCTATTTTGACCTGAACGGATTGGTCGAGCCGCTTGACGAAATCTCGAGGGAGAGGGCGGTCCGACATACACTGGATGTAGTACACTAACTCTTCACCAGTCTGTGGTGGTGTCTCCAGGAATGACCGCCTGTATACGGATTCCCACTCAGCCACCGCAGACAGGCTATGCGTAAGCGTAAGCGTAAACGGCTCCAGCGTAACAAACGTATTACTACGCTCGTCAAACCGCTCCTCTCCCCCAAACTCAAGCGTGAGCGAGATCACGCCAGAAGCGTACGCAGCTCGTTGGGCATGACCAGCGTAGGTGTAGCAGTGCCGCCGGCATTGGCAACGCCATACAGCTTGTCTGTGAGCTTCTTGTACTTCCCTGCGTCGAGCTTGGACGAATCGACCGTGATGACAGAGACCGGCTGGAATCCATCCAACTGGACCGGAACAGTCGAGCACTCCCAGGAGAAGGAGATCGCTTCCGGACTATCAGAGACCGTGTTGTACGCACGCTCGGAAGGAGCAGCGGTCGCACCGTAGATGATGTGAAGCAGTTCGCCGTAAGCATCACCCTTGGTGTCGTTGCCCAGCTTCGTGCAGTAAGAGAACGCGAAACGCGTACGCGGCTGCTGACCGAGGTTAACACCCTTAACCAGCTGAGCGGTGCCATCACAGATGGCGAACTCATCGGGGTAGGTGTAGGCTTCGATCGTGAACTTGAACGACGGAGCCGACATCAGGGTCAGGTACTTGATGTTGTCGGCGTAGATGTCCGAGGACTCGTCGCCCTCCGGAGTCTCCGTGACAGTCTTAAGACCGTTCCAAGCAACGCCGGTGCCGTAGCGGTTCTGAGCGTTGTCGAAGGGGAACAGAACGCCCTTGTTAACGCCAGTGTGGTAGAAATGGGAGCCCTCTTCGTCCCACTTGATCTGTGCCATAGGATACCCTCCTTAAAGGTAAACCGTGAAGACGAAATGGTTCATTCCGTCCGAGATATATGTCGTATCCAAAGACGAATACGGGATCTTGAGGATTTCGTCGATCACGTCTGGCTCTGGATCCTTGGTGATGAGAGTGACCGAGTATTCCTTAGCGCCCTTGTATGGCACGTCGGAAGCATGGTCAATTTCTATCTTCGACAAGTGGAAGACAACGGCCGGGTATCCAATCTTCAGGTTCTCTGGAGGCTGGAAATATACCCGGTTGTGCTGGACCGCTTGTTGAAGAAGGTGTAGGAGATCTTTATACGTGCGCATACAGACCGCCCAGATTGATGGTCAGCCGCGGATAATTCACCCCGATGGACTGTACCTCCCATTTTGAACCCTTCCATACTACGTATTTCAGAGTCTCGAGGTATGTCTTGATCTTGGTGTCCATCAGGATGCTGATCTCGTTGGTGAGACGGAGGTTGGTGTTGGTAGAAGACGAGTTATCGTTCCTGACATAGAGGCTACGAATAGTACCCTTAGCCGGGATTTCGATAAAGTCTTCGAGCCAGACACCTTCCTCCGTCTCACGCGTCATCGCGAAGCCTAGCTTGCCGCTAAACCTCGACATGGGATCACGCCTTCTTGCGAGAGATCGTCAGGGCCGAGTACGGTGCCGTCAGAGAGCCCGAAAGACGGGTCTCCATCAGGTACTTGTACTGGTTGAAGTCGATGTCGAAGGACTCGGCCATACCGAGCTCCGCACCGGCGTTCGAACCGATGGTGTAGTCGCGCAGATCGACAACGATAGCAAGAAGCTCGTGGTTGGCGCCCTTGATCTCGTGCTCCAGACCCTCGAACTGGGGGATGGTCACGATCTTGGATACACCAAGCGCGCCCGCAAGGGACGCCTCAGTCTCGTACAGACGACGGCCGTTCTTGTCCTTCAGGAGAAGCATCTTGACCAGGCGCTTCTTCGCAATGAAGAGCGTCGGAGTGCCGGAGCCCTCAAGCTCGGCCGATGCCAGGACGATGTCGTCCACAAGAGTCTCATCGGTAGTGCTCGATTCGAGCGACTTGTGGATCGCATAGAGGTCGTTCTCCTTGAGGATGGGACGAATTGCCTCGTCGTCGACGCGGTCGGGATCAGTGATCGTACGACCATCGCCAATGAGGATGGCTCGAGCGATTTCCTCGTTGAGCTTACCCTTCATCTCGTTCTTGAGCCAAGAAACGACATTGAAGTCCGTAATATCGACGATGTCATCGCGATCGAGCTTCTGCTTCTTGTAGATCGTCGTTGGGGACGTCGTACGGGTCAGAAGCTTGATGACCTCTTCGGTCTTCTTCTGGGCCTTCTTCGCATAACCCTTGGCTCGAGCCTTGTCGTCACGGATGTCCGCGAGAACGGACTTGATACGGGCAAAGGGAGAGTGCTTGGTTCCGTTCATAACGACGGAGACCCAAGACTGATCGCGGTCGAGAGTAATGGGCTCATTCGTGATGCTCTTTGCATCCGGGAAGAGGTAGCCGATATTCTCGATACCGTAATCAGCGTGCTTCAATTCCTCGAGTAGCGTCGAGTTGTTTCGCTTGGCCGTCTCAACGAGCTCAGCGAAGTCTGCGTGCGAGAGTGTGTTCTGGGGGTCCTTGTCCCCCTCAAAGACGTTGTGCTTCATATCGTCTCCTTCGTTGTTGTCTTCGTCGGTTTCTTCGGAGTCTTCAGACTCCCCGTCGATAGCTGCCGCAATCAGGTAATTGACGGCCTCCATCTGCTCCTCGGTCAGGGTCGACAGAACCTCACCGATTGTCTTGTCCCCATTCGAGGACTCATCTCCGGAGTCTTCGGAATCCTCAGACCCTTCGAAGTCTTCGTGAACGGCATTGCCGTCACCCATTTTGATGATCGCAGAGTAACCTTCACCTTCGCCATGAGCCATTGATACGTTCTCAATGGTCGCCTTCGGGTTTGCGCCCTTAAGAACGAGGGAGACCTCGACAATGTTGCCATGCTTGACAACGTTGCCGTCCTGCCGAAGGTGGTTGGCGAAGATCGACATGGCGGTAACATCGCCGTGTTCGATCAACTCTCGCGCGTGTTCTGCCTGAGCAGATCCGTTGAAGAAACCATAGGCGTAAACGCCTTCAGGCTTCTTCTCAAGCTGGGCATGCCCGAGAACATTAGTCACGTTGTCGTGACCATGCTGCCAGACGAGAGGCACAACAGCCCCGTCATTCTGTTCAAATGCCTGGTGAGCGATGATCCGCCCGTCAGAGCACTTAACACCGGCAACCGTTGCCCACCCATCGAAATCTGCAATTTCGTCAGGTGCTGTCATTTTGAACCTCCTGGTCGTTAGACCGTTGATCCGCATTCGCGGAACTCGTGTATGGGTTCGCCAACTGATCCGCCTTGGGGTCAGTCGATTGCGGCAAACCAATAATGCTTCGGATTTCGTTCGGAGTCATCACCTGGTTCGTGATGAATGTCTGCGCCATGGATGCAATCGAGTCCAACGACGTAGCCGCGAAGGGATCGCGGACATAGATGATCCTCTGACCCTGGGACCTTGCAGTCTTGGTCAAGAAGACCATAGTTGCCGACTTCGTGATAGTATCAAGAATTGGCTTGACTGTTCGGTTGTAGTAAGACAGGTTGGTCTCAGCATCGGCCGTACCGTTGAACACACTCTCAGTAAAGCCGAGAGCGTTGTAAAGCTGTTCTGACAGGTACTTAACCTGATCGAGCAGATTGTTCTCGACTGGACGGTTGAGCTGCGTGATCTTCTCAGCTCCATCGACATAGGCTACGCCGATCTCGGAGTTTCGAAGCTGCTGTTCAATCGCCTCACGTCGGGTCTCGGCTTGCTGCTGTCGCAGTTCGCCTCGGACAGAGTATGGAAGCTGAATAATCAGATCCAACTTCTTACCGAGAGCGGAATTGTCGATGGCATCAAGTGCATCGAGCTTTCGAGCAAGCCGATTGGCCAACGAGCTGTTGCTAGCTGTGACATCGTAGAGCGGACTATATACGATTGCCGTGGAGTTCTTCGAGATACGAATTGTTTCTCGATTACCACTACGATCGTTATACAGATTCACATCGACTGAATCAGTGTACCAACTCTCGATTCGTCCAACACGGAGAGAAAGGACATCAAACGACCCTTCTTCGTTCAGAGCGGTGTCTGTATCGACTGGAACCAGAGCTGCACTACCGGTTTCAAGCATCGTATAGACAAGCTCGTAGATCAGAGCATTCGAGGTCTGATCGATGTTCGCCATCAGAGACAAGCATTCGTTCAGAGACGAGTCCTTCTCACTGTCATACCTACCATTTTGATCTACCTTCACGTGGCGAATCGGAGTGTTCGCAACGTCCAACGCAATCTTGTTGTATAGCGTTTGGACCAGGTTTGTAGATCCGATAGAACGGTAGCTGGGGCGGTATTCGCTGTAGTTACTATGCTTGTAACGATCAGGGCGATCGTGAGCGAATACGTTCCATGCCCTTGCCAACCGTGACATAATACCCATATTACCTCCTCTCGTTAGTTGAAGTCGTCGAGTTGCTGTTTGTATGCAACCCACGCATCCATAAGTGCGGCGACCGAGTCGATCTTGAGATCCATTCGTTTCTTCAAGATCTTGCGGTTTCCGTTAGTGTCTTCAAGTGTGATGGTGTTACCCATCGCCCATGAGAATAGCTCTTGATCGAAGATAAGTCTCCGATCTTCTGCCAAACTCTTGAGCTCGCCTAGCGGAACCGACTCAGTTCGCGCACCCTGAATGACTTTGTGGATACCGTAGGGTCCGTTATCTGTTGTCCATCTCTCAACGAACTCTCTGGCATTGTATGGATCGTACCCGAACGCTCGAACGTCATACTCAGATCTCAAGATGTATTCGTCGAGATCGTTATAGACTTCGATCATGTCCAAGATCGTTCCATCCATGACCTGGAGCGAGCCTTCTCGGATGAACGACTCGTACTTCGCCCGTCCAGCAGCCGGAAGCTTATCGAACGTGCGAGTAGTAATGTACGCTCGCGTCTTGACCCCGAAGTCACCAGTGGATAGTGGGAACAAGAACGTAAACGCACAGAAGTCATCACCCTGAGAAAGGTCTGCGCCCATGGCACACGGCATTTGCCAGAACTCGCGTGGGTTGTGAGGGATTGTTTCTTCGTACTTGAAGAAGTAAGTGTATCCCTCACACGGAATGCCGAAACGTTTTGCCAAAATGTCATTCCTTGCGGAAGGTACATCGGCCCTAGCGACATCTCGTTGGTATGTGTCGTAAGACACAGTCTTGCCAAGGTTGGGTTGAGCTTTAATCCACATGTTGGGATCCCCAACCTCGGATACGTCGTCTAGTCGATAGTACCAGATCGACGAGTGTGGGTCATAGTACTCGCCCTTAAGAATCGAAAGTAATTCCATTTTGATGGAATCTCCGACGCCGTTTCGGACAGTACCCTCGGATGATACCGCAACGATGACCCAGTCGTTGAGTTTCGACGCGCCCTGCTCGAGAGCAGAGATGACGTTCTGACGAACATCGCCAGACAGCCATTCGTCGATTGTATTCACCTTAGATCTCAAGCCCTGTAGTTTATCAACGTTCATAGGGCGGACCTCGAGAAGGGAGTTTGTCGAGAAATTCTCGATTCCCTTCTTGGTTGGACAGAGTAGAGATCGATTCGCCTTAGCGCCGACAGTTGCGTGAACAGTCCCAGCCGACAGGAACTTGAACAGAGGTCCCCGACTGCGTGTGATGGCAGTCTTGAACGGGGACAGTGTTTCCTCAGCCTGAGGCATGGTAGGCGCAGTGGCAATTTGGTGAGTTGTGGTGGGGTCGATAGTCAGGAAGTAGGCGTGGATAAAAGCCATGTACATGGACTTGGCAGCACCTCGCGCGACGATCAAGTATTGCTTGTTTACCAAGCGTCGCTTAACGTCGACCTGGACATATCGACCGTTGTGACCGGTTTCGTCAGGAACGAACTTAGTCACTTTCTCGAAATAAAACCACGAAAGGAGTGACTCGGCCCATAGCTTGAACGAATCCAGTAGAGTTAGGTCGCTACCGTCTACAAGAGTCATCTCGTTTTCACAGAAAGCGATAAAACCGTCGATAGCACCATCGTCATAGAAGTATCTCGGATTGGCGATCAAGTCGTCAATCCGGTTCATCTCCATCTCGATAGTGTGCGATACTGGAATCTCTCCGGCTAGGACCTTTTCGCGGAACTGGGCATAGTACTTAGGAGTAGCGGTGTTTGATAGCGCCATACCTACTTACTACCGCCTGCGTTCTTGAGAATCGCATCGAGATTAAAGGATTTACCAGCCATCTTCGCGATACCCTCGTACTCGGTGCCCTTGAGCTTGGAGTCGAGAGCTGCTGTGAGCATGTCGGTTGCGGTCCGAGCTGCGTACTTCGTCAGGTTCTTTCGAGCCTCGTCGACGAAGAGATCTCCGTCTTGGCGAGAGTGCTTCTATTTTGACTCTCGTACTCCTTAAGCTTCTGCTTGAGTTCGTAGTTCTGCTTCTCGAGGTTGAGTCGCTTGTTCTGCTCGATCAGATCCGTAGATGAGAGGCGGCGAGGAGCTTCCTTCCGCAGGTCGGCTGGAATGCCTCCCTTAGGAATCTTCTGCTTCTCGAGTTCCTTCTGCTTCTTCTCGGCTTCCTTAGCGGCCTTCTTCTCGTCGGCAATTCGCTTCTTTTCAGCGCGCTCGGCTTCCTTCTGCTTCTTCTTGCGATCAGCTTCAGCCTTGCGAGCTTCCTTCAGCTTCTGGTTCTCAAGCTTCTTACGGGCTCGTTCAGCAGCCTTCTCTGCCCGGGCGGCCTTGTTGGCAGCGTGCTTCTCGGAAGCAGCCTTGGCGCCCTTCTTAGCTGCGGAAGCAGCCTTCTTAGCTGCGGCAGCTGCTGCCTTAGCGGCCTTCTTGAGCTCGGACTCGTGCTTCTTGCGTTCCTTCTCAGCGGCCTTCTCAGCCTTGGCTCGTTCCTTTCGGAAGGCCTCAGCATTGACAGCTTCGCCGATCTTCTTCTTCTCCTCGACGGACCGAAGGCCGACTCCGCCGGAGCTTTCCGTCTTCTTACGGACGCCCCACTTCATACCGAGGACGCCGTAGTGAGACAGAGTTTCTTCGCTCATGGTTTTCTCCCATCATTGAATGGTCAGTCGCCACTCCGCCTCTTTCTGCAACGCCTCGACCGCCTTGATGGCGAATGAGGTCTGCGGCGGATCGAACATCAAGCGAACTGAGAAGTTCACATACTGTCGTAGGATCCGTCCAAGAGTCGTAGTGGGGTAATCTGCCTCGGACGATAGGTCGCCAACTTCGCGGTTTAGCTGAGTCGCGGTAGCCAAAGCATTGTCAATGGCGTCCTTAACTTCGCTATCGAACGAAGTGTCATCCTCCATCAACCCGAGGTAGGTCTTTGTGTCATGCAGAATCGACATTTAGCCTCCTACCATAGTTTCGTATCGCCGGGTGATCTTGGATTGAAGTCGTCAAGAGCCAACGCCTTGGTTCCGTAATGGATTGCGTTATGAGTATCTCGACTGACACATATGAGATTGTTGGTGTCCCACATGCAAGGGTCGAAATTCTCACACTGACGAGGCGTTAGAGGGTTGATATGATGCACGACAATGCCGTCGTGAATCTCGTATCCCTCTAGTCCGAGATCGCATCCAAGATCTCTTGCGATGACTTGGGTGCGAGCCTCTCGCCAAATATCGCTTTGGTAGAAACTCTGGTTCAGCCACCTGGATCCACCGAAGGTCTCGCCGAAAAATGCTCCATCGAGTGAGAGATACTCGAGACGCTCTTCGAATGTGTGTAGGTGCCTAAGTTCGTCATAGCTCCGCATCTGAATCTCCAGAATATACCTTGAAGGCCGCCAGTGCTTCAGCGACAAGCTCCTCAGTACGGGCAGCAGACTCAAGCGCCGAAACCTTGGCTCGAGCAAGAGTTGTGTCCGCCTCAAGGCGAGCCTGCTCAAGCCTTTCGCGGCTAGAACCCAGCTTGAGGAAATGAATGATCATCGAATTGCTCGCAGTACCATCAAGAATCTGCTGAGTTGCAAGTTCCATGGCGGCACTGATCGCTAATCGCTCAGCTTCCTCGGGAGTTCGAGGAGTTTTGGTCTTCTTTTTGACCATCTCGCGTCCTTTCTT
>ERZ772795.164-NODE-164-length-11890-cov-3.08255_pt1 | contig 11890 bp, 10 predicted proteins | sample MGYA00511346_ERZ772795 | MGnify/ENA primary metagenome ERZ772795 (study PRJEB29015, sample SAMEA2738032) | human oral metagenome | biome: human oral; feature: human-associated habitat; material: saliva | place: China | collected 2245 ... | reverse complement strand
GATTTCTTATCACGTGGTTAATATTGCGGCGGGCGATTTGGGTGCGCCGGCTGCGAAGAAGTACGACATTGAGTATTGGTCGCCAGTTGATCAAACTTATCGTGAACTGACGAGTTGTTCGAACTGTACTGATTATCAAGCTCGTGGTTTGAACATTCGAGTTCGCCGAGAAAATGGCACAATTGAATCTGTTCACACTTTGAACGGAACTGCGGTATCGTTAGCTCGCTCATTGGTGGTGATTTTGGAGAATTTCCAGAATCCAGATGGAACTTTGACCGTCCCAGAGGTACTGCGTCCATATATGAATGGTCGTGACGTGATATAATAAGAGCGTACTAGTTAGTAGGAGGAAAAATGATTAAGGATATTACAATTACTGGCGTTAAATATGAGCTGAACGCCACAACAAAAAAATATGTTGAAAGGAAAATTGGTTCGTTAGGTAAATACTTGCCGCGACATGCCCGAAAGAGTGCATCTGCAGACGTTAAGATTAGGCAGATTGACAATCCTGGTGGCAACAAGTACGAGGTTGAAGTTATCATCAATGTGCCGGATAAGAAAATTGTAGCTAAGGATTCAACCATGAACGTTTTGGCTGCGGTGGATATTGTTGAAGCTAGGTTGAACGGTCAAGTTCGTAAGTATAAAGACGATGTGTTGGCTCACGTTGGCGGAAGTCGCGGAATTTTGGCGAAGCTGAAGCAAACTTTCGGTCGAAAATAATTGATAGATGAAATTAACAGAAAAGCGTTCAGATTCTGGGCGCTTTTTCTTTTCAAATTGCCCGAAAAAAGTTATAATAAAAGAAGTTTTTGAAAATGCCTGAAAGTGAGGGAGTTTTAAGGTTTATGGCAATTACACAACAAAAAGCGCTGAGTAAGATTTTTGGCGATCCACAGAAGAAGATTTTGAAACGATTGCGTAAGCAAGTTGACGTTATTAACGGTCTGAGTGACAAATATGAAAAAATGTCCGACAAGGAGCTTCGGGCGCAAACTGATGAGCTGAAAAAGCGTTTGTCGAAGAAGAATGTGACGCTTGATACGATTTTGCCAGATGCGTTTGCCGTAGCAAGGGAGGCTGCTAAGCGCGTAATTGGCGAGCGTCCATATGATGTGCAGTTGATTGGCGGTATGGTTCTTCATGAGGGTAATGTTGCCGAGATGAAGACCGGTGAAGGTAAGACTCTTGTGGCGACATTGCCGACTTACTTGAATGCTTTGGAAGGCAAGGGCGTTCATGTGGTGACGGTTAATGACTATTTGGCGCAGCGCGACGCTGGTTGGATGGGTCAAGTATATGATTTCCTAGGTCTGACTACTGGTGTGATTATCAATGAGGCGTCATTTGTTTATGATAAAGATTACGACAATGAGCATCACGACGATCCTCGAATGCGCAAGCTTCGTCCGGTTTCGCGTAAGGAAGCTTATGCTGCGGATATTACTTACGGAACTAACAACGAGTTTGGCTTTGACTATTTGCGCGACAACATGGTTAATGATGTCGATTTGCTCAGGCAGCGTGAATTGAACTTCGCAATCGTTGACGAGGTCGACTCAATTCTTATCGACGAAGCTCGTACGCCACTTATCATCTCTGCTCCAGCGGCTGAAAATCCTGACAATTATTACACGTTTGCTAAAATCGCCGCGAAGTTGGTTCCGGAAGATTACGTTTTGGATGAGAAGCGCCGAAGTGTTGCCTTGACTGATGAAGGTGTTGAAAAGGTTCAGAAATTGTTGGGAATAAAAAACTTGTACACACCAGATCACGTGCGCAGTGTTTATCATATGGATCAGGCTTTGCGCGCGCAGACATTGTTCAAGCGTGATAAGGATTATGTTGTAACCAACGACGGTGAAGTGATTATTGTTGACGAACATACTGGTCGTTTGATGCAGGGGCGTCGCTACAACGAAGGCTTGCATCAGGCAATTGAGGCAAAAGAAGGCGTTCCTGTACTGGAAGAGAGCATGACCTTGGCGACAATTTCCTTCCAGAATTATTTCCGTCTGTACAATAAATTGAGCGGTATGACTGGTACGGCGTTCACTGAAGCTGAAGAGTTCCAACAAATTTATTCACTTGATGTTATCCAAATTCCACCGAACAAACCAGTTATTCGCGAGGATAAGGAAGATCTGATTTTCAAGACTGAAAAGGCCAAACTGAAAGCTGTCGCTGAGGCGATTAAGGATTACCACAAGCAAGGTCGTCCTGTTCTGGTTGGCTCTGGTTCTATTGAAAAGAACGAGCAAATTGCTAAATATTTGGAAAAAGAAGGCATTAAGTTTGAGATTCTGAACGCCAAGAACAATGAGCGTGAGGCTGCGATTGTGGCGAAAGCCGGCGAAAAAGGCGCGATTACTTTGGCTACGAATATTGCTGGTCGTGGTACCGACATTAAGCTTGGCGAGGGCGTTAAGGAATTGGGTGGCTTGGTCGTTATCGGTTCAGAGCGACACGAATCACGCCGAATTGACAATCAGTTGCGCGGTCGTGGCGGACGTCAGGGCGACCCAGGCGAGACTCAATTCTACGTTTCGACCGAAGATGATTTGATGCGAATTTTCCAGGGTGAGCGAATTGCGTCGTTGATGGATAGGCTGGGCGTTGATGATGACACACCAATCAGAACTCGGGCTGTGTCGAAAACATTGGAAGCGGCACAGAAGCGAGTTGAAGGCTATAATTTTGATACGCGCAAAAATGTTGTTCAATACGACAATGTGATTAACCGTCATCGTCGCGTCGTTTATGTTATGCGACGTAGGATTTTGGAAGGCGATAATATTAAGCCAGAAATTGAGCGATTATTGCGAGCTAAAGTTCACGAATTGACAACTCTTCCATCAAAGAATAATCCAAAGTTTGTCGATGATTTCTCGGTTATTTTCCCGGTTGATAAGGAAAAAATTGAAAAGGTTGGTAAGGAAAAGAAAGATCGTCTGCGCTACGAGAAGGCGCTGGAGCTGGCTGAAGAAGCTTACGCGGAGAAAGAGCGTGAGATTGGCGCTGATGATTTGCGCGGAGTTGAGCGCGAAGTTTACATGGCGGTGTTGGACACATTATGGATGCAGCATTTGGAAAATATGCAACATTTGCGCGAGGGAATTCACTGGCGAAGTGTTGGACAGCGTGATCCTTTGGTGGAATATCGATCAGAATCTCAGAAGTTATTTGAGAGTTTGCAGGCTAATCTCCGTGATGAAGTTCTGGCAACGATATTTAATATTCATAAAGCCGACGCTACAGTCCGTCAATCTCAAGACGACGAATATGACACTGAGCTAACTAGGTTGGCGGAAAATGCCGTTGAGCGTGGCGTAAATGAAATCGGTTCGGGCGAGGAAAATCGCGACGATGACTTCTCTGTGAAAAAGGGCAAGACTAGCGCGGAATCAAATCGTGCGAAGAATCAAGCTCGAAAGAAGAAAAAGACTCAGCGACAGAACCGTAAGAAAAATCGTAAATAATCAGAGAATCAGGCAATGAAACATACAGTTGAGGAAATTAGACTGAAGAATGGTGCGCGCGGCTTGTTGATTGATGTTCCAGACGCTACGGTAATGAGTTTTCAGGTGCAATTCAGGGCAGGCAATCGCTACGTTCTGAATAAAGACATTTACGAAACGGCTCACATTATGGAGCATATGGCGTTCGGCGCGAATGAAAAGTTTCGTTCGGAGCACAATTACGAGCAGGAATTTACCAAGAATGGCGCTTATCACAACGCTTACACTTCTGACTATTCAATGGTTTATGAAGCGATTTGTGCGGATTTTGAGTGGGACAGGATTTTGGAGCTTCAGAGGTTGGCTATTACAACGCCGCGTTTCAATGCCGATGAGCTTGAGGCGGAAAAAGGTAATGTTCGCTCTGAATTGACTGGTTATCTTAACAATCACAACCGCGTGATGTGGCCGCGCATTCAGCAGGCTTTGGGCGAGGATATTTTGACGTATAATCAGCGCCTAAAAACGATTGCTAATATTGAACTGAAAGACATTAAAAATCATCACAAGCGAACGCATACTTTGAAGAATATGCGGTTTGTGGTGGCTGGAAAAATGGCTGGACGAAAAGCGGCTATTAAAGAGCACCTTGAGGGTTGGCAATTAGAGACGGGCGAGCGATTCGTTATTCCGCGCGATGAACCGCGCAGAGCTAACCCAGTCTTAGTCAGACGAAAAGAGGCGACGAATTTGACGTTTGGTTGGTCAATGATGATTCCGCGCGAGTTAAGCGATGAAGAAGTCACGGCTATGAACGCATTGAATCACATTCTGACTGGAACGATGAGTTCACGGATTTTTGGCGCGGCTCGCAAAAAAGGCTTGGCGTATGGTATTTTTAGTGATACGTCGATTGGTTTTTACGATTCGGCTTGGGATTTTGGTGGACAAGTAAATGTTGAAACTGCAGAAAAGCTCTTTGATATTATCGTGAGAGAGTTGAAGAAAGTTTTGGCTGGATCTATTTCTGATGAAGATTTGGAAAGTGTGAAGTCATATTCGTTGGGTCGTTATCAAATGGGCGCTCAAACTGTTGGGCAAGTCAGCAATTTTTATGTAGGACGATATTTTGCTGATGATTTCGTGAGAGATTATGCTGCCGTCCCAGATTCTATTTTGGCGGTAACTCCTGACCAGTTGATTGAAACGGCTCGTCAATTTTTTGCATCCAACACATGGACGTTGGCAGCAGTTACTTCGGAAGAAAAAGAGCTATTAACAAAGCTGTACGACAAGCTCGACAAGCTGTTCTAGGGTGTAATCGTAAATTGCCCGTGATATAATCAGGTTATGAAAATTGTCATTGCCGGTTTTGGCGTTGAAGGTCAATCTAATTTGCGTTATTTTCGGGAGAAGTTTCCGGAAGCTGATTTTTTGGTGGCGGACGAGCGTGAAAAAGTAGATAATTTGCCGGAAAATGTGGCTTATCAGACGGGATTTTCGGGGCTGGAGGACGCAGATTTAATCGTTAGGTCGCCAAGTCTTCCGCCAAAAAAGATAAAGACTAACGGTCGAAATTGCCCAGCGACTATAATCGGTGTGACTGGCACAAAAGGCAAGGGGACGACGTGTAGTTTTATCTCGTCGATTTTACACGCCGCAGGTAAAACCGTTCATTTGGTAGGGAATATTGGCGTGCCAGCTTTGGATATTTTGCCGAAAATTGAAAAAAATGACATTGTCGTTTATGAATTGTCCAGTTTTCAATTGTGGGATTTGCAGAAATCTCCGCACGTTGCCGTGGTGCTGATGATTGAACCTGACCACTTGAACGTCCACGCTGATTTTAATGATTATTTGGCGGCAAAAGCGAATATTGCCAAGTCTCAAACCGCTGACGATTATGTTGTCTATAATTCTCAAAATGAGTTTAGTTCGTCGATTGCAGATACGAGTTCGGCGCAGAAAAAGGAATATCCATTTGTTCTCTCGGACGATATAACTTCTGCTATTCGCTTGCCGGGGAAGCATAATATTGATAATGCGTGTGCGGCGATAGCGGCGGTGAAATCGATTTTGCCGAACGTGTCGGATGATGAGATAAAGAGGGGGCTTAGCGAGTTTACGGGGTTACCACATCGACTGAAGTTTGTTGCTGAAAAATACGGCGTGAAATATTACGATGACAGCATTTCGACAACTCCAGGTAGCGCGATTGCGGCATTAAAAGCTTTTGTAGAACCGAAGATTTTGATTTTGGGCGGATCGGATAAAGGCGCGGACTATTCTGAACTAGCAAAAGAAATTGCCCGACAAAACGTGCGACTGATAATTATCAATGGCGCTAACGCTGATGAGATTAAAGAAGTTTTAAGGGAAGAAAAGGTTGATTGCGAAATTGTCCAATTGAATATGGCAGGAATGAAAGAGGTTGCCAAATCAGCTAAAAATAAAGCGCAATCTGGCGACGTGGTGATTCTTAGCCCAGCGGCCGCCAGCTTTGATATGTTTAAGAGCTATTCTGATCGTGGCGAGCAATTTGTCGCCGCCGTAGAAGAGCTTTAATCTTGATAAACTTCTGGCTTTAAGACGCCAATGTATGGTAAATTGCGATATTGCTGGCGAAAATCCAGACCGTAGCCAACGACAAATTCATTCGGCGTATCAATACCGACATAGTCGGCTTTTGCGTCAACTTCACGCCGCGCTGGTTTGTCTAATAGCGAGCATATTTTTACCGACGCAGCATTTTTTGCGGCAAATAACTCTCTTAGCGCCTGGGCGGTTCGACCGCTGTCAATTATGTCCTCAACTATCAACACATGCCTATCCGTCACGTCGGTATCCAAATCTTTGATGATTTTTACAGATCCAGAAGATTTTGTGTCGTCGCCGTAGCTGGAAACCGCCATGAAATCAATTTCCATATAGCAATCCATCGCTTGTATCAAGTCGATCATAAACGGTGCTGCACCACGTAAAATTCCCACGACAACAGGATTTTTATCGTGATAATCCTCGGTCAATTTTTTCCCAAGTTTTTGAACTGCCGTTTTTATTTCTTCGTTCGTAAATAGAATTTTCTCAATATCTTTATCCATCTTTTTATTTTAACAGAGAATTGAGCGTTGAAAAATGGTACAATAAAATATATGCAACCGCTAAAAAAGAAAATTGGTGAATTAGAAAAAGAAATTGAACAGGCTAAAAAAGCGCTGAAGTTTTCTGATTTGGAACAGAAATTGGCGGAGCTGGATGATCAATTAAACCAGCCAGAAATTTGGAATAATCCTGATTACGCCCAAGAATTAACGAAACAGGCCGCCAGCCTTCGTCAGACCGTCGAGCCATGGCAGACTTTGACGGTGCAGGTCGGCGATATGGTGGAGCTGATGGAGCTTGGCGATGACGATTTGTTGCCGGAATTCCAAGCACAAGTTGCGGCGATTGAGAAGAGTTTTGATAGGCATAAAACCGATTTGTTGTTTTCTGGTGAATATGACAATCGCTCGGCAATTATGCGCATTTCTGCTGGAGTGGGCGGACTGGATGCGCAGGATTTCGCGGCGATGTTGGAGCGAATGTATTTGCGCTGGGCGGAAAAGTCTGGAATGAAAGTTGATACGCTGGAACGCTCAACAAATGACGACGCTGGAATTAAAACGGTCGTTTTGGAGATTTCTGGATCTTTTGCTTATGGAAAATTGCGGTCGGAAAATGGCGTGCATCGTTTGGTGAGATTAAGTCCGTTTAATGCCGACAATTTGCGCCAGACTAGCTTTGCGCTTGTCGAGGTTTTGCCGAAAATTGACGCGCCCGATGAAATATCAATTGACCCGAATGACTTAAGAATTGATGTCTATCGCTCGGGTGGCAAGGGTGGCCAAGGTGTAAATACGACGGATTCGGCGGTTCGAGTGACGCATGAGCCGACAGGGATTACGGTGGCTATTCAGAATGAGCGCTCGCAGATTCAGAATAAAGAAACGGCGTTGAAGATTTTGCGGTCAAAATTGCTAGCGATGAAATTAGAGCAACACGCTGAAACTTTGTCTGATCTTAGGGCTGGCGAATCGGCAAACTGGGGCAGTCAAATTAGAAATTACGTCCTACACCCGTATACCTTAGTTAAAGATACGCGCACAAAGCACGAAAATCGCAACGCTCAGGGTGTTTTGGATGGAGATATTGACGAATTCATTACGGCGTATTTAGAACAAAATGCTAATTCTAAAAATATTTAGCTTATGTTATAATACTAGTAATGATTCTGTTAGATAGGGTAACAAAGAACTACGGAAAAAGTAACAAGCCGGCGCTGAATCGAGCAAGCATTCATGTTGGCGCTGGTGAATTTGTGATTATTGTTGGTACGTCGGGTGCTGGCAAATCGACACTTTTGAAGCTTTTGACTCGCGAAGAAAAGCCAAGCTCTGGAAAAATTGTGGTTGGCGGAATTGATTATGACAATTTGAAGGACAAGCATATTCCGCTGTTGCGTCGGAAAATTGGCGTGGTTTTTCAGGATTTTAAGTTGCTTCCGAATCGAACGGTGTTTGAAAATGTGGCGTTTGCGCTGGAAATTGCTGGAATGACAAATCGGGAAATTAAGGCAACTGTGCCGAAGGTGATCGAGTTGGTTGGTCTTAAGGGGAAGGAAAAGCATTTTCCTCATCAGCTTTCTGGCGGTGAGCGCCAGCGTGTAGCGATTGCGCGTGCGGTGGTGCGTCAGCCGAAGATTCTGATTGCCGATGAGCCGACTGGAAACTTGGATCCGAAACACAGTTGGGATATTGTTCGCTTGCTGGAAAAGATTAACAAGTATGGCACGACGGTTATTTTGACGACTCACAACGTGGAGATTGTTAATAAATTGAAGCGACGCGTTATTACAATTGATCATGGTAAAATCACCTCTGATCAGGCGAGAGGGAGTTATAAACAGTAATGAAATCAGCTAGTAAATCCAACAAGAACAAAGAAACTATCCGTATACGTCAGCGTCGACGAGGTTGGTTGACTTTTGTTAGGATGTGTCGATATGGTATCAATAACTTCAGCCGCAATGCCTGGCTGACAATTGCTGCGACTGCGGTGATGAGCGTCACGTTGATTATCGTGTTTATAACATTATCAGCGCGTCAGGTTTTGGTTGATACCGTTTCAAATGTCTCCAAGCGTGCCGATATGTCAATTTACTTAAAGGGTGACACGCCAGAAAAAACGATTAAAACGATTAAATCTCGAATTGAAAAATTAGATAATGTCGATAGTGTTAAGTATATTTCCGCAGAAGAAGCGCGCGAAAAGCAAGCCGAGCAATATAAGGACAATCCAGACACACTTGAGGCGATTCGCGAGTCTAGTAATGAGATGTCGGCAACGCTTCGTGTTTCCGTGAAAGAATTGAACAACCAGCAATCATTAAATAATTTTGTTAAAACTGATGATTTATATAAAAAATACAAAGACCCTAACAGGGAACCATCATTCTCCGGTGAACGTCAGCAAGCTATTAAAACAGTTGGTAGTTGGGTGAGATTGGCGAGTATCGGCGGTTCAATCGCTACAGTTGTTTTCGTGGTGATTTCATCGCTTGTGGTCTTTAACACTATTCGTATGGCAATTTTCAACCGCAAGGACGAGATTGAGATGATGAAGTTGATTGGCGCAGAACGCAGTTTCATCAGAGGTCCGTTTATTGTTGAAGCTATAATGTACGGATTTATCGCGGCAATTATCGCGACGGTGGTTGGATATGGGTTGCTAATTCTTGCACATGATCCGATGGTGAAATATGGCATTCCTATCGATAATCTTTTGAATCATCTAAAAATGTACGGCGTGCTGGTTTTCTTGAGTATGATTCTGGTCGGCGCGGCAATTGGCGTGGCGTCATCTTGGGTGGCAACTCGCAAATATCTTAAGTTGTAAAAGTCCTTGACATACTGATTATGCTTATGCTAACATAGACGTATGAAACTACGGTCCACCACACCAGTTTCGGCATCACTAGTCAGCAGAGCGTCTCTGGTGGCGATGTCTGCATTGCTCGCTGGATCGGGCATTTTTGGCTTGGCATCACACGTATTAGCTCGCGACTATAACGCCGAAATTCAGGCAAAACAACAAGAAGCAGACAACTATAATTCTGAGGCTTCGCGCTTGGGTGAGATGGCTGATAGTTTACAGGCGGAACTTTATAAGATAAACGGACAGATATCAGCTATCCAAGCGCAGATTTCTGACAGCCAAAAGAAGATTAATAGTCTTAATGATCAGATAAAAAAGAACGAAGAGCTAATTAAGCACAATCGTAAAGCGATGGGGCGAATTTTGGCGGATTTGTATGTTGATGATCAGATTTCGCCGCTGGAGATGCTTGCTAGCTCAAAAAATATTAGCGATTACATCGATAAGCAAGAACAGCGTAATTCTCTGAAAACTTCATTGAATGATAAGATTAAAGAAATTAAGTCTTTGCAGAAAAAGCTGGAAGAGAATAAGAAGTCTGTCGAGAATACGCTTCGTGACCAAGAATTGCAGCGCAACGCGATGGCAGCTAAACAGTCTGAGAAGGCAAAACTGATTACTGACACGAAGAATGACCAAAATAACTATGCGGCATTAGCTCAGAAGCGCAATTCTGAGGTAGCGAAGTTGCGAGAAGAGCAGGCTGCAGCCAACCGACGAGCTCTTGGCGGTAGTAATGTTTCGATTCCGGGCGGCGTACCTGGCGGCGGCGGTTATCCTGGCGCTTGGGCGAGTGCTCCACTCGACGCTTATGTTGACCCGTGGGGATTATACACGCGTGAATGCGTGAGCTACGTGGCTTGGAAAATTCATAGTACTGGACGATATGTTCCGCATTTTGGTGGCGCAGGTAACGCAAATCAATGGCCGTCGACTGCAGCACGCTATGGCATTTCTAGCGGCTCAACACCAAAAGCTGGCGCAGCAGCCGTTATGAATATTGGATATTACGGACACGTTATGTATGTTGAATCTGTCAATGGCGACGGAACTATTACCGTTAGCGATTACAACTTTGCCTGGGATGGTTTATATAGGCACTATACACGCTCAGCTTCAGGATTGACATACGTTTACTTCTAATCAGCACAGTGATATACAAAAACGCTCGTGTTAAGCGGGCGTTTTTGTAGTATAATAAGCATATGGTTACGGGAGAGAAAAGACAGCAATTAAGTTGGTTTTTGACGCTTGTTATTGTGGCTATTGTTAGTTTTGTGGCGGGAGCTCGCTCCGATGCGCTGTTTGCTAATGTGGCGTCGGTATTTGGCGTTAGAACTTCAAATAAGACGATAGACTTATCCAGCGTTCAAAAAACATATCAAGAATTGATTGCTAATTATGACGGAAAATTAGATACTCAAAAGTTGATTTATGGTGCTAATCGCGGGCTAGTTGAAGCGGCTGGTGATCCTCATACGGCGTATATGGATCCTGACGAGACGAAGGAGTTTGATAAGTCGCTGAGTGGGCAAATTGGTGGTGGAATTGGTGCGGAGATTGGTCTTAGGAGTAATAAGCCGACTATCATAAAACCCCTGGAAAACAGTCCAGCTCAGAAGGCGGGAATTAAGGCTGGTGAGGCGATTGTTAAGGTGAACGACGAGGCTTCTTCTGACTGGTCAGTAGAAAAAGTTGTGAGTAAAATTCGCGGAGAAGTTGGTACGTCCGTTAAATTGACGTTATTAAGCGATGGTAAAACGCGTGAGGTATCGGTTGTGCGTCAGAATATAGCTTCTCCGGCAGTAGAGTCGGAAATTGATGGAGAAATTGGTATTTTGAAAGTTAACCGATTTGGCGATGATACAGTGAGCTTGTCCAGAAAATACGCTTCGGAGTTTGTTGAGAAAGGTGTTAAAAAGGTGATTTTGGACTTACGGAATAATCCTGGCGGAACGGTTGGAGCTGCTCAAGGGCTATTGGGTATTTGGCTAGACAATCAAATAGCTATGACCGAGCGTCGAGGCTCTGAAATTGTTAAAACGCTGCGTACGACTGGAACGCCAATTCTGGGCAACATGAAGACGGTGGTGCTTATTAACGGCAACAGTGCTAGTGCTAGCGAAATTACGGCTGGGGCGCTTCGTGAATACGGAAAAGCCACGCTGGTTGGGCAGAAGAGTTACGGTAAGGGAAGCGTGCAGATCGTGCTTGGACTGCCTGGCGGGTCGCAAATGAAGGTTACGGAAGCCAGATGGTACACGCCAAAGGGCAAAAATATAGATAAAACTGGTATAGAACCTGATGTAAAAGTTGATCTTTCGTCGGACGATGTCAATAATAACGTAGATCCGCAGATGGATAAGGCGAAGTCGTTATAAAGCTTGTGTTTTTAGGCTGGACAACATAAAATGGAGATAGTATGAACGGACAAAAAAAGAAGATTTTACTAG
>ERZ772795.162-NODE-162-length-11922-cov-7.37474_pt1 | contig 11922 bp, 10 predicted proteins | sample MGYA00511346_ERZ772795 | MGnify/ENA primary metagenome ERZ772795 (study PRJEB29015, sample SAMEA2738032) | human oral metagenome | biome: human oral; feature: human-associated habitat; material: saliva | place: China | collected 2245 ... | reverse complement strand
CTGTATGTCGCAGTTTATGAGGTGTAGCATGTGCCAGCTCTTTATGTCGCTTTCTGATGCTTTTCATTTTGTTGTTTAGATAGTCAGAATGTAATGGCTTGTTGATGTTTCCTTTTGTATCAATATATGTAAAAACAAATTGTTCTGGGTTACTGATGATGCCAAACTTTGCTAGTTCATACTTTTGTTGTTCTTTCCAAGAAGTAAGAAGTTGAAGTAAGTCATTAGAAATAGAGAAAATAGTTTTCTTATTTCCTTTAGTAGATTTTACTTGTCCATATCTATCTAAAGCTTGAATTAGCTGAATCTGTGATTTTAAAAAATCGATATGTTTCCATTGGAGAGCATAGGTTTCAGATTTTCTATCACCTAAGAAAAAAGTAAGATAAAATAGGACATAATCTTTAAGGGTTATTTTATCATTCTCTAAATCTTCTTGAAATGCTGAGAACCATTCTTGGAGTTGTTCATGAGTTAGATATAAATCTTCCTCTCTCTTTGACTCTGCAAGTTGAATCTTTTTAGTGGCTTTTATTCTTCTTAATATTTTTGCAACTTTATTAGTTTCTATATATTCAAGTTCTTCTGCCCAATCAAAAATGGAAATCACATAGCTACGTAAAGATTTGAAGTTCGCATATTCATTAGCCTTAGACGTCATTAGATTTAGAATAACCTGCTTGTTTTGATTTAGAAACTGTATCGTATAGTTTCCAAGAAGTGGTAGTATATGTTTTTCAAAACATGTTTTGGTATTAGCGACTGTTGATCTGCTTGGTGGCTTAGAAGTAGATGTAGTTTGTCCTGCTTTATAAGAGTCCCACCAGATATTGTTATAGAAGTCTGAGAAAAGAATATCTTCTTTTGCTAGTCCTGTAAACTCATTATCTTCTATTTGATTTAACTTAGTAAGCAAGTCTATCTCAGCTTGCCTTGCCTCCTTTCTTGTTTTGAATCTCTTATCGTAATAATTGCTATTAACGATACCAAGTGGCATTCGTGCTTCAATTGGGATATAGACTTTTAAGCGATAAGTTCCGTTTTTTGTCTTACTGATAGTCATGATATTCTCCTTGTATATCGAACCAGAAAATATCATGACTATTATAAAACAAAAATATAGATATTTCTAGTTTTGTGAGTAAAGCCAAGAATTAATGGCTTCTTTATTAAATCGTATAGTCTTACCTATTTTTATTGCAGGCAGTCCTCGTTTAATCCAACTGTCGAGAGTATTGTTTGAGATACCCAAGTAGTGGCAAGCCTGTTGTTTATTTAAAAACGGACTTTCAAGGTTACTATTGTTCAATCTATTTTCAATTTCTTTCTTGATAAGTTCAGCAAGTAGGAGCTGAATTTGTTGAACTTGTTCATCTGGTAAAATGACTTGCATGTATTCCTCCAATGTATGGTATAATAGAGCTATCAAGAGATACCCTATTTACTCTTCTTGATTATCTGCAACCTCGTCCTCGCTCGCCAAAGTTTCGGATGGGGTTTTTGTTTTGTCGTACTCCCATATATCCCATTGATTGTTGAGTCCAACCTTTGAAACTAGCATGGATAGAAGCTCTTCCTTACTTTTCATTTCGTTATCAGGTGTAAAATCGTACGATAAGTAAGTATCATATCCAATCTCTGGGATTCGTCTCAGATTATTCAATGTTCTTGTAGGGTGAGATTCATAAAAAATAGGTTCATCCCCCACACCTTTTAACGTTGCTAGATGTTCAATTCTTCGAACATATTGTGATAAATCCTCACGATTATTTCCTTTAGTATGATAGAAGAAGGTCAAAGGATGTTTAGAACTTGTGATAATAATGACCTTAGCAGCGCCTATTTTATTTTGATAACGAGCTGAGATAGGACTAATATTATATGGATCTAAAACTTTTAACCAGTCTGAAGCGGTTAAGCTATCTCCTCGGACATCATCGAGTAGTAGTATCTCTTCCCCGTTTACCTCATCAAACATATTTGTACCTGCGGTCAGGACTGATTGCCATTTTTTATTATTCAGCTTTGCTAACTGAATAAGACTTTTTGCTATCTCTTTTGCAAATGTTGACTTGCCAAGTCCAGATGCACCGTGTATGAATAGGATTGTCTTTTTGAACTCTCCGTTTTCCAGTTCATCTTTTGTTCTGGCACACTTAATTTCTCCAATGCTTTTAATTGCGTCGTTTACTCTAACTTTATGAACTGTATAAAGAGTATGATATTGCTTATTAAGTAGTATTTCTTTTTTTGTAATATTCTCGTTCAGAATGTTATCTATTAATAAGTCGATATCCTCATAACTCTGCTGTACTTCTTTTTTTGCTTTTCCTTTAAGCCAGCTTCCTTGTCTTTCGTGATAAACTTTTAAGTAGTCTTTACCTGTTAGAGAAATTACTTCATCAGGGCTGTATTGATACTTATCTTTATCTTTGGCATGAATTAAGTAAGCTAACAAGTTATCGTAGCCATACCTTCCAGACTTCGCTTTTTCTAGATATTCAGGTTTTAGTCCGATTTGTACAGCTAAATCAGTTAGTGTTGCACCTTTCTCAAACTTGAGTAAAGCGTGAATATGTGGCTTTTTTAGCTTGGTAGTTGTTGTTCTAGTTACACTGTCAAAACCGATGGACGTGTCCTTGTCGTGTTTTATGGCGTAAGCCTCGGAAACAGTTGCTATTTCACTAACTCTTCTGACAATTTCCTCAAGAATTTTTTCAACATTTGCAGACTTAATCAGTTCTTCATCCCAACCATTTTTCCAATATTTCGTCTCAAAGTATTGTGTAATTGCTACAGAAGTCAAAAGTGCTTCCTTCTTCTTTGAAGTCATTTATACTAAACCTTTCTTTTTTAACTATTCTTTAATTATTCTTTTAATTATTCTAGTGTTAGACCGTTGACAAGCCCAGTCTAACACGCGTTAGAAATAATTAAAATTAAATTCAGATACTCTTGGGGCTTTGCCCCAAGCCCCAGCCTCCCCTGCCCGATGATGAATCATCGAACCGAGAACGCTTGCCAGCTAACAAGGGACGGGTAGTATTTTTCTTCGCTTCACTCCTTGCCTTCGGCATCGTTACGCTTGAAAAATCTCCACCCTCTAGCCCTTGCAAGCAGGCATTTTTCTGCAGGCAATGTCGTGCCGACACCTATACCGATGAAATCCCTAGGTAAGGTCAGTGTCGCATCAAACAAGTGTAGCAGAAAAAACGCTAGCTATACCTTGAAAATAGCTCTTGCATCCGTTGATTCAACCGTTCCTCGTCTTTTACTTGGATCGTACGAAACATTTTGACAGCTTCGCCCTCTAATTGAAAATATCCATACCCTCGCGGTTTTACGATGACTTCGGATTTTTCCATGTCTGGAAATAGAAGTTGTCTGTTGTTTGTTGCTAGCAGAAAGCTCGTTGATAAGGATATGACACAATTAAAATTGTAGCGCCCTGGAAGGTCAGACATCAAGAAACGCTGACTAGACAAAATGATTCGTAAACCTAAACTTCTGCCCATACTGTTCATCATCAATATCTTAGAAAGTACTTCCTTATGTTTTTTCTTATCTGTCTGTTCAAGATAGGCGAGAAAAGCTTGCCATTCATCAAAAATTAAGTAAAGATTATGAGAATTTTCTTCTTGCTTATTTAGTCTCGTTTCAAAGCGTTGGTAGACGATTTCGAAAAGTTCTAGACAGTTAAATCCTCTTGCAACGTGGTTGCCAGTCATTGAAAACATTTCTTCATCTGCTTTAAAATCCATAAGGTAAACTTCAGCATCAGTATCATGAAATGAAATGAGTCCTAAAAGTCTTCTCAAAAAAGTGGACTTTCCAGAGCCAGAAGGGCCTGCGATTATCCAAGCGAAATATCGGTTTATGTCAACGGTGATAGGGGATGGATCTCCCCGATTGTTGACTTCAAAAACGTTTTTGATCATGCTAGAAGTCCTCTTCTCTTTGATTTTTTTGCACGAGCATCGTATCAGCTGATACTAACCGAACCTTGATTGCAAGGAAGGGCTCACGTTTAGAGCGACTTACAACGCAATCTGTAGAATCGTTTGACATAGTTTTTACAACTTGTCTTACTTTTGTTTCAAAACTTTCGAGAAGTTCATCAGTGATTTCTTTGTCAATATGAACAAAGTAAGTATATGGTTTATCTACTTCTACCCCTTGGGTGAATTTTAGTGAGGAAATTGGTAGTTCTGTTACCCCTTTTTCGGTTAACCATTGGTATAACTCCTCGTACAAAGGATTATAAGAGGTTTGATTTCTTTGCTTGTATCGTTGCCAAGCAAAAGCGATAATTTCTTCTCCGTGGTAAATTATGAGAAGACCAAAAATCACTAGAAAAATAGGAGCAATCCATACCAAAAATTTGATAAGAAGTGCTAGTAAAACAAAGGTAATTGAAGCTATGAAAAGCTGATAGTACCATTCTAATTCCATGATTTTTCTTACGAAATTTTTCATACGAATCCTCTTTCTTATTTAAGTGAAATATCAGAAAGCTCGGTGACAAGAGCTAAACCGATTGGTTGTTTGAGTTTATCAAGTACAAATGACAAGTCATACTTATTAAGTATGATGTCAGCGTTAATCAAACCATCTAAATTCTCGTTTTGATAGTTCTTTAACTTGACTTTGAAGGTTGGACAGTAAGATTCTTGAGTAATACTAGCAAACTGTTCGTAGATTTTTTTATCTACGCATGTTAAAGATGCCCAAAAAAGTTGATTTTCTTGACCTTCGTTTATGATCCCACTGTTTGTATCGACTATTTTAATATCGGATGGGACATCAACATAAGTTGATAAATCATCTAAAAATGCTTTTGAGTTGTTGCGGTTACCCACAGTTATTTTTTTTTCTTTTGGCATGTGAATGCCTCCTTTTTAAAAGTGTGATTGGTCAGACTTTCTAGAATGCTGACGAGTGAGAGAGATCTCTTGTTGACAAAAATATGATACAACATTTTTGACACTAACTCAAGCAAATTTTTACGATTTCCATCAAATACAGGTATCATAATTTTGTTTATTTTTTGAGCCTGGCAGAGCCTTTATTTTAATTTTTTAATGATTTTTTTGTTTATTTTTTGAGCCTATTTAATTGTTGTTTGTTGTAATTTATTATTAGATGTGTTATAGTATTTTTGAGCCTATTTAGAAGGAGTAAAATCATGGTTTCTTTTAATGAACTAAACAAAAAAGCGCAAATAGATTTCATCTTAAAATATTATCCGCTGATTTTTAAAAGGCAACAACAGAAGGATAATCTTTCTGCAACTGGTTTTTTAAATAAGTATCTTATGATAAAGGACGATGGAAGAACTGAACTGTACCGTAAATTACTTGTATCTTTAGCTTCATATAAACGGTATTTATCTTTAATTAAAACTATCTATCAAGATGATTTATCATATATTGGACTTGCTTCTGCATATTCAAAATTAAAAATCCCTAAGCTTCATCAAGAAAAATATGGTATAAACTTAGTTGATAAGATATTAGAACGCTTTGATAGTGATGTATTTGAATATGTATTTACCAAAATTAGTTTAAGTGAACACATGCAGGCTTTTGGAGAAGATTATTTAAAAAAATTCTTTGAGAACAAGGAAGACAATGTTAGAAAAGTTAGTCTGTTACTAGATAAATTAGGTTTATTTGATACAGTATTAAACACACTTGAACGACTTTTTAAAGATAATTCAAAAGTTATCACAAATTTTTCAGAATTAATTGATGAAGTACATAAAGCCAAAGGTCATGTTAACTCAAATTATTTAAATAGCGAGGAGTTACAAATAAATGCGGAAGCTTTTATAGAGCAATTTAAGGAAGAGGTAAATAAACAATCTTTAATGAAAATGAATGAAAAAAGACAAAAAGAGATTGAGGGTGTACTTGAATCATATCTTTCTTATGAAACTATTGTTGAAACAGGAGGTAGTTATGTTTTCAATAGAAAAAGTGGCAGTATCAAACTTGATACTTCTCAAAAGAATCGTAGTGAAAAACAATTAGGTAAGTATAAATCAAAAAAATACTATTTAGCTAGTTCTGACTCAAACTGAACTTCATCACTTAATTCAGGGAGTTATCAGTACGTAACTAAAAACGTATAAAGCCAAATTTTTTTAAAGCTTGACTTTATACGTTTTTTCTAAAATATTAGAGAATATATTGTTTTTTAGGTTATAAATAATCTCCTTACTAGAGTAGGGAGATATTTTTCTTTATTATAATTGTACAATGCAAAGAGAAATCATAATTGTTATAATCAAAAATGTAATAGTATCAGCAAACCTATTTTGTCGCAAATGGTGAAGGTTTTGATAGGTTAATGATCCGCACTCTCTAAATCGTATGTAAAAATAAAAGGTAGAACAAAAGTAGAACATTTTTTATCTTACTTCTTTGAGGATGAGTATCAAAGCATCTAAGACACGGGAGCGTTGTTCGGTTGGAAGAGCTTTTAATTCATCAACAAGTAGAGAAATTTTTGGATCTTCTTCTTTTAATTGTATATCAAAGAATGTATCTAAATCTACTTCTAATGCTTCCATTACTTTCTCTAGCGTTTGAATTTTTAAGTTAGTTGAAAGATTTTCTAATTTGTAGATATAATTAGTACCCAAATCAGCCATCTCTTCTAGTTGTTCTTGAGTATATCCTCTTTCTAAACGTAATAGACGGATTCTTTTAGAGATGTAATCTTGAAGATTGGTTTTGTTATTTGTCATGTGGCACCTCACTAATTACATGATACATACAAACGATTACATTTTTTAGACTTTTAAGGGTTGTTTTTATATAAAATAACTTCAAAAAGTTATTGGTTATGATATAATGAAATTACAAAAAAATTTAATGAGGATTAATATGAAAAAACAACTAATCGCAACCGCAGCAGTCGCAACTGCAAGTCTTGTCGGAACAATCGGAACGGCTCAAGCAGATACAGTAGAGTTTCCATTGCCTACAACAGCTAAAACCGAACCAGCTTTGGTAGAGAAAGAAGCGCCTAAGAAAGTGGAAGTGAAAACTCCTACTAAGGAAGAAGTCGCTGAACTTGGTGCTACTGCTAAACAAACACAAGAAGTATCAGACAAAGCAAAAGAAGTCTTGGATCAAGCGAATGAAACTTCTGATAAGGCAGAAAAGAAAGTCACTGACCTAAAACAAGATGTTGCAGATGCTCAAAAGACTGCTGACAAAGCAACACCTGAAGCTATCAAAGATGCTGAGAAGAAAGTTGAAACTGCTAAAGCACAAGTTCTAACTGCTGAACAAGCGGTATCAACTGCGCAAGCTGAAAAAGATGATGCTGACCGTAATGTCGCTATTCAAGGCAAAACAGTTGGTACAAAACAAGCAGAAGTGACTCAAGCTAAAAATAGTGTCGCAACTGCTAAAACTGAAGTAGAAAACGCACAAAAGGCTCTCAATGGCGAAGGTCTTGCAGATGCTAAGACTAAACAAGCAGAAGCTATCAAAGAAGAAGCTACAAGCAAACAAGCTCAAGCAGATGCTCAAACTGCTCTTGATAGTGCTAAAGCACAAAACCAAGACCATGCTACACAAGTAAAACAAGCAGAGCAAACGGTTAAATCTGCTCAAGCAACTCTTGAAAACCAATCTCAAGAAAAAGAAACTGCAAAAGCAAGTGCAGATCAAGCAACTGCTGATTACAACCAAGCGGTATCTACTCTCAACGCACTTCAAAAAGATACTAAAGCAACCATCACTCTTGCCCCAGACTTTATTAAGGCTGTGAAAGATGAAATGGAGTTTAAGAAAGAAATCCGTGAGGGTATCGAATACTCAGATGATGTTCGTCGTGCTAAAAATATGGAGCTTTACAACCGTGTCATCACAACACAACTCCAAAACCGCACCCTCAACAAGTACACACCATCAGCTAAAGACCAAGCAGATGAAACTCGCTATGACATCAACAATCTTCCTAAAGAAGTTACAGATGAACTTAATTATTTCGTAGCTGACCTCATCAACCAAATGCGCCGCCAACTTGGACTTCCAGACGTTGTTCTTTCAAAATCTAGTCTTGAATTTGCCAACAAAATCGCTAAAGAGTATGTAAAAGCAAATTGGTCAAACGCTATGCGTGATGAAAATTTTGCTAAAGGTGGTTCAGGTCACTACGCTAAAGGTATTTACAAGGTTGCTAAAGAGTACGGTTTGAATAGTACATTCTCAGAAGAAACTATTAAAGAGTACGCTGAAAAAGGTTTGCAACCTTACGAAAATACAGTTGGAACATACGATCCAAAACATCTTTCAACTGATGCTGACCAAGTTCTTCGCAAAACTGTAGGAGAAATGAAAGAGGAGTTGTACAACAACCTCATTGAGTTAGTTTCTCACAAAAACGACTACCTCCATACTCAGGGTATCCTCCAATTCGACTACGCAAATGAAACTGTGTACTTTGGCGGTGTTGCACAGAGTGTAACTGATGATTATTACACAACCCACTTCCTCACAAGCATCCGTACCACTAACGTAGACGGCTCAAAATGGGATAAAACACCTATTGTGAACCCACTTTCAAACACAAACAAAGAAGCTGAAATTACGAAAGCTCGTCAAACTCTTGCTGATGCTATGGTAGCTCGTAAAGACGCTCAAGCTCAACTTGAAGCAACAAGCAAAGCGGTATCAGATGCCCAAACTGCTCTTCAAAACGCTCAAGCTCACTTGTCTGCCTTGAACAATGGGGAAAACCCACTTGCTAACGCTCAAAAGGCTTTTGATGAAGCAAAAGCTCGCCATGATAATGCTGTGGTTACACTTGCTAATGCTAACGCGCTCGTCAATAACTTGACTGCTTCAAAAGCTACAAAAGAGGAAACTCTTAAAGATGCACAAGCAAAACTTAAAGACGCTGAGAAAGCTCTTCAAACTGCACAAGAGGCGCTTAAAGCTGAAGAAACTAAGATGGCTGAACTTGAAGCAGTTGCTACAAATAAAGCCCAAGCGGTATCTACTGCTAAGAACGCTCTCAAAGACGCTCAAGATACTGTTAAACAAGCAGAGAAAGAACTTGCAGACCTTAAAGGTGCAAAAGCTCGCTTGAAAGAAGTCAAAGCGGAACTTGAAACAGCCGAAGCAGAGCTTAAAGATGCTTACAAAGCACAGAACAAAGCTAAAGTAGACTATGAAGTTAAGAGCCTTGCAGCAGACCAAGCGAAAACTGCTTATGAAACTGCCAAAGCACAGTATGAAGAAGCAGAAACAAAACGCTTGGTAGAACTTGCAGAAGCCAAACGTAAAGAGCTTGAACACTTGGGTTATAAACCAGTTCCAGTTATGGATCAAAAGGGTAATGTTGTGGGTTACAAAGCGGAAAAAGTAATCGTAGGCACTAAAGGCGATAAAACATATCAAGCGCCTGCACAAACTACCAATACAAAAGCAGAACCTAAGAAACAACTTCCAAATACAGGAACAAAAGAATCGAATCTCCTCGCATTGCTTGGGGCAAGTGTTGGACTGCTAGCTTTGGTAGGAAAACGAAAATTTAGATAGCAAGAAAGAGGGGTTCCCCCTCTTTTTAATAAATGAAAGGATCTATGATATGAGAACTCCTAAAAAATACTCAGATTTACTTAAACGAAAAGAACTCACTAATGCTATTATTGCAGAATGTATATACTCTGTAAACAAGCGAGCTAAAAACTATCGTGACAAGATAAAAGAATATAAAAACGCAAGATATCATTTACATCAGCAAAATAACATTGAAAATGCTGAAGAAAATATGGAAAAATACTATGATATGAAAGAAAAACTATTGAGTAAATATAAACCAACAATGATTCATAAGCAATTTATAGGAGAGAAAAAACAACGAGTCTATAGTTATGAAAAAAATTATGAAAAGCTATATAACGAAAAAAGAAATGCTATAGTTTGGGAAAATAGTTACTATGACTATGGCACGAACAAGGAAATTGAATTTTTTGATTATAGTTTAGGTAAGAAAGAATATCTTTATTTTTTGTACTATGAAATAGGTGAATATAGTTTTCATTCTCCAATTGATGAAAAAAGAGCAAAAAATTCTCAATTAGAAATCAAAGAGATAGATGAAGACTTTCAAACTCGTGGAGCAGATATTGTAGATTTACTTTCAAAACAATTTGTACAAAAAGTAATAGATTTGTTGGAAAGTGGAGAGTATACATTGCTGGGATAGGAAAAAGTTGTTCATCAAACATGGATAGTGATAAATTAAAAGAGAGCGCTATGCTCTCTTTTCTATTGTATTGTTCTGATATGTAAAAATTTTATATAAGGGAAACTTTTGATATTCTGGTTCGATTTTTGCTTATTTTTTATGAAAGTTTACCTTATTTTAATGAAACTGTTTGAAATTAGTTGAAATTTTATTTTTTGAAAACCTATGAAAACGTTGATTTTAAAGCACTTTGAAATTAGATGAAATAAGTGGTGCCCCAACCAGGTCTTAAGAAAGCTCGTAAAGCATCACAATTTAGTAAACGTTAATTCGAAAGAATTACTATACTTACAAAGAGCACCTTTCGGGGTGTTCTTTTTGTACTTTCTTACTAAATTGGTGCAATTGACACAGTTGTTGCGACTTTAGTCGCTTACAAATGTGGCTGCAACATGACGAAGTCAGTTGCCTCAAAACGTTAATCAACACGATTATATCAACGTTTCAAAGCACTCAAGGGTTTACCCTATGGGTGCTTTTTTCTATACTTTCTAAAAAAGTTTGCCCTAAAATTACCCTACTTATTTTTTATACTTTCTTACTTAATTAGATCCCTATCTGATATTTTCTAATTGAGGATAAAGTGGGAACTTATCTAAATAGATTTTTCAGAAAATTTTCTAAAACAAACATAATTTGTTTGACATTTATTTGAAAATTCTGTAAAATAAGTTATTATATTTTTAAGGAGAATATATATGGGAAAACAGAAAACATTTTTTGGACATCCTATTGGCTTATCCACTCTCTTCTTTACAGAGATGTGGGAACGCTTTTCTTACTATGGGATGTGAGCTATCCTACTTTACTATATGTACTATAGTGTGCAAGATGGTGGGTTGGGGATGGATAAGACCACGGCTGCATCGGTTATGGCGATTTATGGCTCGCTGGTATTTTTGTCCTCGGTTATCGGTGGTTTTGTCAGTGACCGTATTTTAGGAAGCCGTAAGACTGTATTTTACGGTGGGATTCTGATTATGCTAGGGCATATTGCTTTGGCAACACCTTTTGGACAAGTGGCTCTCTATCTTTCTATTGCCTTGATTATCTTTGGAACTGGATTTTTAAAACCCAATATCTCAGATATGGTTGGGGGAATTTATGAGAAAGAGGATGATAGACGGGATGCAGGTTTTAGTATCTTTGTCTTTGGTATTAACTTAGGTGCCTTCGTTGCCCCTTATCTAGTGGGTTATCTAGGTCAGGAAGTCAATTTCCATCTAGGTTTCTCATTAGCTGCCATTGGGATGTTCTTTGGTCTGGTGAAGTATGTTTTAGATGGGAAGAAATATCTGCCTGAATCAAGTCTTTACCCCACTGATCCACTTTCACAGAAGGACCGGCAGACCTTGATTAAACGCTTGCTGCTTACACTTGTCATGGTTATTCTCGTGGTTATATGTTTAGTCTTTACTCACCAGTTTAATGTGGATATGATTGTTAATATCTTTACAGTGATTGCGGTAATCATTCCAATCTACTATTTCTTCAAGATTTTATCTAGTCAGAAAATAACTGCTACTGAGAGATCCCGAGTATATGCCTACATTCCTCTATTTATCGCTGGAGTACTCTTCTGGTCTATTGAGGAACAGGGTTCTGTTGTTCTCGCTCTATTTGCGGATGATCAAACTCGACTTTACTTTA
>ERZ772795.159-NODE-159-length-11991-cov-2.52086_pt1 | contig 11991 bp, 12 predicted proteins | sample MGYA00511346_ERZ772795 | MGnify/ENA primary metagenome ERZ772795 (study PRJEB29015, sample SAMEA2738032) | human oral metagenome | biome: human oral; feature: human-associated habitat; material: saliva | place: China | collected 2245 ... | reverse complement strand
AAAATGCGGATGTATGTGTAATATAAAGTCCTGAGGTTTGCGATGATGTCAAAACTTAGGCCGTTGATACCGATGAGATTGTAAAATAGCGCGTGGGATTTATAGCAAAGAAAACCAATCGCACAACCAATTGTGAATAAAATGGCGGACGGCACGATCCAAGACTTGCGATGTTTTCTGGAGATGAGGAAATAGCGTGGATGCGGATGTAGAAAGGCTATGATCAGAAGCCCCAGATTGATATACCAAAAATACGGAGTGAAGAGGCTGAGTGCCGTGGTGATAGCTAAGCTGATTCGCCAAATGGAGGCGTTCTGGGCTTTCTGGAGAATCAATGTAGCGAAAAGTAAAGTTAGCGCGGTGTAAAAGATGTATAAAATGCCAACAGTTGCACTTTGACCGATGAATAAAAATTGACCAGTCGTTGCCATGATTAATAGCGATAGAATCGTTGTGGACGGCTTAAACCAGCGCTTTAAGAGGAAGAAAATAGCGACGGAGCTGGCGATAGAAAGGATTACGGCGGGCGCTTTAATTGTTAATAAACTGACGCCAAACAGTTTGAAGAATAGCAATTGAAGAAGGTGGAATGGCAAATTTGTAACAGCGATTCCCTCTGTGCTAAAATTCAAGCGATTTGTCGTATTGACCATGTTGATTTCTGCTTGCGACAAACCTCCCGGCACGTGCAACGCGGAAATTATAATAGCCCCTATATACAGCAGCGCCAGCAACGTATAGCCGAGAACGTAGCGCCATCGGTAAAGGAATATATCGGTAACTTTTTGCTTTTTCATTGGTATGATTATAACACAATTCTATTCATGCTTGCGATCCAGACTCATAAAGCGTAGGCGCTCTGGGTGGAAGTATAGCTGGACTTTACCGACTGGGCCGTTACGGTGCTTAGCGATGATTAAGTCTGTAATATTCTGAACTTCTGGGTTGTCGGGTTCGTAATATCCAGGGCGATAAATAAAGCTCACGATGTCGGCGTCCTGCTCAATGGAACCGGATTCGCGCAGGTCGGCTAGTTGTGGAATTGGCGGCGTACGAGATTCGACAGAACGGCTTAACTGGCTCAGGGCAATTAGCGGCACATTCAATTCGCGAGCAATAAGCTTCAGTCCACGGGAAATTTCCGAAACTTCCTGAACGCGGTTCCCGTTGTGATTTCCATTGGCCTGCATAAGCTGCAAATAGTCGACGATGATTAGTCCCAATTGGTTCTCATGAGCAATTCGACGTGCTTTAGTTCGCATTTCCAAAACCGATAATCCTGGTGTATCATCGATGTAAATTGGTGCCTCGGCCATTTCACCCATAGCCTCAGACAGCTTCGCAAAATCTTCGTCGCTCAGATTTCCGGTGCGAATATTCCAGCTATCAACTCCCGACGCATCCGCCAACATACGGTCGACCAACTGCTCCTTGCTCATCTCTAGGCTGAAGAATAGGACAGGATTCTTTTCAATCGTCGCCACGTTATAAGCCAAATTTGTCACTAGCGTCGTCTTACCCATGGCTGGACGCGCCGCCAGAATGATCAAGTCCGATTTTTGTAAGCCAGCGGTCATATTGTCCAGATCGCGATATCCAGTGCGGACTCCCCTGAGAGAACCTTTATTCTTACTGAGCTCTTCAATTCGGTCAAAACTATCCGTCAGAATGCTTTCTAAACTGACCAAATCTTGTTTAGTTGATTGGTCTGACACGCTGAAAAGTTCAGCTTCGGCCTTCTCTAACAATTCCTGTGTGGTCGTCGATTCGTCATATCCAAGTTCTGAAATATCGCCACTCGCTTTTATCAGACGCCTGCGAACCGCTGCTTGCGCAATCATTTCCGCGTAAGCTGATGCGTGCGCTGCCGTTGGGACGTAGTTTGTTAACTCTGTTAGATACGCTGATCCGCCGACCAATTCCAGCTCATCCTTACGTTTCAATTCATCGGTTAAGGTCAGAAGGTCGACAGGCTTATGTTTTTCAAATAGCCGCATCATTCCGGCAAAAATCAATCCGTGATTCTTGTCGTAAAAATCGCTAGGGTGAGTAATTTCTGCAGCGTCCGCCAAAACTTCCTCGTCAATTAAAACCGCCCCAAGCAAACTCTTTTCCGCGTCCAAATTTTGTGGCGGTATCTTCCCTTTTACTTCTTCGCTTTTATCTGCCATTAAATATCCTCCAGCTTAACTTCTTCGCCGCCACCCATTAATTCTGCAATTTCCGCCAATTTTTCGTCCTCTGGCGGTTTCTTCTCTCCAATTATATCAATTTCCAGATCCATCGCGGTTTCTTCTGAGATAATTTCCGAGATCAATGGTTTGTTTTTCGCGTCGTCCAGCTTTTTCTTATAAAACGCGGAACCTGCGTAAATTGTCAATTTTTCACCGTCAAACGACCACTGGCTTTTCTGTAATAATGACGCCAGTCCGAGGGATTTTTCCTTCGCTCTTTCAATGACTTTTTCCCAATTTAGCTCTAGTGGCGCGTCAGTTTTCTTTGGTTTTTCGGCGGGGTTTTTTTCTGGCTCGACTGGTTTTTCTTCTTTTTTAATCGGCTTTTCGGTCGGTTTTGCTGGCTCTGCGGTCTTAATTGGCGTTGGTTTTTTGGCGGGTTTTTGGGGCGCAGCTTGAGTTGTATCTTTCTTTGTTGCGACTGGCTTTTCTGTCGGTTGAGAATTGCTATTCATGAATATCGTCAATAATTTCAAGTCTGGGTGCGGGTGCCGATCAACCTCGATCAATTGCTGAACCAACCCAACAAGATTCGGATTTTTTCGTAACCTATTGCGAGCAATCGACAATAATTGATGTGACACGATAATTGAATTTGCGCCGCTATTTTCTAATTCCTGAAAGATATTTAAGACTTTCTCACTGTCGTCGGATGGATATGAATCCAACAAATTGCCGAGCATCGTCGCGTCGCTAAGCCCCAAATATTCGGTAACCATATTCGCCGTCAGTGGCTGGTCTGATGTTGCTAAAATCGACAATTGGTCAAGCATACTAATGCCGTCACGGAATCCGCCACGGGAACGTTCAGCGATTAACCTGGCGGCATCCTCTTCAATTGCAAATCCTTCTTTTTTCGCTATATTCATTAACTGGCGCGTCATAATTTCCGTCGGAATTGGGCGGAAGAAAAATTGCTGGACACGGCTAAGAATGGTGGCTGGAAGTCTGTCGGCGTCAGTTGTAGCTAAGATAAACACCACGTGTTCTGGCGGTTCTTCCAGGGTTTTTAATAGCGCGTTAAATGCTGATTTTGACAGCATGTGAACTTCGTCGATGATATAAACTTTTTTCGGCGCAGAAACAGGCGCGACTTGGGCCTTTTCCCTTAAAGCTCGAATGTCGTCAACGCCGTTATTGCTGGCTGCGTCAATTTCAATAATATCCAAGTTTGAAGAATCGTCATCATATGGCAAGTGGTTAATCTCGTGTGCCAGAATTCGCGCCACCGATGTTTTTCCCACGCCACGCGGTCCAGTTAACAAGTACGCATGAGCAATTTTTCCCTGCTCTAACGCTCGACGTAAAATACTAGTCACGTGATCTTGACCTAAAACTTCATCCAAACTGCGACTGCGATATTTACGATATAGCGCCTGACTCATCCCTCATGCTCCTCATGAGATAATTATAGCAGAAAACGGCATTTTTTATGGATAGCGCAGATCGATTTTGTGTTCTGTTTCGGCGACATAAAAACGGTAGTAACTATTAGGGTCTGACACGGTTGGATTTTCGAGTATCTCGTCATTTTCTTTTATCTCAATATGTTCATCGTTACTATACGGTTTGATGAGCTTAGTAAACTCAAACGCATATTCACCAGAAATATTCTTTAGTTCTCGACTCTGATCTATTGGGTCGGCATAGTCGGTCATAACTAGTATAAGAAAGTATCCATCCTTACCGCCGAATAGATGAAAAGTCGTATCTGGACTAAGCGGTATCAGTGGTGCGAATTGTCGAACATAACCCAATTTTCTCAGAATTGGAAATGCTTCAAAAACTACAGCCGGAAATATAAAATTTGAGTAATTGTTCATAATGAAATTATACCAGGTAAGATGGATAGTTTTCAGACATATCCAGGTCTTATGACTCAGAAGTCAGTGAGGTGATCGCGCAAGTCGTTGCCGTTCATGGTTGGTTTCCCATGCGTTGTCGACGATAACCTGACCACCCTCGCTCTCAGGCAGCCTCCAATAGACGATATTTTCGCCGAGCGGACCGCCAGTGACTCTGACATGACCATGTCCAGGACCGTCTGGCTTGAACATGCCTCCGTAGTAGACGTTAATCTGTCCTCCAGACCTGTGCACAATAGCAGGCTGTTCGAAGTAAGCCATGATAACTCCTTCTGGGGTCGGGCGAAGAAAATAAATCCTCCGCAAAACGGTGCGTCGATTTGACGCAAGCTAACACACGTTGTGAAAGCTAATGTATATATATCAATAATAGAGTAAAATTTCAAGCAATTTCATCAAAAGTATATTGTAAAAATAAGGTTTTAAAATAACGTTAATTGCTCACTTGGTAAATCCAGCTCAATTTCTCCGCCAACTTTTTGCGCCCGATAGCCAATAAGCTTTTTGATGTTGTAAGCCAGCAGCTGACCGTCGTAATCAGTGATAACAATTGAGCCGATGACGCTACGTACATGTCCGACTAGTTGACTATAATCCTTCATTAAAACGACACGCGACAAATCAACACCAGCGGTTTGAAAATAATCTTCGCAAGTAATTAGCTCGGATTTCGGAAACGACACGCCAATTTTCTGCTCAATTTCAAGTAATTTTTGTCGCAATTCCCTTTCGCCGTCAGCACGGTTAAACGCTTGTTTTATCAATTCCATCTTTTTGTGAACTGGCAGAGTTTCAGCTATTCCGTCCAACTTGGAAATTTTCGCCTCGTACTGTCTGGCGATCAATGCCGAAGAAAACGTTTCTAATTTTATGGCTAATCGCGCTCCCTGCTCCAATAATCTCCGAATTCCGCGCTCTTCTTGCGAGATTCCAACTTTTATGACGTTTGGTGCGAAATACGCCAAGTAAACAAAGTGCGGATTTTGATTGATTTTTTCTTGTTGGACAGAAACCGAACTGGCGTTATAAAATGCTGGATTAAAGCCAGTTTTGTCGCGGCATTTTAGGCAATTTTCATACTTTTCATCAACCGTGGCGTAGTCTGGGCAGATTTGGCTACAGCGATTCTCAAAATCCACCCAACCCGTGCAATATTTGACGGAAAAATCAAACTCAAGAGACAAATCCTGTCCGAACAATTCATGACGCTCAATTTTATCGCCAACTTGACATTCGACGAATGGCTTATTGTCAGCGTTAAAACTGGCGTAACTGAGCAGAAATTCGCTCGGTAGCATAATATTTACAATGCAGCTTCGACAGCAGCCCAAGTCGCGTCAGGATTGTCTTCAGGGATGATGATTGTAACTTGGTCGCCGACGTTAATTCGGAAGTAAGTTACACTAGCAAGCAAAATACGATATTCGCGGCCAGAAGCCTCGACGTAGTAAATTCCGTCGTGCTGGACAAGTGTTCCGATGACTTGTTTTCGTGGCACAGGACCGATCTGTTTATAGATAAAGCTGCCGTCTTCAGCGATTGTCAATTTCATCAGGTCGCCTTCAACCAGCTTCGACTTTGAAGCGTAATTAGCTGGGATTGGGTAATTTTTGCCGTCTGGGCTAAGCATCATTTGGCCGTCAAATACGCCTTCGATAATCTTTCCTGTTACATCATCTGACGAATTTTTTGGCGTGACAACTTGTCCATCGTCGCCAATAATACTAATCAATAATTCTTTTGCGGCAGCTAAATTGGTTTCCGCCTCTTGAATAAGTGTCCTCAGACGCTTAATTTGCTTTTCTGGTAATTCAGACATGGTTCTCGCAATTCCTTTGTCTATTTTTTATAATACTTAACTAATATATAGCATATCCTTACATTTATATCAAGTCGTGTCATCTAATTTTCTCTGATTTTCCACAGCGCTATAAGATATGGACGAAAAAGTGTTGCAAATTTTACTCTTGAAATTGGCGTGTGGTTCGTGATATTAAGATTGGCGACATAAAAATCACCGCCCAGAGCGGACGGTGATTAAACGAAACAAATTGGCGTTATATAACAAATTATGAAAGCTCGACAGTAGCGCCAGCGTCTTCCAAAGTTTTCTTTGCAGCTTCAGCTTCGTCTTTAGAAACTTTTTCCTTGACTGGTGCTGGAGCGCCGTCAACGATAGCTTTTGCTTCACCTAGACCTAGGCCAGTGATTTCCTTAACAGCCTTGATGACTGCAACCTTCTGAGAACCAGCGTCTTTCAAAGTAACTGTGAACTCAGTTTTTTCGTCAGCAGCAGCGGCGTCACCACCAGCAGCTGGACCAGCAACAGCGACAGCTGCAGCAGCTGGCTCGATGCCGTATTCTTCTTTAAGATGATTTTTCAATTCGTTAACTTCTAGAACTGTCAATTTTACAAGTTCTTCAGCCAATTTCTTAATATCAGCCATTGATATTCTCCTTTATTATTATATTGTTGCGATGAATGCAACGTTACTAGTGTTGATTGCTAAACTTAAGCAGCAGCTTTGGCTTCGATGCCGTCCAAAAGTCCGTGCAAATTGCCGCCAAGCGCGTTGACCGTGTCGTGTACTGGTGATAGCAATTGTGATACCACTTGAGCAACGAGCTGGTCTTTGCTTGGTAGGCCTGCCAATGCTTTAACGTCAGCTTCGCTAATTGCCAAGCCTTCGCCTGAGAAGCCACCTGCAAGTTGTAATGCTGGATGTGTTTTTGCAAACGTGTCCAATACCTTTGCTGGCATAACTTCATCTTCGGTACTTACAGCGTAAACCAATTGACCAACCAATAAGCTGGTGTCGGTTTCTTTGTAAGTGTCGATTTCCTGAAGAGCTACGCGTACCAATCGGTTTTTAACAACCTTGATAACAACGCCCGCTTCGCGAGCTGCCTTGCGTAGTTCTTGTAGGTCGGCAACGGTAAGGGTTTGATATCGGGCAAAAGCCGTACCCTTAGCGTCTTTTAATAGCTCTGTCAGTTCAGCAACCAAAGTTTGTTTTTTATCGCGTGAAATTGCCATAAAAATCCTTTCTTTGATTGAGTTAATTTGTTATGTGCCAATTTGTTAACGTGCGGTAATGGAGAATCAAAAAACGTCTTTGATTCTCGCACTACCAAAGACGTCAAATAAAACTGTTAGTTTCATCCCTCGGTGGCATTTTTATACTTGTTTTACGCCAAGTCGCCACTGTCTTTGGTAATGTTCCAGACCATTGTAGCAGAAATGACAACGAAAAACAAGAGTTATGGTGATTATTTTCCAGCCGATTCAATCGCCTTATTTATTGCATTTTCGCCTAATCGTAATATTCTTCTGCGTTGAGTGACAGTTGCGCCTCCCCACACGCCATATTCGGCAGATTCTGGGTGGCGGAGCGCATATTCTAAGCATTGTTTTAATACTGGACATTTTCGGCACATATCTATGGCAGCCTCCGCGGCTTCTGTCTTTCTGGCACCTCTTAAATCTTGGTCTGGAGTGTTTGGGTTTATTTGGAAAAACAAGCGATCAGCTTCTTTGGCGGACAATTCCGCGCATTTAGCGCCTTCTAATAGACTCTCGTTATTTAATTCTGACATATTTGTTATTTTACAATAATAACGTAATAAAATCAATAGGCGTCTATGTTTAGCCAAAGAGAAAACCCGCTCCGTGGTGGAGCGGGTATGGATGGAACCTCCTTTCTGTATCTGTATGTTCTGTCGAGGGGTGCTAGTCGATTAAACTAACACCCCTCGACGAGATGGGTTACCTCTCCGAGCGTGCCGTCTGACGACGGCGCGCCCAAATGAGGAAGCCTCCGAGAGCCACTAGCGCGACCGCGCTGGTGACTATGTCTCCACTTGTACCAGTGACCGCCAGCTTCTTGTGCTGGGGTGCTGGTGTGGGGGTAGCCGAGGGCGTAGGCTCCTCATACCGTTCAATAACGGGAGTGGGGAGCGGTACAGGCCTACGAGTAGGCGTTGTGCTCGGAGTCGGAGTCGGTGTCACCGACGGTGTTGCCGACGGCGTGGGTGCCGACGGGGTCGGGCTCGGTGCCGACGGACTCGGTTCAGGAGTCGTCGACGGGCTCGGCTCCGGCGTGGGCACGGGGCTCGGCTCCGGGGTTGGAGTCGGTTCCGGCGTGGGTGCCGGAGTCGGAGTGTTGTCAAATCCGGCGTTGCCGCCGGATTCGCGTCGCACCACCCGGGTGCTCACTTCCCAGGACTTATCCTGGGAAGTGATTGATGCTGTGTCAGTCCACGGACCGGGGTCCGTGGCGCTGACGTTAATGTTCAGCTCAACGCGAGCTTTTTCACCCGCGTTGAGAGTGGCACTGAGCGTCGCCTTGTCACTAGTACAGCTAGTGATGCCAGGCTCTATGAAGCGCTCGTACTGAGGCTGACCCCAGGGGCCGGCCTTAGTATATACGCCCATCCTGCCAGTCAGCAGTTGGTCACAATTGAACTTCTGACCCGGTGAGGTCAATACGTCCGTGATAACGAACGTTTGAGCGTCCTGCGTGGCGGTGGGCAGTACGATCGTGACTCTTTGTTGAGAGCCATCTACAGATCCCCACTTAGAGGGGTTTGCACCAATTGTGGAGCACCCATCACAGGTGCCCACTTGGATGGTCGTTCTGCGAACGACACCACCAACGTTCCATTCCAATTCTCGGGTTTCCCCGGGAATTAGAGAACTACTCATGTGGACGCGCCACCACGCCGAGGCGTGGAAGTTCACTCGTCCGGGCACCTCCACAGCATCGGTCAGTTTGACCGACACGGTGTGGTCGGCAGAGTATGTGGCGTACCCAATGACGATCCCCTCTGGGGTTGTCATCGGAATCGGTGCGAAATCCGCGTCCGTGCCGAGTTCGCTCGGCACGGAAATGGTGATGCTATCTCCAGCACAGTGATTCTGTGCAAGAGTCAGGTTCACTGCGAATTCCACTGCCTCGTAGGCAGTGATGTCAACCGAACCGTCCGAAGTCTTGAAATCCGTCTGAATCTCTTCGGGGGAGATATTTCTGGGAGTGCAAGAGGTAGGCTCGTTGTCAGTGGTTGTCGCCGTGGCGACACTACTACCAGACGATGACTGCTCGGTGTCGGCGACCGCTACCGTAGTAGTACTGCTCGACTGAGTTTCAGCGGTGACGACGCCAGAGGACTGAGCATCGACAGACTGGGCTTCGGCAACAATACCAGACGAGGACTGAGCCTCGGCCGCTGACTGTGCCTCGTCGGCGCGTGACACCCCTCCGAAGAGGAATGCCGCGAACAATACTGCGAGGATTGCCATGATAGGCACCCTCAATGGGGTCTTACGGTGATTCATTTCACCATCATCCCTTCTCTTGTGAACAATAAGATACAGATGTTAAGGTTCTTTTATCCAGCTAGGCTGGAAATCAAGAATTTACTTGAACATCAGTACCTAGGCGGACTTTACTATTTTATCATAAAAAATGAAAAATGCAATAGTAACGCAAAAATCCCGCCAGAATCGACGGGATTTAATTGCCTGAAATATAAAGATTACAGAGAGTTCTCTACCTTAACGCCAGGGCCCATAGTTGTGGCAATTGCGATGCTCTTAACGTAAACACCCTTTAAGCTGGATGGCTTTTGGGAGTTCAGGCTGGTTAAGAATGCGCGTGCGTTTTCTGCCAATTTTTCAGCTCCGAATGACACCTTGCCGATTGACAAGTGAACGATGGCTTGCTTATCAACGCGGTATTCAACTTTTCCGGCTTTTGCTTCAGAAACGGCTTTAGCGACGTCAGTAGCGACAGTGCCAGACTTTGGATTTGGCATCAAACCGCGTGGGCCAAGCAGACGTGCGTACTTACCAAGCTTTGGCATGTACTGTGGAGTTGCGACCAAAATGTCGAAGTTCAATTCTTCCTTGTCCAATTGGCTTAGGAATTCTTCGTCGCCGATGATGTCAGCGCCAGCTTTTTTAGCGGCAGTGTGTTCTGATTCTGGTGCAAAAACTGCTACGCGAACATCCTTACCCGTACCGTGTGGCAATGCTACGGTTGAGCGAATGTTTTGGTCGGCTTGGCGTGGGTCAACGCCTAGGCGGATGTGGATTTCAACGCTAGCATCGAACTTGACCGGGCTGGTTTCAGTAGCCAACTTCAAAGCTTCGTCTAAGCTGTACAATTTGTTCTTCTCAATACTCTTTGCGACTTCCTGGTATTTCTTACCGCGGCGCTCCAAGCGTGGACGAGTAACTGGCTTTGGGCCCTTCTTTACGTGAGCTTCGGCGTCGTCTGATTGTGGAGTAGTGTCGCCAGCTTCCTTGCGAGCTTCCTTCTCTGCTTTTTCAGCGGCTTCGTCAAGGGCTTTTTGGCTGCGTTTGCCAGACTTAGCAACAGTAGCTTCGCGCTCAGCAACAACGTCTTTGTCTTTGTTGTCGTGAGATTTGCTTGCGTCTGTAGCCTCTGCAATTGCTGCTTCGATTTCAGCGATTGTGTTTTTTTCGCTGACTTCTAATTTTAGTTCTGCTGCTTTTTCTAGCAACTCGGCTTTCTTTGCCATAAAAAATCCTTTCTGTGGTACGAACGGCAATTTGTCATCTTAACAAATCAGCCTCCCAACATTGATTGATAATGGTGAAATTATACCATATTTTTAGAGATTGAGGCAAATATTTACTTTTATGGAGAAGAATTGTATAATATGTAATATTATGAGTGAGTTTACGAAAATTGTAGGTAACGAAGACGGTTCTTTAGGCACGATAGATATCTATATCCCAGAGCAATGTATGTCTTGCCCAAGAATAATAGAAAAGTTAAACGACTTAGAAGAATACAGAAAAACAGTAAATAAACTTCTAGAAATGGCGTTTAGTGGTGATGAGATGACATTGGTTAATAAGGCTACAGGTGAGGTATTAGATAAAGATCAATCTACTAAAATTGTTTGTAAAATGGCCGCCAGTGGAATGGACGAGCTAGATGAAAATATTGCAAAAGCGCAGAGGGATATTTACACGCTAACTAATGGGTGTGCAGGACCTTTAACTCTTGGAGGAGCTGATGGTTCTCGGGTTGTGCGCGTCGCTATGTGTGATAGTCCGAAGGTGTTTTATTCAGGGTTGGGTGAAACTCAAATTGGTGAGCCGGTGATAATACAACGCGACCTGAAGAAAGATGAAGATTAACATATAATTGCTGTTTTTGATAAAATAGTAATTATGGATATAACAATTACAAACATACAAGCAAGGCAAATTTTAGATTCGCGTGGAAATCCGACGGTTGAGGCGGACGTGACTTTGAGTGACGGTTCGTTTGGGCGTGCGGCTGTTCCGTCTGGCGCAAGCACTGGCTCTTTCGAGGCTGTTGAGCTTCGGGACGGCGAGTTGGCGTTTGGCGGTAAAGGCGTGCTTCGTGCGGTTGAAAACGTAAATGGTGAAATTGCGCAGGCTTTGAAAGGTTCTAATCCGTTCGACCAGGCTGCAATTGATGAAAAAATGAAGAGTCTGGACGGTACGCCGAATAAGGCGCGTTTGGGTGCAAATGCGATTTTGGCTGTGTCGCTGGCCGTGGCGAAAGCTGCCGCTAAGTCGCGTGGCGTGGAGTTGTATCAATATGTCAATAGCTTGGCTGGAAATCCTGCGATGTGCCTGCCGATGCCGATGATCAACGTGATGAACGGCGGTCAGCATGCGTTGGGTGCGACTGATTTTCAGGAATATATGATTATTCCAACTAGCGCGGCAACTTTTGCGGACGCGGTTCGAATGAGTGCGGAAGTTTTCCATGCATTGGCAAAAATCCTGAAAGACGAAGGATATCCTACGACGGTTGGCGATGAGGGTGGCTATGCACCTCATGTCAGGAATGGTAATATGGAGCCTATTTTGTTGCTATCTCGCGCCA
>ERZ772795.158-NODE-158-length-11994-cov-6.54619_pt1 | contig 11994 bp, 8 predicted proteins | sample MGYA00511346_ERZ772795 | MGnify/ENA primary metagenome ERZ772795 (study PRJEB29015, sample SAMEA2738032) | human oral metagenome | biome: human oral; feature: human-associated habitat; material: saliva | place: China | collected 2245 ... | reverse complement strand
GGCGCTCGTCGGTGTCTTGGGCGAGATGGCGGTGAATCTGCCAGCGTTTGTCTTGGGAGTTCATGTTTCAGACGACCTTTTTCTATTTATCATTTTATAGCATAAGTATTCGTATAATAAGTAAAAATATATTATTTTAATGCTGTTAAATTAATATGTATAAAATTTAATAGGTAATCCATTACTTTGAATATTATTACAACTATCCACTCTCCATTCATTAGTTACCGATAATTCTTGAGTCTCAATCCCATCTGAATAACGATTTGTCAAATAATAGAATTTTTGGTTTGTCGAACCCACCCAATTTCTTGTTGTTTCTATTTGTGTATTATCAAATTCTCCGTCGATCAATAGGTCTGTAGAGTTTAATAGTCTTTTGCTGCCTGAAAATTTATTTTCTGACAGTTCGGTATATTCGTAGCCGGAAAAAATCATTACGGACAGATTTAAATTATGAGCATACTCCGCAATGTCCGCCAAGCCTTCCGCTTGTAAAAAAGGCTCTCCACCAAGAAAGGTAAGACCTTCCAGTGGATATTTTTCTGTTGCGTTTTTAAGTAATTGGATGATTTCATTCGATCGCATAAGGTGGGCAGGTTTTATTTTCAGTAATTCACCATTGCAACAACCTTTGCACCGTTTCAGACATCCTTGAACCCAAATTACAAAACGCAGACCCGGTCCTTCGGCTTCAGTAGCTTCAACAATATGGGATATATTCAGCCAGTGCATCATTCCAACTCGAAATCAAAATATTTTCCTGCCTGCAAGACTTTTAATGTCCTGCCTTTTAATTTATGGGGCTGTTCTACTTGCTCAAAGAGAAATTCTGCCAGTGGGTCGAATAAATATTTTGTTAACACGTTTAATACGCCACGCCCTCCGTGTTGGTAATTTACTTGTTTGATTAATGCATTTAGTGCTTTATCCTCATTTTCAAATACCAGTTTTTCAAGCCCCCATTTTTCTTTCAGACGGCCTGTCAACGGTTTAAGTTTTGCGCGGGCTATATCTTTTAATACAGCATTATCCTGTATGAAGTTAAACGGGATAATGTTTGCATCGCCTATACGTCCTAATAATTCTGGGCGGTTTAGTTCGTCTCTAAAATGAGATTGCACTGCCTGCTTAAATTGTTCTGCAATATTTTCTTTATTATCTTCGTCAGGTCGAATATTAGTTGCACCGATATTGGAAGTGAAAACAATAAAGGTATCAGCAAAAGAAATGGTTTCGCCTTTGCCGTCGGTCAATCGGCCATCTTCTAATATTTGTAGAAATTTATCTAAAATCCGCGGATGGGCTTTTTCGATTTCATCGAACAAGAGCAGGGAAAATGGGCGTGTTTTCACTGCATTGGTCAATTGACCTCCTTCTTCAAAACCGACATATCCCGGCGGTGCGCCGACTAAGCGTTGATCGGCGTGTTCGTGATTAAATTCGGACATATCGAAGCGGATGCAGGCATCCTCATCACCAAATAGAAATTGTGCCAATGATTTTGCTAATTCGGTTTTGCCTACACCTGTCGGTCCGACAAAAAACAGCGAGCCTTTAGGCATACGGGCTTTAACTGAATGTTGCAACCCTGAAAGCCCGGTATAGGCCCGTATCAAAATCTTGTTTACGGCTCCAATTGCCGATTCTTGTCCTTTGACTCGCCTTTGCAGCGTGATTTGGGCATCTTTCAATCTTTGATAATTCAATTTTTCCCAAGGGGATTGGCGTTTACCATAACGGTACAGCGATACTAAATTCTGTATATTGATAGGTGCCTGCTGTTGTCTGGATAAGCGGACAAGGTTATCTATATCGCGTAAAGTCAGGGTGTCGGTCAACGTAACAAAATCTGCCAACGATTGACTTCCCGCACTCAAATTATCACTAACCTTCCACTGTGTTTGTCTTGCCAAAATAGCGGCTTCGCGTTCGGAAATATTAGGTAGGGGGATGGTTATTTCGGCAAATAAAGGATTGTTCAGATAAACGGATGGCGGTAAGGCGGTATTGCCCGAGCACAGAAAAACCAACAGGCTTTGCGGTTGGCCCATCGCTTCTGCGGTTGTTGTTTGTTCGGCATCCCGTAGGCCAGTAGCGATTTGTTGCAACCAAGCCCGTTCCGTTTCACTCAAGGCATTGATTTGCCCGAACAGATAATTTGACCAATCTACGATAAAGGCGGCTTTTTTCTGTGTTTTGGTCATGACTTGTTCAACGGTAGCAAAAAAATCCTGAGGCTGAATGGGAATGCATCCGGATATTGCTTTATTATCTTCACCGTCATCGTCAAAATCGTAAGCTTCACCGACTTCGGCCTGCATGCCGAGCCGGTTCAATCCATCCCATTCCTGAGAGGAAACACCTGATATCCCATTCAAACGGGAGTAAAATACAACCTGTTCGAAACCTTGTGCTTTTAAACTTTCTTCAATAATTCTGTTTATCGGCATTAATTTGTTATAACGGTTGAAACCTAAGTCAATGATGTTTCCGCTGATGATTAAAGCCCGACGTATCATGGATTGACGTTCAAAGTTTTCTAGCCATGTATTGATGTATTCGTTCATTTTTTTACCTTAGTGCGATTTTGCCGTATGTGTTGGATTGATGGGTTTGGCATCGGCATGTTCGTCATCCGGATTTTCCCAAAGAACACGTTCATCAGATAAATTTACACCATAAACTTCGGATAGTTTCGGTAATACTTTTTGCATATCTTCTTTACAGCGCTGCCCTTTATAGTTATCAAATTCATAGTGAACCGCACCATCTAAACGTACACGGAATTTTGCCCTGTTTCCTTGCGGACGGCTTGCTTGGATGACAACCACGCTGTCTTCGCCGACACCTTGTTTGATGGGGGTTAAGACAGTAAAACCGGCTTGCTTCAGCGATTGATATACGGCTTTGACCATTTCCTTACGGACTGCTTCGTTTTCAATCACCGTATCTTCGATTCGGTGGGCTTCTTGGATGATTTCTGTCAAATCTTTTTGATTTTCTTGCTCAATTTTTTGTTTTAACCGCTCGGATTCCGATTGTGGCAGATTGGCCGTTTCAATAAATCTTAAAAGATCGGACTTTTGTGTTTGTGCAACTTCGTCTTGTACGGTTTTAGCAAAATTTTTCCGAATTTCTTCGGCTTGTTGTTCTGCCGATTGTTTAATTTCGCGAATCGCCGATTTTATGTCAGCAATACTTAGATTTTCCTCCGTAATACGTTTTCGAAGTATTGCTAAAGGTTTGAATGCCAAATTTCGTGCCTGCTTATTTTCCCAATTACTTGTTTCCTGTATCCATACGTTTTTTATTTCAGCACGCAAACGTTCCACCGCACGTTCCGCCTCTTCACGCAACAGGCGTTGGTGTTCTTCCGCTACCCTTTTATTTTCCTGTGCTTCGTAACGTATGGCTTGTACAAGCTGACCAATAGCAAAACTGCGGTTACGTCCGTCATAAGCGTTCATATGCCGTACCCGTTGAATCTCAGTGCGTATGGTAGCGATGTTCTGCAAAGCAAATTCAGCCAGATCGCTGTTTTCCAAATCGTTTAGCTGCTGTTCGTAACGGCGCAGATAAATTTCCGTTGTTTGGCTGATTTCGGCTTCCCTTGCCTTGCGTGCGGCTTCGCGGATTTCCCGTTCGCGTTCCAATTGCCAAAGGTTTTCGCTGATTTGACTCATTTTATTCGTCTCCTAAATCGTTTTCAGACGACTTACGGTTCAGATGGTTTTAATGCCGACAGCCGTAGCGTGATTTTTAAGGTTTTTATCTTCCGTATAAAGCACAACATCATTCAACTTATATCGTGCGGCAACAGCCAGGATGGCTTGATCGTTTTGTCCGTTGCGGTTTTGCCCGTCTGCTTTTGCACCCATCAATGCCAAAATTTCCGGTTCGGCGGATTCCGTATGCTGCGCCAGTTTCAATTCTTCAATTTTGCGTATGGCTGCGCGTATTTCGGCGGCTTCCCGTTCCAGCCGCTCAACGCTTTTTTCCGCTTGGATTTTTTCCTTTTCCGCCTGTTGCCGCTTTAAATCCAAATCACGTTTTTCTTTTTCCAATCTGGCTTTTTGGTTTTGGACTTGCAGGATTTGCGCATTCAATTCATCGCGCTGTTTCTCCAATGCCAGCCTTGCGGGCGATTTTTCTACCGCCGGTTTGGCTTGTCCGTCAATTTGGTTTTGCTGTTTTTGGTTGTTGTTGTTCTTTTTAGCCATTTGGCCGCTCCTTGTCGTTTAATTGGGTCAATTGCGTTCTGACCGCATCTAACTCTGCTTTCAGACGGCCTAAACGGGCATCGCAATCTGCAATTTGTGCATCAATGTCGACTGAAACAATGGCTTCACATTGCTCGGTTTTTTCCACTAAGGTTTGTTTGGCGGTAGCTAAATCCCGTTTGAACTTCTCTTTTTGATAATCCAATTCGTTTAACACGGTTTGAGGAAGGATTACCGTGCCTTCCGTTTGGATTGCAGACAGCCTACCGGGACGGTTGCGGACAAAGTTGGTGTCCAATACGGCAAATTTTCGAGTTTCATCTAGGGGTTCGAAAAGTCGGAATACCGCTGTTTGCCATTGTTTTAGCTGCTCCGACAGTTTGGCAATGCCGTTTGAAGCGGAAATTGCAGGAAAAGTACGGTTGATTTCTTCGACGTTTTTCTGCCATAGACTGATTTTTTCCAGGCTATTCGGCTTGATGTCCTTTAATTCCAATGCGGTAGGATTCAGACGGCCTAATGCTTTGTGCAACGCCAGCAGTTCGGACAATTCGGGAATTTTATGCACTGTCGATTTTTCATTATTGACAGCCCAATCAAAGGCTTGCCGTTGCGCTTCTGCTGACAGTCGAGCCAAACCCAATTCCACTTTTGGAAAGTATTCTGTAAATTGTCTCAAGTCATCTTCATTGTTAAGCGGCTTGATCATTTCCGCCCAACCTTCGGGTTTAAACGGCTTGTTCCAAGTCTTTTTGATGAGTTCTGCAAAGTCAGATGCCTGAGTTATCGTCATCTCAGGTAACTTTTTCAGAATATCGGCTGCGGGGACAAAATTTGCCATAAATGCCAAAACTGCCATATTTGGCTGAGAAAGGGCGGGCAGGTCGGCAAGCCAATTTTCAGATTCTTGATATAAAATTTTTGCCGGTAACGGATACGGCTGATGATCGAAATAGCACTCGAGATAACCTGTTTCCTCCACAAAAAGCGTATTATCCGAAAAACGGAAAAATATGCGGGTCAGGCCGTCTGAATCTTTTAACAGGGCAGGAATGGAAAGATGTTTACCGTCTAATTTGGCTTCGGCAATATCGGCGAAGACAATCAGCGGCATTTTATCGTCAATTTCCTGATTTCCATTGAATTTGACTTCAACCGCATCGCCGATTTGACGTATATCGGATTCCTGATCCGCCAGAACTAATGACAGTAAGTCGTTTTCAGGGTAATACAAGAATGCCTCGCCTTGGAGTGCATTCTTAGCGTTGGAAATCATAGGCTTAAGCAAATGCTCTTTGATGACTTGCGGATCGCGCGTATTTATCCATTGGGAAAACAGCTTGTCTGAGCTGTCAATATTCAAATAACGGTTGCCATCCAGCGTGAGCTTGACAGGGACGATTTGCGGTAAAGATGTATCTTTATCGCACGCTACACTGATGCCGTCATGCTCCAATTCGGTTTCGGCATTAAACCATTTTTGATTTACGGACTCCTGTCCGCTCAACTCCAGCAACAAACCTTCATCAACAGGAAAAAGGAAACAATCCAGCCTAAAATCTGCATTGTTTACACTCTGCTTGGGGTTGCTAATATATTGATTCAATAAAGGATTAAACCAAAATATGGCATTTTCTGTTCTACGCCGTCCCGGCATTTTTTTATCACGGTAAAACTTTTTGCCATTGTCGGTCAGTTTTAAATCTGCTAGAGATAACTTGGCTAAATCATCTTCAGTATCGGGTAAATCAATATGTTCAATCAGTCCCGTATCATTAAGGTTTTCCAGCGTATAGCGGACAAAGGTGAAATCCAGCTTCAATACACGGGCAATTTGCGCCAAGCTGTTATTTGCCAATTGCGGAAAATCATTATGGGCAAGACCCATCAACAACTCGGCAAATACGGTCGGCGTACCAATTTTACGGTAGCGATACTCTGTATCCGCGCGGTAAATCGGATAGGAAAAGGTCTTTTTTGCCAGCAATTTATCCATTATCTACGCCCTTTTTGCTGAGGTTGTATGTTTGGCAGGATGGCGGAAAATTTTTTCGCATCGCAAATTCCGCCTGTTTCTGCCCAATGTTCTAAATATTTGAACATATTCTTATAAACCATTTTTTTATCATATCCTGCTTTATCCATTCGAGGCAGTTTGACTTCCCGGTTTTCCAGCATATTTCTTGCACCGAATATCAATAAAAGATTTTGTGCGCGAGACATTGCCACATTGATAAATTCAAAACGGGCGATGTTTGCTCTGCCGGCTCGGAATTTTTGTGTTCTATCACCACCATTGTTTTTTACCAGGCTTAGTAAAATAATCGGTTTTTCTTTGCCTTGATAGCGGATAACCGTATTGATTTCTACATCAATGGCGGAAAACGATAATTTATCTTTATTGATTTTTCGAATTTCATCACGAATGACGCGGCATTGAGGCTGGTAAAATGAAACGACACCTACTTTCATTTTGTTGTCCTTGCCATAACCCAATGTCTCAAGCTGGCGGTTCATATCCACCAATGTTTTGGCAATCATTCTTGCCTCTAATACGTTGATATTGCTTTGCCCGTCATTAATCGAAAAACGCTTTCCTTTTTCATCATCTGTCGTATCAATCCACAGCACATGGTCTTTTTGGGACAATAGTCCTTTAAACTCAATCCCATGAGGCCGCTTGGCATCCGGATTGCCGCAGGTCAATTGCCCTTCATAAAAGTAGTTGATCATCTTCATGATGTCAGGGTGCATGCGAAATTGAATATTTAAGCGTTCGCGTAAACTTTCCGGTGCCTTTTCAAACAATTCTTTAAACAGACTCGCCGTGACCATTTTTTCGAATTTATGCAGATTATCCTCGGTCAAATCCGTATCGGAATCTTGCTTGTTTTCCTGTGCTTCGTTTTGTTCGACTTCATCTTCAAATGTCAGTCCGTCGGCTTCATTGAATATCGGTGGCAATTGACGATGGTCACCCACCAAAATGGCTTTTTTGGCACGCATAAGAGGCAGCAACATTTCCAACGGTGTAGCTTTGGATACCTCGTCGATAATGACTACATCAAAACCGTCAAAATCATTATCGGTTAGTGTCCGCTCGTTTTCGTTGCAGGTAATGGCAACCAGATTGCAACTTTCCACAAATGGCTTTTCCAATTCGCTCCAATCTTTTTCCGCTCTTTTTTCCGGCTCTTTCAGGATTTCCTGCCAATGGGAGAATAAAGGCATAAAATCTTGGTTTTGTGTTTGCAGGGTTTGCAGTTCTCTTTCTAATAAGTTCAAACGGCTTTGCTGTGTGGCAAATTCTGCCAAAAAGTCTGCTTCGGCAGAAAACCCGCCATCGATAAGTATTTGTGCTGACTGTTGTTTTTTCAGACGACCTCGTTCGGTAATTTGATATTTAATCTCTTCTAGTGACTCAAGGTCAGCTTGCTTTTCCTGTATGGTTTTATCACTTGGCGGTTGCAAATCATAGCCTTGCAACTGATTGTTCAAATCCCAAACTGTGGCTTGTACCAATGTCTGATATTTCTGTTGGAATATGGTTAGATTTTGAACGCGCTGTATCAGCAGCGGTTTGAGTATTTCTGGATTATTTTGTGCGAAGCGTTCTGCATCATTAAAAATTTGGTAAGGTTCGAGATTTAGACCGTCCGACGGTTTCTCTTTCAAAAGGCGCAATGCTTTTCGTTTTTCTTTCCATAGGGCGGAAAGTTCATTGCTGTCGTCATTTTCCATTTGATCAGCGATTTCATCGATTTCCTGTTGTAACTGTTCTATTTCCAGCAGGGTTTTCGTATCTGCCCCCATTGTGCCATTGCCACCGTTCAATCGTGCTAAATCTGCTTCCATTTTCGGCAAAACTGCCTGAATACGCTGATAAAGTTGAATCAGTTTATAAAGAATGGCAGCTTGGTTTTCTCTTTCGGCAAGAAACCGCTCGTAAGAAAACTTTTGGCTGATATGCAGATGTTCAAGGTTAGTAAGGTGTTCTGCCAATGGATAAAGTGTTTCGGGTAAAACAAAATTGCTGTTACACAAGGCTTCACCGGAATTTTTCTCATTGAGTAAGCCGATAAGCTGTGCAATGTTTTCTATATCGCGGCTATGTCGTCTGAAAATATCCTGCTGTTCATCAAACTCAATTTTGGCTTGGATAAATGCCTGCTCTGCTTGTTTCAGACGACCTTGATTGGTACGGTATTCTGCACGAAGCTGTTGCAAATCATGTGCCACAAATTCAGCCTGTCGTACCCATTCGCGCAGTTTTTCAGTTTCACCCGACAACTCATTAAACGGTTGCAGGTATTCTTTGGCTACATAATTGCGCAACGATACATAATGTTTGCTCAATATACTTTCGCCGGTAAATTGTTTGCCTTCTTCCGTAATGCGGTTGGCACTTTTTGCCAAACGGACTGCCCTTAATTCAGGATGGTTTTGCAGGCGTGACAAAGCATTATCCAATGCGTCGTGAGCTTGGCTTGCAAGTAAGACCGTTTCTCCGCGCTTGGCAAATTGCAGGCAGGCCTCGGCGATGACCGTGGTTTTGCCGGTTCCCGGTGGCCCCTGAATCAAACAAATATCAGGTGCCGCCAGCATTTTTTGTACGGCAGATTTTTGTTTGTCATTCAGATTTTTATTTTCCCATTCGGTAATTTCGGGAATCTCGTTCGGCCGGTTGGCATTTTCAATATCAAACAGATAACTTGAAAGATACGGCGCATAACAACCTTCATTTTGTTGCAGGTTTTTTACCGCCCGGCGATGACGCTCAATCAACGCTAAATCACCGACTAAAGAAATAGACAAGAAACCGTTTTTGGGAAGATTTCGGAATAAATGATCAATTTTATCTTGGCGGGAATGTTGATTACCGTCCTGCTTATCTGAATTGGTATTATCTTCAAATTGGGAAATTTTGTTACTCAGCTCCTCGGAAATATCGACAAAAACATCGGCAAATACTGCCTTGCTGAAATCAAATTGATTTTTTTCCCTCGCATTTTCTTGTTGCAACGTTTTACGATAATCCTCACAAGCCTTCACCTTGGCTTTATCTGAATGGTTGAATTGGATAATTTTGACACCGTCTTTCGCAAGTTGCCCTAATTGTGAGAAAGCACTCTCCACACGCGAGGCGTCTTTTTGAGGTAGTAAAAAACGGAAGGGTTGATCGGAAGTTTCTCTTTTAAAAGTATGCAGGTTTTGACGGCTAAATGCGACACGTGCTTTTTTCAATACCTGTTCATCTTCCGCAATGACCAAAAAGTGTACCTGCCCTGTTTGTTCATTGAACTGCCAATTCAGGTATCGTAGCCCCTGAGTTTTGTGTTTGATTAACTTATTTTTAAAGGTCAAAAAGTCTAACCAACCTGACAAGCGTTCTTTAGTTTTAGCGGCATATGCCGGTAGGGATCTTGTAAAATCAGAGGAAAGCAAATTAGTTTGACTGCGAGGCGGATATGAATTTTCCTGTAACCGATAAAAATGAGTTTCAACTTGTTTTTCATAAGCAGTCGCATCCATTCCTCCATGTGTAAGAAATACTCGTTCAGGAATAAAAACAGGACTACCAGTTGCTGTCGGACAATATCCGATAACTGCTACCGCGATGTTATGAGGAATATGTTGATTGAAAACAGGATGGGAAGAAATTCGAATAGATAAAGAAATTTTTTTTTCCGAATTATCTTGCAAAGAAAGATTGGCAAAGTTAGCAACTATTGCTTCATCGGCTAAGAAGAAATCTTCGCAAAACTGTTTTGCAACAGTCTCATATTCTTCGCTTGAATATTGCGGAAATTGTGCTTTGTAGGAACGAAAAGCACGAGAAATGCTTTTCCCAAGCATTTCTTGTGTTACAGAATTTTTATGTTTTTGTTCGGTTTCGGGTAGGCGAAAATAAACAGTCTTTCCAGTCATGTTTAATAGTCCCTTTAAGATAAAATTTAAAGATAAAACTTATTAAATTGCAATGCAATTGTATTTTAATATTTTGTAATATAGATATTTTTCAGACAACCTTCTCAACAAAACCGCGGTAGGTTTCGGCAAATTCGTCGGCATGGCTTAAAAAGGGTGCGTGTGCGGCTTTGTCGATAAGGACCAGCTCGCTGTCGCTCAAATGGCGGTGCAAATATTCGCCCATGCGCGGCGGCGTGATCGCGTCTTTCTGTCCAAACACCAGCAATGACGGCGTTTGAATAAGCGGCAGTAACGGACGCGCATCGGCATGGTTGACGGCTTCAAGCGCGGCCTGTAAGGCGGAAGGCGTGCCGCAACGCGCCAAATCGGGCAACACCCGGTTTAAGATTTCGCCTGAATGCGGCGTGTGCAACAGTTGCAGTTGTAGAAACTGTTTAATATGTTTGGCATAATCCTGCTGGAATGCGCCGACCATCTTGCCCAGGGCAGGTTGCGCCAAGCCTTCGGGATAATCCGTGTCGGCAGTCAATCGGGCAAAACTTGCCGTCAGGCAGAGCGATTGGATTTTGTCGGGATAAAGCGCGGTCAGATACAGGGCAACCAGTCCGCCCAGCGACCAGCCGAGAATGTGTGCCGGCGTGTCGATTTGTCCGGCGAAGGCTTCGGCAACGGCGGCAATATCAAACGGTTCGGCAAAAGGCGCATCGCCGTGTCCGGGCAAATCCAGCGCGCGGACGTCCCAATCGGCAGGCAGGCGCGGTATCAAATCGTCGAATACATGGCGGTTCGCCGCCCAACCGTGTATCAGATAAACTTTTTTGGCGGAGTGTGGCATGAATGTTCTTTCTTGGTGGCGCAGTTTGAAACAGCTCAATGCGCGACGTTGCGTATTATGCCACGATTCCGTTTCAGACGGCCTTTGCCGAGGCTGCGCAAACGATTTGACGGAATATTTTATCGACGCGGCACAAAGCTGCCCTTTGTGTTTCCGCCATGTCGCGGGCGGGGCAGTGTGCGGCAGTTGTCAGAAAAAGCCGCCCGCATTTGATAGAATGTGGGCCTCGCTGTATTACGAACCGCCCGTCAGCAGCATGATACGCGAGCTGAAACACTTGGCCGATTTGGGCATGAGCCGACCGTTGGCGGATTTAATGTGCCAAAACGCACCGGACTGGCTGGCGACGGAACACTTCGATTTCGTCCTGCCCATGCCTTTGAGCAAAGAGCGGCGGCTCAAGCGCGGATTCAACCAAAGCGAGGCGTTGACGGATATTTTGGCAAAACGCTACGGCTGGACGCTGCTGCCGCGCCACGCGGTTTTCAGACGGCATGGCGAGCCGCAAAGTACGCTGAAAAGCGACGAACGTCTGCGAAATATCAAGAATGCATTTAAAATCAAAGCCGAATTGCCGAAGGCGTGTAATATTCTGTTAATTGATGATGTCTTCACCACCGGCTCGACTTTAAACGAATTGGCGAAAACGCTGAAAAAATCAGGCGCAGGTAAGATTTTTTGCTGGAGTTTGGCGCGGCCGCCAATGAAAAAATAGCTTAAAGTTTTTGACACCCATGGAACATTTCGGCATTATGCCACTCTATAAGTGATTGATTTATATGTTTACCATAGTTTTGTACCAACCCGAAATCCCGCCCAATACGGGCAATATCATCCGCCTGTGCGCCAATACCGGTGCCGATTTGCACTTGGTCAAGCCGCTTGGTTTCCCTCTGGATTCGTCCAAAATGAAACGCGCGGGTTTGGATTATCACGAGTTTGCCAAACTGACGGTACATGAGAATTTCGATGATTGCCTCAAAGCACTTGAAGGCCGCCGCATTT
>ERZ772795.155-NODE-155-length-12066-cov-3.38007_pt1 | contig 12066 bp, 6 predicted proteins | sample MGYA00511346_ERZ772795 | MGnify/ENA primary metagenome ERZ772795 (study PRJEB29015, sample SAMEA2738032) | human oral metagenome | biome: human oral; feature: human-associated habitat; material: saliva | place: China | collected 2245 ... | reverse complement strand
ATAACAGCCCGCCAAATCGAAGGCACCTATCCGCGCGATGACCGACGCCGTTCTTCCGCAATATAACGGGAAATAAACCATCGCTCCCCCACACCTCCACCATACCTCTGACCCCGCCAGGAATCTCACGGCGAGGTAACGGCTCGGCACACGCCGGGCGGCCTGCCGGGTGGCGCGCCCGACGACGGTGGGGTCTCGCCGAGCCCACTCCCCCGTTACCGTGGTGCCATGAGCGAGACTCCCCGCCCACAGCGCCCCGTCTTTCCGGAACCGCCCGCGGCGCCCTCACCGGCAGCGGCGCAGCCCGCGCTGACGGCTCCCCCGGCCAAGCAGCGGCGCTGGCGCGATGACCTGCACCTGGCGCACACGATCGCCAACAAGGTGGACAGCCTCACCCTGGCCCGCTTCGACGCCGGCAACTTCACCGTGGAGACCAAGTCGGACCTCACACCGGTCACCGAGGCCGACAAGGAGGCCGAGCGCGTCATCCGCGAGCAGCTGGGGCGGGCGCGCGGGCGCGACTCCGTCCTGGGTGAGGAGCTGCCCACCACCGGGCACTCCTCGCGTCAGTGGGTCATCGACCCGATCGACGGGACCAAGAACTTCGTGCGGGGCGTGCCGGTGTGGGCCACGCTCATCGGCCTCATCGAGGACGGCCAGTGCGTCGTCGGGCTGGTCTCGGCCCCCGCGCTGGGGAGGCGCTGGTGGGCCGTGTCCGGCGGCGGGGCCTGGACCGGGCGCTCCCTGAGCTCGGCGCGGCGACTGTCGGTGTCCGGCGTCGACGACCTCACCCGGGCCTCGATGTCCTACTCCTCGCTGTCGGGGTGGGCTCAGACCAAGCGACTGCGCGGGATGCTGGGGCTCATGCAGTCGTGCTGGCGCACCCGCGCCTACGGGGACTTCTGGTCCTACATGCTCGTGGCCGAGGGCGCCGTGGACCTGGCCGCCGAGCCCGAGCTCGAGCTCTACGACATGGCGGCGCTCGTGCCCGTGGTCACCGAGGCGGGCGGACGCTTCACCTCCCTGGACGGCGAGCCCGGACCCTTCGGGGGCAATGCCGTGGCCACGAACTCGCTGCTGCACGACGTCGCCCTGCACCACCTGAGCGCCGAGACGGACTGAGCCGGCCCGCTTGAGCCGCAACCCCATCTGCTGGACACTAGTGCGCCCCGAAGTTATAAAAGATCTAAAAGATCTAAAACGCGCAAAAGTGGAGACGATCACACATGGCCAACCCCTTCAAACCGACAGCGGGCGCAACGCCTCCGTTGCTTGTTGGCCGCAACCGCGTCATTGAGGAGTTTCTGGAAAGCCTCGACGACGGCCCCGGAGCGCCTGGGCTCTTGGAACTCATCACTGGCGCCAGGGGCGTCGGGAAGACCGTCATGCTCACCGCTCTGGGAGACTCGGCACGAGAGCGCGGCTGGGTAGTCGTTGATGAGACCGCACGCGAGGGCCTCATGGACCGACTCGCCGCCGAGTTCACTCGCCAGCTGTCACAGCTCGCCGGCAAGGAGCGCTCACGGTTGACCTCCTTGAGCCTGAGCACACCGCTTGGTGGCGGTAGCGCAACACTCGAGCACGCACCCACTCCTGAGCCCTCCTGGCGGCAGAAGGCGCGAGCACTGACCCAGTGGCTCGCGGAACACGGCACCGGTCTGCTGCTCACGATCGACGAAGTACACGCCATTCCGCGCGAGGAGCTGCGAGCGCTGTCCGCAGAGGTACAGCACCTCATTCGTGAGGGGGCTCCTATCGGCCTGCTCATGGCAGGCCTCCCCAAGGCCGTTGAGGAGCTCCTCAATGACGACATCACCACCTTCCTGCGCCGGGCCGAGCGGATCGAGCTCGGCGAGGTGGCCATCGATGACGTCTGCGAGGCCCTGAAGTCGACCTTCGACGCGGGCGAGAAGGCGTTGAGCAACGACCTGGCTCAGGAGTGCGCGAACGCGACCGGCGGCTACCCATTCATGATCCAGCTCGTGGGGTATCAGGTGTGGAAACACAGCGGCGATGGCCCAGTGACCCAGCCAGCAGTCGCAGCAGGAACGACCGCCGCCCGACTGCGCCTCGGCAACCTGGTGCACGCTCCGGCGCTGCGCGACCTGTCCGACGTCGACCGCACGATGCTCGTGTGCATGGCCAAGGACGACGGCCCGTCACAGATCGCCGACATCGCCGAACGCATGGACCGCCCTGTCAACTACGTGTCGGTCTACCGCAACCGGCTGCTCGCCGCCGGAATCATCAAGACTGCCGGCTACGGCAAGGTTGACTTCGCCGCCCCCTATCTGCGCGAGTACCTGCGCGAGCACGCAGCGCACCTCGTCATGGAGTGAGTCGCAACCGCCGACCGACACCCCTCAGCCACACGCGGAGGTCGCAAGGGCTGGACTTGTCACGCATCCGACGTTATAAAAGGGATACAAACTGATATGCGGCCGCAGAGTTGGGCCTTTGCCCCGGTGTCGCCGCGCGGCTGAACCGCCACCGCTGCGGCGGGTACCACAGTGACCCGGCCGTTTCCCCACCTCGTGCGCCGGTAACCTGCCGTGAGTCCACTATCCATCCACCCCAGGAGTCCCTTTGAACTGGCTGCACGCCATCCTCCTCGGCATCGTCGAGGGCATCACCGAGTTCCTCCCGGTGTCCTCCACCGGCCACCTCAACATCGTCGAGAAGCTCCTCGGCTACGAGATCAACTCCGCAGGCATGACCGCCTTCACCGCCGTCATCCAGGTCGGTGCGATCATCGCCGCCATCATCTACTTCTGGGCCGACATCGTCCGCATCGTCACCGCCTGGTTCAAGGGCCTGAGCAACCAGCAAGCCCGCCAGGACCCCGACTACACGCTCGGCTGGGGCATCATCCTGGGATCGATCCCGGTGGCCGCCGTCGGACTGCTGTTCAAGGACTTCATCGAGGGGCCGGTCCGCTCCCTGTGGGTGATCGCCGGGGCCCTCATCATCTGGTCGGGGGCCATGTGGCTGGCCGACCACCAGCAGAACCTCACCAAGGGCATGAAGGACGTAACCGTCAAGGACGCCCTCATCATCGGCGCATTCCAGGCTCTGGCCCCGGTGTTCCCCGGCATCTCCCGCTCCGGGGCGACGATCTCCGCCGGCCTCTTCCTCAAGTTCGACCGGGTGACGGCCACGCGCCTGTCCTTCTACATGGGTATCCCGTCCCTGGTCGCGGCCGGACTGCTGGAGGCCGCAACGGAGGCCAGCACCATCAGCAACACCGTGGGCTGGACGCCCACCATCATCGCAACCGTCGTCTCCGGCGTCGTCGCCTACGCAACCATCGCCTGGCTGCTGCGCTTCGTGTCCTCCAACAAGTTCACGTCCTTCCTCGTCTACCGCGTGCTGCTGGGCCTCATCATCATCGCCCTGGTCTCCGCCGGCACCATCGCCGCCTGACGGAGCCCTTGCCGCCGATCTCAGTTCACCTCCGCCGGCATTCTTCACGTGGGGCAACGGATTCTTCCGTTGCCCCACGTGATTTCTGTGCTCCTCAGCATCGAGATCCGACGCCGCACGAATCCTGTTCCAGCGTTGTCGTCCGCTTGTACGATAGGCGGCGCGGCCACCCCCTGGGGTAAGCGCAGACTCACGAGCCGCTGAGGACGTCGGGGAGATTCGTAGCATGACCACACGACACCCATCCGCTTCTCCTACGCCAATTCGCTTCGGCAGTCGCCCGACGGTCGCCACAGGTTTCGTCAGGCGGAAGGGACAGGATGAGCTCTTCGAGGCCGTCTTCACTCGCGCCGAGCCTCGCACAGTGCTGACGGGGATGCGCGGAAGCGGTAAGACTCGGCTGGCCGCTGCGATTGCGGCCAGGTGCGAGGAGGAGGACTGGCCCCTAGTTGCGTGGATTCATGCGGCCTCACGTAAGGAGATCCTTGCCGGTCTCTACGAGTTCGCACTGCGCATCGGTATCGACGCACCGAAGAACATCCCTCTGGAGGTCATTGTTCAGCGCCTCCTGGATCGGCTGCGCTCAGCAGAGGCGGCGGACCGGCTCTTCGTCTTCGACAACGTGGAGAATCCCGACGACCTGAGGGACCTCATCCCCGACGGTGCTGGAGTTCGGACCCTCATCACCACCACGGGTCATCTCGACTGGGACGGCCTGGGGTGGCTGCGGTTGGCGGTGGGCGCCTTCGATCGGGAGCAGTCGGTCTCCCTCCTGTGCGAGCACACTGGCGACACTCACCGCGAAGCTGCTGACCGGATCGCGGATGCGCTGGGCGACGTGCCTGTCGCCATTACCCAAGCCGCCGCGACAGCACAACAGGGTGGATACGCCTTATCCGGCTACCTTGACAGGCTCAGTCATCACCCGCTCGAGTCACGCATCAGTCACCTCGAGGGTGCCAACTACCCCGACGCCGTCGGCATCGCACTGCTCATGGCCTATGAACAGGTCTTGGAGCAGCTCAGAACGAAGCATCCTCAGCAGGAGAGGATCGCCGTATCGCTCCTCGGCGCACTGTCCCTCCTGGCTGCTTCCGGAGTGCCGACTCACTGGCTCTTGAGGCTCGACGGCGACTCCGACGCAGTACGCGACACCTTGTCTTTCCTGAAGAGCGCTGCCATCTTCCAAGAGTCCAGTGACGGCACCAAGACCATTATTCCCTGGCTCCAGGGACACGTGTATCGGGAAACCTACCTGAATGACCAGAAGAAGCTCGGTGAGGCGCGTACATGCGCCACATCAGTTCTCAGCGGGATTGACGTAGACCGCCTAGAGGATGGTGAACAGCGGCGAGACGAGACCCACCATCTCATCGAGCAGTTTCTCTCAGTCACATCACAGGACTACTCTCAGTCATTGTTTTCTGAGCCACAGGTGTCTTCAAAGCTCGCCGAGACACTGGAATACGCAGCCAGCCTTGGGATGTCGCAGCTAGCCCTTGGTCTCGCTGACTCCGTGACCCAGGCATGCGAAGCCTTGGGCCCCGACCACCCCGACACCCTGGCGTCACGCAACAGTCTCGCCGGCTCCTACCGAGATGCGGGCAGGCTCGATAAAGCCATCGCCCTGTACGAGCAGATCCTCGAGGACTCCATCCGCGTCCTGGGTCTCGACCATCCCCGCACCCTGACCTCACGTTTCGACCTCGCCGGCACCTACCGGGCAGCCGGCAGGCTCGAGGAGGCCATCACCCTGTACGAGCAGGTTTTCAGCGGCCGCAGCCGCGTCTTGGGCCCCGACCACCGCAGCACCCTCACCGCGCGTGACCATCTCGCCGACACCTACTGGGAAGCGGGCAGACTCGACGAGGCCATCACCCTGAAGGAGCAGATCCTCGCAGACGCCATGCGCATCATGGGCCCCAACAGCCCCGACACCCTCACCGCACGCAACCAGCTTGCCGGCGCTTACCGGGATGCGGGCAGGCTCGACGAAGCCGTCAACATGCTCAAGCAGAACCTCGACGACGTCGCTCGCACCCTGGGCCTCGACCATCCCGACACCCTCACCGCACGCAACCGACTCGCTGTCGCCTACCGGGATGCTGGCAGGCTCAACGAGGCAATCCCCCTCTTCGAGCAGAACCTCACCGACGTCGCTCGCACCCTGGGCCTCGACCACCCTGGAACCTTGGCTTCACGCCACAGCCTCGCCGGCGCCTACCGGGATGCTGGCAGGCTCGACGAGGCCATCCCCCTGTTGGAGCAGAACCTCACCGACTTCATCCGCATTCTGGGTCCCGACCGCCCCGACACCTTCACCTCGCGTAGCACGCTCGCCGGCGCCTACCGGGATGCGGGCAGGCTCGACGAGGCAATCCCCCTGTACGAGCAGAACCTCGAGGACCGCACCCGCACTCTGGGACCTGCTCACCCCATCACTCTCACCTCGCGCAGCAACCTCGCCGGCGCCTATCGCGCCGCTGGAAGAATTGAGGATGCGGAGAAGCTCTTCGAGGCGCCGTAAGAACTCTGCTCCTGCCCCGTTGAGCACTTATACGATAGCGGCATGGCCGATCCCCTCTCCCTCGCTGTCCTGTCTGCCAGCATCACCGGGCTGCTCATGCGCGGAGCCGCTGTGGCCGTTGATCCTTCGTGGAGCAGCGCGGCGTCGCTGCCAAGCGATGCCCTTAACGCGTGGCGCAGCATATGGAGCCTGATGCACGGTCGAGGTGGACAGGAGAATCCGCTGGAAGCGTCCATCAAGTCTCAACTTCAGAAGCAGGTGGATGCCGCCGGCGAGCGGCACGAGCGGACCGGAGTCGCTCAATCCGCCCTGGCTGGAGCCGTCACCGAGATGGAGGTGGCACTGAAGGAACTCAGCAGGGACGACGACGCAGTCATTGAGGCAGTGCGGTTCCCGGATCACTTCGAGAGGTACCTCCGACGGCGTACGGCTGGCCGCCGCCAGAACGTCGAGGCGGCAGCCGAGTCCTTCTTCGATGACCTGACACGCATCGTCGCCGACGAGTTCATCCATCTCGCACCAGGCTCATGCGGTTTCGATATCGCCGCATTCAAGCAGCTACTCACAGGCCGGGATCAGCTTATTGCCGGGCAGAATCAACTGCTGAAGGGACAAGCAGAGACTAACGCATTACTAGAGGCTATGGATACGGATATTAAGGAGATCCATAGCGCGGTCACTCGAAACCATTCCGCCTTGCCCACACGGATTCGCTTCGGCAGCCGCCCCAGGGTCACCGCAGGCTTCGTCAAACGAGAGGAACAGGACAAGCTCTTCGAGGCTGTCCTTACCTGCGCCGAGCCTCGTACAGTGCTGACGGGGATGAGAGGGAGCGGCAAGACTCAGCTGGCAGCCACGGTTGCGACGAGGTGCGAGGAGGAGGGTTGGCCTTTAGTCGCGTGGATCGATGCGGATTCACGCGATAGACTCATTACAAATCTCTACAATCTCGCACTGCAGGCAGGCATCGAAGCGCCGAAGGATGTTCCTCCAGAGACTATTGTTCAGCGATTCCTGGATCAGCTGCGCTCAGCAGATGCGGAGGACCGCCTTTTCGTCTTCGACAACGTGGAGAATCTCGATGACCTAAAGGGTCTCGCTCCCGAGGGCGACGGAGCACGGATCATCATCACGACCACACGCCACCTTGACTGGGATAGTTTGGGATGGTTTCTGTTGACGGTCGGCGTCTTTAAACGAGAGCAATCGATCGCTCTTCTCTGCGAACGCAATGGCGACACTGATCGCGATGCGGCAGACCAGATCGCGGAGGCGCTTGGCGATCTCCCTGTCGCCGTAACCCAAGCAGCCGCGACAGCAAAATGGGGTGGATACACCTTATCCGGCTACCTTAACATGCTGAGAAATCACCCACTCGACTCAAGTATCAGCCGCTTCGAGGGCGATGACTACCCAGACGCCGTCGGTATCGTACTATTCATGGCATACGAACAAGCCATGGAGCAGATCAGAACCAAACATCCTCAGCAGGAGAAGATCGCTATATCACTCCTTGGTACACTGTCTCTCCTGGCTGCTTCCGGAGTACCAACTCATTGGCTTCTAGCAGTCAACAACGACTCCGACACAGTTCGCGACACCCTGTCATTCCTGAAGAGATCATCCATCCTTCAAGAGTCCACCGACGGCAACAAGATCATCATTCACCGCCTTCAAGGGCAAGTTTACCGCGAAACCTACCTGAGCGAACCAGGGAAATTTAACGAAGCATGCACATACGGAACAACTATCCTCAACAAGATTGACATAGACCAACTAACTAATTTTGAACAGCAGCGACAGGAAACACGTAATCTCGTCGAACAAATAGGTGCCATCACACTTCAAGGCCACTCTCATCCATTATTCTCCAACCCGAATTTTATCGCATCACTCGCAACGACATTGCGAAATGCAACCGACCTTGGAATGCCACAGCTGGCCCTTACTCTCACTGACTCTGTCACTAAGGCGGTATACACCCTGGGCCCCGATCACTCCGACACTCTGTCCTCACGCAACAACCTCGCCAACGCCTACCAGGACGCCGGCAAACTTGAGGAAGCCATCACCCTATATGAGCAGAATCTCAAGGACTTCGAAAACCTACTGGGCCCCGACCACCCCGAAACCCTGACCTCACGCAACAACCTCGCCAACGCCTACCAGGACGCCGGCAGGCTCAACGAAGCCATCGAACTACTCCAGCAGAGCCTCACCGACCACACCCACATCCTCGGCCCCAACCACCCCAACACCCTGCTCTCACGCAACAACCTCGCCAACGCCTACCAGGACGCCGGCAGGCTCAACGAAGCCATCGTCCTGTACGAACAGGCTCTCACCGACAGCACCCACATCCTCGGCCCCAACCACCTCTACACTCTGGCCGCCCAGAGCAATCTTGCCAATGCCTATCGGGACTCTGGCAGGCTTGACAAAGCCATCGAACTACTCCAGCAGAGCCTCACCGACCGCACCCGCATCCTCGGCCTCGAGCACCCCGACACCTTGCTCTCACGCAGTAACCTCGCGGGCGCCTATCTGGAGTCTGGCAGGCTTGACAAAGCCATCGAACTACTCCAACAGACCCTCGAGGACCACACCCGCATCCTCGGCCCCAGCCACCCCAACACTCTCATCTCACGCAACAACCTTGCCAACGCCTACCAAGCCACAGGCAGACTCGACGACGCCATCTACCTGCATCATCAGAACCTCGACGACCGCACCCGCATCCTGGGACCCCACCACCCCCACACCTTCGCCTCACGCAACAACCTCGCCTACGCCTACCAAGACGTGGGTAGGCTCGACGAAGCCATCCCCCTGCTCGAGCAGAGCCTCAAAGACTGCACCCGCATCCTGGGCTCCCACCACCCCGACACCCTCACCTCACGCAATAACCTCGCCAGCGCCTACTGGCACGCGGGCAGGCTCGACAAGGCCATCACCCTGCTAGTGCAGAACCTCGACGACCGCATCCGCATCCTGGGCCCCGATCACCCCGACACCCTCACCTCACGCAATAACCTCGCCCACACCTACCTCGACGCCGACAGACTCGAGGAGGCCATCACCCTGCTAGAGCAGAACTTCACCGACTGCTCCCGCATCCTGGGCCCCCTCCACCCCCACACCCTCAACACACGCCACAACCTCGCCTACGCCTACCAGACAGCGGGCAGGCTCCACGAGGCCATCCCCCAATACGAGCAAAACCTCAAAGACAGCACCCGCATCCTGGGCCCCGACCACCCCGACACCCTCACCGCACGCCACAACCTCGCTGAGGCCTATCGCGCCACAGGCAGGATTGAGGCTGCGGACAAACTCTTCGAGACACCGTTGGTCTCAGAGGATGAGCAAGACAGCACCGACGAGGACCAGAAGTCCGGTCACTGACCGCCACAGGGCGCCGTCTTTGATGTCGGTGGGCTGTGAGACAGTGTCGGCATGCGGATCCTCCACACCTCCGACTGGCACCTGGGGCGCACCTTCCACGGGCGCGTGCTCGATGACGCGCACGCCGCCTTCGCCGACCACCTCGTCGAGCTCGTCGCCGCCGAGTCAGTCGATGCCGTCCTCGTCGCCGGGGACATCTACGACCGTGCCATCCCGCCCAATGACGCCGTCGCCCTCCTGGATGAGACGCTGCGCCGCCTGACCGAGCGCACCCAGGTGGTCCTGACCCCCGGCAACCACGACTCCGCCCGCCGCCTCGGCTTCGCCGCCGACCTCATGCGCGAGGGCCTCATCATCCGCGCCCGCACCGCCGGCCTCGACCGCGGCATCATCCTGCCCGACGCCGATGGCAACGATGCCGCCGTCGTCCACGCCCTGCCTTACCTCGACCCCGACGCCGCCCGCGAGATCCTCCCGCCCCTCCTCGCCGAACGCCTCGGCGAGGAGACCCCCGCGAAGCACACGGTGAGAGAGGAGAGCAACGAGGGTGAGGACTCCGCATCTCAATCCGGTGAGCTGGAGCGCCCGCGCCTGCCCCGCTCCCACGAGGCCGTCGTCTCCGCCGCCCTGCGCCTCGTAGCCGCAGACCTGGACCGCCTGCGCGCCCACCACACCCGGCGCCTGCCGAGCCTGCTCATGGCCCACGCCTTCGTCGTCGGCGGTGAGGCCTGCGAGTCCGAGCGAGACATCCGCGTCGGCGGCGTCGACTCCGTGCCCTCCGGCGTCTTCACCACCCTGGGCGGCTCGCCCCTGGCCGAGCGCAGCGGCGGCCTCGACTACGTGGCCCTCGGCCACCTCCACCGGCCCCAGGAGCTCACCCGGCCCACCGGCCCGCGCCTGGTCTACTCCGGCTCACCCCTGCCCTTCTCCTTCGACGAAGCCGAAGGCGCCCGCAACAGCGCCACCAAGTCCTCCGTCCTGCTGGACGTGGGCGCCGACGGCGTCACCGGGCTGGAGCGTATCCCCACCCCGGTCCTGCACCAGGTGCGCACCCTGACCGGCACCATGCCCGAGCTCCTCTCCCCCGCCTTCGACGACGCCACCGGCGCCTGGGTGCGCATCATCCTCCAGGGCGAGCGGCCACCCGGAGCCCTGGCCACCCTCAAGGAGCGCTTCGCCAACCTCCTGGCCTTCCAGCACGAGGCCCCCACGCGCACCCCCCGCGAGCGCATCGCCGTCACCGCCGCAGCCGACCCACTGCGCATCACCGAGGACTTCTTCGACGACGTCTGCGGGCGCGCCCCCGCGCCCTCCGAGCGCGTCGTCCTGCGCAGCGCGTATGAGTCCGCCCTGGCGAGCGCGAGGAGCGAGCGATGAGGATCCACTCCCTGACCATGACCGGCATCGGCCCCTACGCGGGGCGGGAGCACATCGACTTCGACGCGGTGGGCGCCTCCGGCCGCTTCCTGCTCACCGGCCCCACCGGCTCGGGCAAGACCACCATCATCGACGCGATCGTCTTCGCCCTCTACGGGGACGTGGCCGACTCGGCCGACTCCTCCAAGGAGCGCATCCGCTCCACCCTCGTGGGCCCGCACACCGAGAGCGTCATCGAGCTCGTCTTCTCCACCGGCGCCGGCGTCTACCGGGTGCGCCGCACCCCCACCTACGAGCGGGCCAAGCGGCGCGGCCAGGGCACCACCACCCAGAACGGCACCGTCAAGCTCTGGCACCTGGCTGAGGTCGGCGGTCAGCCGCTCGACGAGCCCGTCACCCGCGTGGGCGACGCCGACGCGGAGATCGCGCGCGCCGTGGGCTTAAGCCGGGAGCAGTTCACGCAGACGGTCGTCCTGCCGCAGGGCAAGTTCGCCCGGTTCCTGCGCGCCGACTCCTCCGAGCGCCAGCACCTCCTCAAGGACGTCTTCGGCACCGGCATCTACGACGCCATCCAGGACGCCCTCATCCAGGCCTCCCGGGACGGGGCCCGGCGGGTCGAGCAGGCCGCCGCCGACCTGCGTGGGCAGGTCGCCTCCCTGGGACGGCACCCCCTCCTCACCGAGGTCCCCTCCTCCGCTGATATCGCAGATGCCGGTGAGGAGACCGACGACGCCGATCAGGCGGTTCGCCCGGATGACTCGTCACCGGATAGCTCGTCGCAGGAGCCCCCGCCCGGAGGGACCCAGGAGGCGCTGCCTCTGCCCATGGATGACGCCGGCCGCGCAGAGCCTCAGGAGGCCGACGCCGGTCCGGCTCCGACGCCGGCCCAGGCGCTGGAGGCGGCGATGGCGGGCGCCGCCCCGAACCTGGTGGCTCTTCGCCGCATCGGCGCCCAGGCGCTGGAGGCGTCCAGCAACCGGGTCGCCTCGGCCGACGCCCGCTCTGAGACCGCCGGGGCGGCCCTCACTCGGGCGCAGTCGGCTCGTGAGGAGGCCCAGAGTCTCCACGACCTCCTGGAGCGACGCAGGGCCCTGGTCGAGGAGAATGAGCGGCTGGCTGAGCGCGCCGAGCAGGAGGCCGACGACGCTCGGCGTCTCCAGGACGCCGAGCGAGCCTCCCGGGTGCGGCCCTACCTGGTCACCGAGCAGGCCGCCCGTCGCCGCGCCCAGCAGGCCGTCGCCGCACTGGCCGCCCGCGCCGACCAGAGCGGCCTAGCCCACCTGGCCGAGCAGGCCGGAGTCACCAGTGCCGACAGCGCAGAGAAGGCCACCGGC
>ERZ772795.151-NODE-151-length-12198-cov-2.55481_pt1 | contig 12198 bp, 14 predicted proteins | sample MGYA00511346_ERZ772795 | MGnify/ENA primary metagenome ERZ772795 (study PRJEB29015, sample SAMEA2738032) | human oral metagenome | biome: human oral; feature: human-associated habitat; material: saliva | place: China | collected 2245 ... | reverse complement strand
TTATAACTATAACTCTTAATAAGAATGATAATAACACCTGCAATAGGAATCAAAGCCCAGAGAACCAAGAACATCAATACCAACAGATGAGTTGTGACATTTTCTCCATTGATATTCTTAAAGATTGCCTTGATTTGCTCTCCAAAGTTGTCAGCAACTTTCTCCTTACCTGTCAATATGTTTGTTACATATCCGGCCACACCGACTTCCCAGAAGCCAACAATGAATGAAATAATATAAACTAAGGACGAACCGCCCTCGCTTGCAAAGTTATGGTAGTAAGAGATGCCATTCAACACCAGAAGTGGCAAGCCAATAGCGAGCCACAAGGAATTGGTTTTCAGGATTTCCCTAGCTCTTTCACGAATCTCGAAATTTGTCATCATAATTGATAAATTTCCTCACTTTTCTTTTTATTTATTTTTCATTTACTAGAATAACACTGTTTTTCTGGCATTGCAAGAATTTCCAGAAAGTTTTATTTGTTATTGTTTAGGAATTCCAATAACGTCCTCAAAAAGAAAGGCTGCCTTTACAGGCAACCGAAATCAAAGTATGAATAATATTCTTATATGGTCTAAGCAACCACAAAATTATTATAACAAACTTCAAATTCTGAGTCAAATTATAATTCAATTCAAACTAAAACCTAAAGGCAGGATATTCTTTAGAAGCGAAATACACTAAAGCCATCCATAGTCCGTTCTTAAAATGAATGGTTAAAAATAACGAGACTCCAATCAGACACAATTCGTAGATAAGCCAGAAAACCGAGGCAAACGAGAATACTTCTAGAGTGTAGTATTTGTCATCCATGTCTTTTTCCTTGTAATGGCTATTACCTTTAATACTGTATTTCTTTTTACGACCAAAACCAACAGTGCAAAACACGAAAAACAAGACAAACCAGAAAGACTTGAAATGAGAAATCAAGAACAACGTGGATGACAGGATAGCCAAGTTATAAATAACCCAGCTTGCCACAAAGAGCAGCAAAGTCATCAATGCCTTTTCTTTCAATGCTCGTTTTTTAAAACTTGAAAATTTATAATCCATGCTAATCACCGCCTAGTGTTTCTTTTAACAACTTTTCAAGCTCAGAAGCAGTTTCTTTAGCCTTATCAGCTCTTTCTTGCAAAAGTTTAACTGTCCTTGAATTCCTTTCAAAAAGAAGATTTAATACATATTCATAATCTTCCAGTTCATACCAAATAGAATAATTTAATGACCAAGACATTGGGAATTCGCTCAGTTGTGTGTCGCCATTTTTTACTTTATCTTTTTTCAAAAGTTTTTGCATTGCTGGAACGTCATAATCTGCTTGATTTTCTGATGTCTTTTTAAGAATCTTATAAGTTTTTTCATGTTCTTCAACATCATAGACTTGATTCAGAACCTTCATCTCGTCCGGATAAGTTGTAACAATCAACCTGCCTAATGATTTGATTTTAGTTTTTTTCTTACTCATAATATTGTAATTTTCCTTTCTTTTATTAATGATACATTTGAGACCTATGCTTCAAATCCCATCTCTGATGTTAAAGCAGTCTCAGCCAATTCTTTTGTAAGTGGTAAATATTTATCACCAAACACTTCACTAGGGATAACAAGTAAGAACTCGGCATCAATGTCTTTAACATCCTTATCATCTTTATCATAATCTGACCGGCGACTAATATAGGCCATATTAGAAATAAATGTAGAATCATTGTCATATCGTACACGATTGTTTACAAACAAATCTTGGCCTTTCTTGTCTTTCAGGCCTGTACCGTATTTATGGATATAAGCCCACGCGCCCAATTTCAACAAAGTGCCAACTTCAATCTTCATAAAGTCACGCTCTCCTGAACGCAAACGAGAAATAACAGATGTAGCCACTCCTGATTCTTTAGAAATTTTTGCAGCAGGGATTTTATCATCCAAAACAACACTCATTACTTCATCTAAGTGTGCGAGGATTTCTTTTTGGTATAAATATTTCATGTTTTTAATTCTCCTTTTTTGAAATAAGTTTTTGTTTTATTTTTATAAATACATTATACCACAATAATTGCCAGTTGGCAATATCTTTTGATAATTATTTTTTTAGATTATAATATTTGATGTAAAACTTTATTATTTTACAATATTGTATTAAAACTAAAAGGAGGCCAAAATTATGGCAAAAACAAATTCAAAAAAAGTAATGTTAGCAGACACTTTAGGTCGCACTGTTGCTGAGATTGTTTCTGATAAAACCAAGGAATACTTGAATGACGGGTGTGTTCTTCTTGATTTTGATGAAGCATCAACTGATGGGTTATTCAAGGTTTTATTATTTGAAGATTCTAATTCAGAACATGGTTTTCGTGTTATCATTGTAGAAACCAGTTATATTAAAACTTTAAAAGATGAAGTTTTCAGGAAAGGTTTTATCAATACGTCTAAGTTTACAAAAGTTTATACAGGAACATTACCTAAAGAGGCTTTTGAACAATATTTGGACGTTGAGGGGATATTTAATAAAGCCAACAAAACAGAAATCTATAGCACTGTTTGTTTGGATGGAAAAGTTCTTATTTCTTTTGATGAGGCGCGTAAGGTTGCTAAAAAACGAGCAGCGCGTTATAAAAAGTTAATTAACTCCATTGAATAATCAATATCTCTAAACTAAAAAAACACCTATTAATTTAGGTGTTCTTTTTATTGTTTTCTTCTTTAATTTTTTCTTGTATCTCCTTTGCTTCTTTCACTTTTAGTTTATTATTTTCTGTATCGTAGAAATCTACGATATTCCACTTACGTTCTCCAAATTCAGGTTCATGGCCGTCTACTTTTGATTTTCTATCTCGGTAATATTCTTTTTGATAGATATTATCAGGATTAGAGATGACTTTTTCAAGCGCCTTTTCGCTGCCAAAGGTTTTAATGCGGCAACTTCCCCAACTTCTTAACAAACTTTCTTCATAGTATTCAAATTCTTTTCTTTGTCCATTAATTCTTTCAAGCATTGGCTGAGCGTATTGGCAGACAGAAAAGATTTCACAGTCTTTTTTGTAACGACCAAAAGCTTCCAAAATAACAGGGTCACTAATGGCCGCATAGGCTTTAGGATGACGGATATACTTTTCTAGGTCATTGATGATAAGGAGTTTCTTAAAATAGGTTTTCTCTTCATCTGTCAAAGACTGAACCCATTTTGAATAGCGTTTTGCCTGATATTCAGAAACCACACGAACATCATGGACAATCTTGAAAGAGGTCAATAAGTTCAAGTCATAGTCTTTAGAAACAATATAAAGACGGTCTTCTTTTTCTTGTTTCTCTAGTTCTTTTTTAATCTCAAACAAAATAGGAAGCATATGAGAATAATTCACATATCGGCCAGAGTTAGAAATGTGACCAATTCTCTTGGTGTGAATATAGTAATCAATCAAAGTGCTAGTCAGGAATTTAATGTTGATAAACTCATCAGATTCAATATAAAGACTAGGACTGATTTTAGCTTCTCTTCCAAAATTTCTACCCTTTACACCGGCGACATAAAAACGATAAGTAAAGTCTGAGAAGTAATCAATCCCTCGAATTTTATTCATACCTCTTTTAACTGATGTGTCATTAGTTAAGGCATTATCCCCACGGCCACGCTCTGTTGTGCCACCACCATAATAGCTATGGTATTTAGCTTGGTCTGTAAAGGAATTCAAGATAAAGATAGGGTCATCTGGCTTAGAATAGTCATTCAAAGTGTGTAACAGTGTTCCCAGCTCAATGTATGTGGAATCAGTAATCTGGCTGTCAGCATTGGAAAGAATGATGCTAGGGTCAGAGAAGACATCTATTGGAACATGGTCAAGCTGCAACATTTCACCGCGTTCAATCAGCCCTAAAATAATACTAAAGACATAATAACGAGATTGAATCAGTTTTACAGATGGTTCTTTTTCTTGTGATGAAACCGAAGCAAAGCTGTCCTGAGAAAAGGAAACTTTATCACTGTCAAGCCAAGTAAGCCAAGTGTTTTCTCCATTACGAACTAAAACACCAATTTGATTTGGCATAGTATCTTCAATAAATTTCATGACTGTGTTATTCAGCTCAAATTTTCCAGAAGCATTTCTCATTTTTAGGAAAGATACGCCCTTATTAGTTGGGCAAATGTGCTCTAAAAGGGCAGGAGAGTGTTTCAGGGCTACTTCTAGACTTCCGGCATCTACATCATAAAGTTTCTCAAAACGGGGTAAATCCTCGTCTAAATAGATGAGTTTTTGATAAACCACGATAGGTTGTTCTACAGGCGCACATTCACCACTAGTAATTCTAGTAAAATCAATAGTCAGGCCGTGGCGGTATTCAAAGGCCGTTAAATCTGTACGCATTACGAGTAGTTCGTGTTGATAACGCTCAATTTTTGCTTGCAGCTCTGACATCATTTGAGCCTGCATCTCATACATTGCTGAGATTTTAGCTTCCATCTGAGCTTTTAGATTTTCAATTTCAGCCAATTGAGTTTCAAAGGCTGCATCTTCAAAGTTTGCTGTTTTTTCTAACTGTTCAATAGCATTTGCATAATTGGTTTTCAAGGCCAGTTGATTAGTGCCCATGATAGCCAGTTCATTTCCTGTTATTTCGGTTTCAAATATTTCTTTTTCTACAAAAACAAGCATTTCACAAGGAACAATGTATTGCTTGGAATGAAGTTTCACAATAGCAAAGTCTTTATATACCAACAGGACGTTGACTTTGTTTTCTGGATTCAATTTTAGCCAATCTATCAATTTTTCGTCAAAGAAGACTGTAGATTGTTTAGAGCGCTTAAACAAGGCATTATATTCTTCAATTGAGATAAGCTTTTCATCTGTCAAATTGCTTCCATATTCTTTAAAGAATGACTCAGCTTTCTCAGCAGATTTATCATTAAAACGAGACCAGTCTATTGTGGCATAACCTAACTCTTCTCTATTTTCGATATTCTTGTTTTTATTTTTTTCTTTTTGTCGTTGGTAATCCCGGTGTTTCCAGAATACCTCTGAAGCTTCATCTGAATATTTAATTTTTGGGGTAAAATCTGTCATTTTTTTGTTCTCCTATTCATTGTAAAATAAAATATCATGTATTGTTTTTATGTATCTATTATACAATATTTTCTTCATTTTGTCTTCTGCTTTATCGTACTTGTTATACTCTTGTGTAAAAATAAAAAATCCAGAGATATTTCTGGATTTTAAATTTATTCCGCATTAATGTCTTTTACGAGTTCTTGATATTCTTCCGCCAAAAGTGTTTCTCCTACAAAAGGAATCCACTTATCATGAAGTTCACGAATTTTCTTGTTGACATTAAGTGTATCTTGAATTTTTGTAAGACTTAGTTCAGGCTTGTTGTCTTTGTCAAGAAAGCGCGTGCGAAGAACAGGAAATTCTTGTTCTACTCCAATACCACCAAGTCGCGAATAAGAAATGGTAAATGTTGTATTGGTTGATTCTTCTGTCAAAGCATAACTTAAAGGTTTAATGCTAGTGGCAAATCCTTGTGATTCCAAGATGTTGTTAGAAATATCTAACCTTTCTTTTCCTGTGTTTGCAGCCCGTAGTCTGTCTGTATCTTCTGGTGTTAATTCAACAGACTTAGGAAGATTGTTTACTAGGGCATCTTTGAAGGCCATCCGCAAAGTTTTCAATGTTTCCATTTTATCTTTTGTCAAAGGGAAAGGAACACGGCTAAAAATATATTTTTCATCACCATGAACATGAACAACATCAATGCCGGCATGACCAAGAATGAAACGCAAGCGATTTTCAAACAGTGCTGCATCCAAACAAATAATGCCAAAGCTATCCATGTCATTGTCTGGGTACAGTTCTTTAAGTTCTTCAAGAAAGTTTTTCAACATGTGTACTTCAATAAAGTCTCGAAGATATACAAGACGAGATGAATTTGAGTTGTTTGAAATAGTAGTCATAATAGACACTCCTTTATAAAATAATAATTGTAAAATAAAGTTTTACGAAGAATATTATACAGCAATTAGGGGAAAATGATATAATAGAATACAGAAATAAATAATAAAAGAAAGGGTTACGAGTTAAATTATGACTAGAAAGTACAAAGAAATCTATGATGACAAGTTTTTAGAAACTATTCCGGAAAAATACAGGGAGGCCTTTGGAAACCTTGAATTGCCTGACCGTGTATTCACTATTGATGTAGATAAAGTCTTGGAAGTCTTTGAAATCAAGATGAAGTGGTTGATTATTGATGTTCCTGAAATCTTTGAAGATGAAGACAAAACAATTCTCTTTGGGAATAGCACGCAAGAAAGAGAAGTAAGACGATTTAACCAAGCGAAAGGTATCGGCCACTCCCTAATCAAAAACAGAGATTTATCAGATATAAAACCCAAATACAGAGAAATCTTTTGGGGCATTGACGACAAGTTTGCTGAACAATTTGCCAAAGACTTATTAATGCCAGAAAAATTGTTAATTGAAACGATAGAGGGAGCTGCAAAGTTTAGGCAGACAGAACTAAAAAATATTTCCACCAACTATGTTCTTCACTACGTTATGGATGCTCTAAAAGTTCCTTATGGGCCTTTGATGGAGCATGTTATTGATAAGGGGTTCTTAGTTGAGAAAGAAAATTAAACAAAATAAAAAAGCACCCTAACAAAGGGTGTTTTTAATTATCGCTGTGATAATTTAGAGTATTCTTCTTCAAGTTTCTTGATATGTTCTTCAGCTTGTGGAACTCCCCAGCTATTAATAGCTAAGAAGATTTCTAACTGAGTTTTATAATCCAATGTTTTAGAAACATCAGGATTACGATAAACCACCATATCAAAATCAAGAGATTGAAGATAGAATTTATCACTCTCTTTCAACTGACTGTAATAAAGACCTTTCACTGGGAATTTATCATCCCTAAAATCCTTTACAGCATGTAGTCGTTGTTTTCCGTCAATAGAAATCATTTTCTTCAAATTCATGGTTTCATTGACTTTATCTTGGTCTAGAACAAAGGTAGGTGATAGTTCTGCCCGGTGCTCAAAGAGAGCTAGAATGTAAGCTTCTTTTTGTTTTTGTGACCAGACCAACCCACGTTGAAAGTTAGGCTCAAAATCAATGTTATCCCAGTATTCTTCAAAGAAATAACCCACAAAAGTTCTCAAGACATCCTTTCGTACTCTAGATAGGTACTCTGGTTTCTTTTCTAGCTGCACAATTGGTGTTTCATGTTGTTTCATTATTTTTATCCCCCTTTTACTTAAATGTATTTGCGTCGCCTGTCAACACAGAACGTTCAACCAACGTCAGCTTGTTCATAATACCAGAAACATCCGGCTCAACCCAAGTAATAGCTGATTGAGAACATTTAGCAAAACTAGGAGATAATGCCTGTGCATAGCCCACAGCAGCCTCCTGATTATCAAAACATTGAATGATTTCTGAGGACATCAGTTCCCAGTAACCGTCACGGAATTGTGATTTTTCATGACATACGATAAAAATCTTAGAAATAGGTTTCATTTCTACATTCTCCTTTTTTGTTATTAAAATTAAAATAATATATTGTAAAATTATTTTTTACATCTAATATTATAAATGAATGATTATATAATCCGCAAAAACAAAAAACACCTAAATTTTATTAGGTGTTTAATTTATTTAGATGCCTCTTAGAGGTTTCCTTGGTGGAGTAGGCACGCGCTTCAAACGTCCTGTAATGTAATCAATGTGCAATTCGAGCAAATCCTTCATAGAAAGAACTGTATTTTTTTCATCCATTTCTATATCTAAATGAAAGCAATGCTCTTTTCTAGTATAGAACTCTTTGATAAGTTCTTTTTTAGAGTTGTCAATAAATGACACAAAAGAATCAATGTCACTGAGATTCATGTTTGCTCTTGGAACACTTCCTAAATAGATATTCCATTGACTAAAGTTATCTGTGAAGCTTCCGTCCAAATCTTTTGAATAAAAATCATAGTGTTTTCTGACCATAAGGAACAGCACCTCATGTTCTGGGTCTGGGTTCAAGTTATCAAAAAAGAAAAGTTTAAAACGTTCTTTCTCTTCCTCATCATTTAAGGTCTTGGTTAAAAGATAACCATATTTGAAGAGATTTTTAGCTTCTTCTGAAATCACTTTTGCGATTTCTTCTTCTAGTTTAGTTTCAAGATAATTCGTCATATCTTTACGTCTCCTTTATGTATAATTTTAAAATAAATATATTGTAAAATAAATTAACTTTTACATCTTTTATTATAACGAAAGTCCAGTATATTTATTGTTTTATAATATTATTTGTAAAACTTTTAATTTTACAATAAAACTATTATTTTACAAAAGAAAAGGAGAACTATTATGGTTCAAGTAAACTTAAATATTCCTACTTCATATGAAGCTTTATCAAAAATCGTTTCAGACATCCGTGAAAACTCTGATTTCAATTCGCTTTCTGGTCTGCAAGAAACAATTGCCATGCTTGCTGTTTATGATGCAGCAGACAGTCCAGAAGCTGAAGCATTGAAGTCACTGTTGCGCGTGCTGGCAAATCCAGAAAAATTCCGGCCGGTTCATAATGGTACTTGGTCTGAATACTGCCTGAACGAACTGATTGACTTGATTTCAGTTATGGACGAAAAAGACCTTGAGAACTATGTCGGCTCAGATATTCAAGGTTTAATCTTTGATTTATTCCAAAATCACTTTGCAAATGGCAAAATGACCAATACTGCTTATGAAGCTCGTTGTATCATTGCTGACTACATGGATGAAATCAATGTAGTCGACTTTATGGACGGCCTAAATATGCATCCGTATGACGGTAAGGCCGAGATTACTCTTGTTAATCTCGTCTATAACTATTGCGTATGGAAACTTTCAAATTTAGGGGTTGACGAAAATACAACTGTTAAGTCTTTGATTAAAGAGATTGAGGCTATGTATTAAATCAATCCGAATAAATAAAACACCTAAATTTAGGTGTTTTTTGTTATTCTATTATTTGGCTCGATAGATTGCTCAAAAGAATTAAAATTCTACCAAAATAGCACTAACATCATCATGCCTTTTTACGTCTAAATTAACGGCCTTATTTTCCCAATCTCTCAAACGTTTTGTTGCATCAAGTAAACTAACTTTTTGATTCAAAACATCTTTATAAGAATAAAGAGAGTGTTCAAAAATTCTTTCAAAGCCATCAGAGAATAATAAGCAACGTTTAATGTCTTCTACCTTATACTGGACTTCAAGGAATTCTTCCTGATATTCACCTCGTAGCCATTATTAGGTGTTTTTTCAGTATTCAAATTAACCACATGTGTTTATTCAAGTCGTTTTCCAAGGCCTGAATGTATTTAAGGTTATTTTGGTGTTCTTCCTCCTCTTTCTTCTTGTAGTTTTTCAAATGTTCTTCCAGTAATTCAATAGCCTTTTTGGTTGCATCTTCTTCCTCAAAAAATGCGACACGCGCATTGGCTGAAAATAAATCAGAATCAACTTTCCCAAGATGAGATTCCAACAAATTGCCCTCAAACATGCTGCAATCTCCCACTTCGACCTTATTGAAGAGGATGTAACCTTTGTTTGATATAGCATCAGAAAATACTTCAATATGTAATTCCCCTTTCTTCAAGGAAAACAATTGTAGCTTCTTGTTTTTAGTGTTTGTTCCTGTCATAACGTCAAACACCCCTTTCTCAACATAATATATAAAATTAAACTAATTGTAAAATGAATATTTTACAAAAGATATTATAAAATAAAAAACACCTAATATTAGGTGTTTCAAAAGGTTAAGGTTATTTCTTGAAAGATTTGTTATTCAAGTCTTTTTTCAACTTTTCAATATCTTCCAGAACCTTTTTGTGATGCTCTTCTTCTTGAACTTTTCGTTTTTCAAGATGTTCCAGCAATAACTCAGCAGCTTTTTCGGACATGTTTTCACTTTCATAAAAAGCAACATGGGCATCAATAGAAAAGATGTTCTCTACTACAACCCCAAGGTCTTTTTTGTTCCAAATATGTTCATACGAATCAAGAATTTTATGTTTCTTAAAATGAACGTAATCCCCGTCTTCAATTGCATCCGTAAATACGTCAGTTTTCAATTGCTGATGTTGGATAAAGAAAATCTGCATCTTCTTGGCTTTTTTGTTTGTATTTGTCTTCATGTCAAATACTCCTTTCTGAAATTAAATAAAAATAATATATTTGTAAAATAAAAAGTTTTACATCTTTTATTATAAAACAAAAAAGCCCTTGAAAGGACTTTTTTATTCATAAAATCAAACAATTTCCTCAGCAATCTTTTTGAAAAACTTTTCAACTTTAACAAAGGTTTCTTTGAGTATAAACCCTTTCACTTTCAAGGCGTTGAACCATTCTTCTGTGGGGAAGTCATTTAAGCCAGTTTTTAACTGTTGCCGAATTTCTTTTGAAACAAAATCCATAATGTCTTCATGAGCGATTTTTGAACAAAGTGCTTTAGTGATAATTAGATTAACATTGATATTGATTTCGTATCTAATATTTTTCATGCCGGAATCTTCTGGGCATTGATAGACAGCAACTACCGTAAAACCATTTGGAGAAAAAGAAACGTCTTGGTCGAAATACTTGTATTCTTTCGCAAAAAAATTAACGTAAGCTTTTGTGATTTCTCGAATAGATTTATCTGTATTTTCTGGGATTCCTGTAATTTCAGAAAGAATTTCAGCATCTTGTAAAATATGGTCAGCTTTTGCATTGAATGTTTTCTGGGCTTCTACTAAGGTGGCCATAAATTCATCTTCTGTCATATCATAATCATCTTCATCCCAAAAGCAATCAAATTCCTCACCCGGTTCAAAACCATTTAAATTTAAAACTATTTTCTTCATCAATTCAACCTGAACCTGCTTATAAAGGTCTTTGAGATTGATTCGTCCAAAAGTATTGGCGCGTGTTCCATTTTCATCTGCTGCACAGATAACCATATCAACAGCTTCATCTTTGTTGTTTATTTCTGTAATGATTTCACTGTTTTCATAGGCTAAATCATACTTTATCAACAAAGCTTCTCCAATTTTTTCAAGTGACCGAATGAATTCTTCATATCCTGCAAGTTGAGTATTGTTTGTGTTTTTGGTCATAGTGTGACCCTCCTTAAAATTAAATATAATATTGTAAAAATGTTTTACATGGAATATTATATACTGAAAACAAAAAAGGCCTCTCAAACTATCTAACCAAATTTTTGTAAAAATTGATTAGAGGGAGCTTTTCGAGTTCTTGTATTACTATTATAGTTCATTTTTTATTATTTGTAAACACTAAGAATGGACATCACAAACAAAAAACACCTAGTGAAATATACCAGATGTTTTAATTAAATTAAATTGCTCAAACAAATCCATCTAATTCAGCCATAGCCTTAATGTAAGATAAAGTCAATTCATATTTTTTCTTTTTGATTTCATCTTTTTCGTTGTTGATAAAGTAATCTTTGAAACTTTCTATAGTTCCAGAGAAATTTTTACCAGTAATGATATTTATTCTAGGCCAATACTGAATAGTGTCATCAAATAATGTTAGGTCTTGTTTTTCTAGTTTATGAGCCGCAAGAGGGAAACCAACACTTCCAGTAGTATCAATGTATTTTAGTTTCTCTTCGTTGTACAGATTATCAATAACTAAATTATTATCAAAAATCATACATTTAGCAGTTACAAAAGTTACATCTATATCACTTAGACATAGATTTCCAAATACAGAGTTTTTAACTCGACCTTTTGTGAAAATTGCACCAAGGAAACATGCCTTAGAAAAATCAGAGTTAGAAAGATTGCTTTCATCAATATAAATGCTGTTAAAATCAGCGTTCGCAAAAGAAGTTTCTAAAAACTTAACAAAACTAAAATTACTTCTATAGACATATAGGGCTTTAAAATTTGCTTCCGTAAAATTTGAATAAGAAAAATCTGTTTGATGAAAATCGCATCTAAACAAATGCGCTTTTTCCAAACTCATTTGATTAAAATAAGTATAACAGAACAATGCCTTTTCAAAAGAAGTGCTGTCAAAATGGGCATAGCTAAAGTCTGCAAAGGAAAAGTATGAATAAGAGAAGTTAGCCTCAGAGAAATCACAATCATTGATTTTGGCATTCATTGCGATTAATTCATTAAAGTGAACATATCTAAAATCAGCTTTATTAAAATTAGCTTTATTG
>ERZ772795.150-NODE-150-length-12207-cov-2.57307_pt1 | contig 12207 bp, 6 predicted proteins | sample MGYA00511346_ERZ772795 | MGnify/ENA primary metagenome ERZ772795 (study PRJEB29015, sample SAMEA2738032) | human oral metagenome | biome: human oral; feature: human-associated habitat; material: saliva | place: China | collected 2245 ... | reverse complement strand
CGAAGAACAAGAGCACCTGGCCTGGTTTTTGGATGAGTCCTAATAACTCTCCGTACAGTGCTGGTTGGCCTGACTGGGGCGAGATCGACATCGTAGAGACAAAAGGCTCTAATCACCAATTTGCTGCTTCTGACGCACACTGGCGAGACAAGAATACGCCGACCGGTCAAACTGGTAGTCACAGAAACCGCCAAGGCGTTATTCCACCAAGTAAGTTCGGCACTAATGATACTACAGAGTGGCACACATACGGCGTAAAATGGACTGAAGGAAAACTTGAATACTTCATTGACGGAGAGCTACATCATACAATTACCGAATTTAAGAATTCAAACTCCACAGGAAGTCCTAATGGACCATTTGATCAAGACTTCTTCTTGCGACTTAACTTAGCCATTGGCGGTAACTACATTGACACTCCATGGGATGATCCTAACAACTCAGTAGGAGCTGCAAATGGAGAAGGCTTCCCAGCAACTATGTCAGTCGACTACGTCCGCGTGTACGAGATGCGAAAACCCAAAGAGGTTGAAGTCAAAGACACACAACTGCGCAAGTTGCTTAATGACAGACTGTCAACAGTATTTAGCACTAATCGTAAAGACGATCAAAAAATTACTGACGTAGAGTTGGAAAGATTGACAGATCTTAACCTAAGTTACTCAAACATTTACGACCTAACCGGAATAGAAGCTGCTAAGAATCTTCAGAACTTGTTGTTAAACAACAACTATATCTCAGACCTAAGCCCACTATCTGGTCTAACTTCTCTAAAAATTCTATCCTTAAGAAATAACTGCTTCGCCGATATAAGTCCGCTAGCTGGATTAACATCCCTGACTTCCCTACGTCTTGAAAATCAGCGAGTTAGTGTTAAGCCTAACGACAAATCATTCGCTTCACCGCTGAAGGATTTGGCAGGAAACGTAGTTTCCGTGACCAACTCAGCAGAAGTCGTCAACGACACAGCAACTCCTGGAAATATTCAGCTACTATCACTACCAGCCAGCGGAGCATCCCCTATCCTGAATGCCCCTTGGACCAGAAGTGTAACGCTCGGAACAGTTTCAGCTACATTTAGCGGTACTCTGGCTATCGACACATCAGCGATCCCTAGGGGAGTACAACCACAACCACAGCCGCAGCCTCAGCCGCAGCCTCAGCCACAGCCACAGCCACAGCCTCAGCCTCAGCCGCAGCCTCAGCCACAACCTGGAAATCCGTCAGCTGCCGCTCATAATCCAGCTAATAAGCCTCAGAATGCTGTAAGCGGACTACTTGCAAACACAGGATTTAATGCCTTCTTAGGTGTTATCGCCACCCTAGCATTAGTTGCTGCAGGACTATTCATTCTACGATAACCTATGGCTACATAAAATTACCACCCCGTGATGAGGTGGTAATTTTTTGCTCAACAATATCAGCCTCTCGTCCCTATTCCGCGATATTATAAATATATAGCTGCAAAAACAATAAAAAGACCTCAACTATACTTGTTGAAGTCTTAAAATTCGATTTGGCTCGCACTAGCAAACACGTTGCGAACTGAAAGCTTAGAATATGATGACCATAGAATAGGTATGATAAAGGAAGTTTTACACAGCCTATAATATGCTTATGGTTTCAAAATACGTATCTATGCTATCATAGTATTAGATAACTCGAGAAGGATAAAGCTGGGTTCCCGAATGGGAGTAGTCGCAAGACGAGAATTCCTTTGCTCCTGGGGTTATCTACCTAGATTTACTATTTGACTTGAGAGCGTCAATTACCCCAGTGGGGTCTTTTTTTATTTGAGCTATTATAAAATCTACTAAAGCAGGTGCGTATGAATAGGTTGGCTGTCTTCCGTCCATTTTATGGGCGTAGGCATAGGTTATATCATCTTTCAGGTTGTAGAAATTGATAAACAAGGTTAGGTCGTTTGTGTTGAATACTGTTCTCACTTCGCCAGTTGACTTGGTGTAAGAAAAAGCCACATTATCGTTTTTCAGTCTTTTGTTGACTGCTTTGACTATGTTCCCAAATGAGTAATTATGCGTATTGCTTGGGTCTTTCAACTCCTTGACCACCTTGACCTTGTTACCTGAACCGCTATCAATGGCTACCGTAAAGTCAGCAGAACCCTTCTTCTTTGTAATATACACATCTTGTCGTATGCCGATTGAGAACTTAGGATTGCTTTCCTCTTTTTCTAATACGGCTAAATCATTCCTATAAGAAATAAGCTTTTCAGCAAGTTCGGTACTATATTTCGCACGAACAGCTTCATCAGTAAAATCGCCAATATTTATAGACAAGGTCAAGAAACTATCTGGTATGTTTTCGGCTATATCAACCCCGTGAAATTCGTTCATTTTGTTGCGAAAGTTTATAACACACGCCTGAAATAACGGTGCATAGATAATTCCATATTCTTCCGTAATAAAGTGGGTGCTGGTGTTTCTCAACTCAACAATCTTCTCAAGGTTCTTACGCAAAGGGTCTTTGTCATTAGTAAACACCTTTTCAATCGCCTTAGATATGCTGATGGTACGTTCTGGGTGGTCTTTGAAGTAAATACTTCCCTCACCCAGTTGCTTTACCATTTCAGCTTTGAGCATAAGCTCCCAAGCATTACACACAAAGAAAGCAAAGCCCTCTACTCGATACTTCAGAGTTGGCTTATTGAACACTTCCAGTCCCATAATAAAGGCTTCACGGCTTTTTTGGACTAACTGTTCAACCAATTTGTCTTTTGACTTTTCACTCACATAGTTATTTTATCACTTTGCTATGAGGTACGGTAGCAAGCCCCCTATGCCTAAGGCTTTTTTGTCAGGAAAGTCCGTAAACGCACATACTACCTAAATTTTTATGGCTAACAAAGTCAGTATGCTTTCCGTTTTGCCCAACAATACTACACAACAAACAGTGGTTAGATTGTTGGGAATAAGTTGTTCGCTAGAGGGGGTAGTCGCCCTTTACTTTGGCGTTTAGACACTCCGCCTATGAAATGGTAAATTTCGGGGCTACTTTTGACCAAGCATTTTTTGAGCAGGGTCTTCCGACCGTTCGGCATTTGCTAGACGCTCCTGTGCCATAGATAATGACAGCTTCGCCAGCTCGTGTAACTGCTCAACAAGTTCAGCCACGCCTTCATCGGTCCAAAAGTTTTGCTAAGGCAAAATCTTCTTCGCCTCGCTTGTCGCTATTGTAGAACTTGAATCCTAACGGCTTCACCTCTTTGTAGCCGTGCTTGCCTACTTCTTCCAGATACTCACGGTAGTTACGACTATCACCGTCTTCAGCTTCAAACACCACTTCACTATCATCAGTTAGGCTTATCAAGGCTTCTTCTTTCCATAAATCCTGCTCAAGAATATGACCGCCCTTAGGCTCAATCAAACACTGGTAGTACATCTCGCCACTGTGTACATCGTTCACAATCAGCATATAGTCAGGGCTGAACCTGCGACCGTCTTGAGGGCTAAACAGCCAATAGTCTAGTTCGTTTCGTATGAGGTATATTTCAGCGCCCCTATACTTTGCTCGCAAGTCGCCAATTTGACTAGCAACATACTTCACGAACTTCTTTTCCTCGCTCGTGCCATAGTTTTCACTGTAAGCGTACCAGTCAGCCGTTTCTATATCGTACTGAAGGTCGGGGTTGTCGTGGTTGCTTTGGGCTTTGGCACGTTCATCGGTACTCACAAACACCTTCTTACCTGTAGCAGGGTCTTCGGTCGGGAACGACATAAGGTAGATATTCTTTTCTTTGCCAAATACCGACGACAGCGATACTGGTCGGAACTTCTTGCTACCTGTTACTCGTGGCATATTCACGTCAATCGCTTTGCGCACCTCTGGTAAAATCACACCGACAAGTAGCTGCAACTTCTCGGTAGCATTCAACTGACTGATACCTTTGCCCTCTTCATAGGTGTATTTTATTTCGTAAAGCGGCAAGTATTTTTCAATCAACTCATCAACCGTCTTGATACCAACAACGTGTTCACAGAGGTTGTTATAGCGGAAAAAGCCAGCTTCAGCCGCCACCAACGCCTTGCGAATAATAGGCAACGGGAAAAACTCTTCTGTAATACGAATAACGTCAACCTTTTGACCTGCAACAATCTGGTTTTGCTCAAAATCCGACAAGCCCCTTGCTCGCAGGTTATACGAACCAGCTTTTATAATACGCTTGAACGTCGTGTCAATTTCATCACCCTTTGTTTTGGTACGCTTGACAGTCTGATTGACCAGCACGAAGCCCTTTTGATACGTTTCGCTTTCAAGGAACTTTTGTTTCATTGTGATGGTCTTCTTTTCGACACCCTCACTGATAATACCCTCGCCCAGCAAATCACGCTGAAGGCTCTCAAGAAACGTACCAGTTTTGACGAAGTGATACACAAACGTTTCTAGCACACGTCCTTTATCATATGGGTCGTTGTCGAACTTTCGCTTGTACTTATCAAACTCAAGGTTGCGAGTAGCAAACAGGCTAAGCATATTGTCTTCTTCGCTATCTCGCTTGTACGAGCGTGGTAGTTCATACGGGTTATACCTTGCACCACGACCAATCAGCTGAATATCTTGCAGCGACACCTTTTTACTCTCGGAAATATCAAAGTGAATAATATCATACAACCCCAGCACGTCCCAGCCTTCGTTCAAGGCATTGACCGAAAAGATGGCTCGTATCGTGTTTCGTGGGCTGTCTAAGAGCGGTAGCAAGTCAGCTTTTTCTTTCTTCTGGCTGTTGTATATCAGCGTATTATCGTGGGCAAAACTAGACCGTATTTCAGCCGTAAACGCCTTCAAGCCGTCCCAATCACTACCTGAAATAAGCCCTGCTTCTTTGGACGCCAGCCACTTGAACATATCAGCCAATATCTCGTGTTCACGGTTCTTATTCTCACGCCCTAGTTCCTTCAAGCGGTTCAGGTCTTCGGGTCGTAAAGAGCCAATCACATTATCAAAAAACTTGCGGTCTTCTTCGCTTTGGGCAATTTTCACGGACTTGATAAGCACTATCGGACTGATGGTTATACCCATTACACGTTCAGCCAGTAACCTGCGGTATTCACTCAACGCAACGGCATTTATAATCAAAAGACGCTTCTGGTCTTCGGTATGAACTTCTTGGTTGTATAGAAACTTTACGTCCTTACTGTACCCGTCTTTATTGAACGCCAAAAAGTCGTAACGATGAACAATTTTATCTTCATATTTTTCGTGTATGGCTTGATTAGCAAGGTCAACCGTAGCAGTAAACTCAATGAGCATATTTTCTTCACGGGCTTTTACAGCAGACAATACCGCCGTTTCCCAGTTCTTTACTTCGTCCGCTTCACTCTTGGTCTTTTTACGAGTTTCAACGTTCAATGAGTGGGCTTCGTCAGCAAGTATCACTACATCATTTTCAACAAAGTCATCAAAGGTAAGCCCGTTTTCCTTGTCTTCGTTCAGCCTGTTATAGAGCAACTGCGTACTGAAGAACATAAAGTTGATGGCGTTACGACTACTATCAGCCACGCTACCAACCGCCCTTACATCAACGTTCTGCCCGTTGATTTTTATACCCTTCGGGTTGAACAGATACTTTTCAAACTTGTAGTCAGTAAAGTTTCGGACGGCTTGTTTAATGATATTATCTCGGTACACCAAGAATAGGAAGTTGCGATAGCCTTTTTCATACAGATACAGCACAACAGACGCCATTACCAACGTCTTACCCGTTCCAGTCGCCATATTGAACAGCAAGTGTTTAGCACTCGCCCTATCGTGGTCGTAGAGCCATATAAAGTGCTTCAGGGCGTTTTCTTGGTACTCACGCAGTTGCTTAGTAGGGTGTAGATTGTCAGTGATGTAATCAGGTATCTGATAATCTTTTGCCCACTGTTGATAATCAGGGTCGCTTTCTATCTTGTTGAAAAGAAAGTTCTGTAATGTTTCGCCAACCTTAGTTTTCGTTCGTGCCATAGAATTTGTCCGTCAAAGCTTTTTCATCAGCCGTTACCTTGTGCCGTGTATCGCCCATATCTGCGTAGTTGAGGTATAGTTGGTTTTCGTCCAGCACATTAGCCAGTGCTTCCTTGCGACCATCAAGGTCAAGCTGCCTAAAGTCTTCGTCTTTTTCAAAGTGGCTACGGTCAAACCAGAACTTTAGGAAGGCATTGTTACGCATATCAACGTATATATCTTCAAGTTCCTTCAGGCTCGTGGCTTCCATAATACGGTCGATGTACTCTTGGTTGTACTTCTTCAGTTCAAAGTAAACGAACGACCCGCCACCGTTCCAGTCAACACTCTTGCTGATACCGCCTTGTTCGCCAGCTATAACCTTTTTCAAGCGTTCTTTAGCAACTTCTTCTATGTAGTCCATTTGCTCAACGCCGACCCAACGGCGGTTCATTTTATGAGCAACGGAAGCAGTAGTACCTGAGCCTAAGTGATAGTCCAGTACAATATCACCCTCGCTACTACCGATAGAAATTATTTTTTCAAGTAAGCCTTCTGGTTTTGGAAAATCAAAAATCTTTTTGTTATTGAATAACGCCTTTATCTCTAGCGTTCCCCTGTCCGACAGGACGTCTTTGTCGTTCCAAATGCTTGGTCTTGAACTTGTGTTTTCACGATACTTCTTTACGATTTGGTAGCCGTTTCTGGCTTCTTTACCAAAAATAATCGTGTTGAGCTTTGAACCAGCCGTTTCTTTACTCTGTCGCCAAACGGTCTGTATATCACCAGACTTTTGAGGTAATACTTCAATCCAACCTTGTTTTGGCTCTACGCTAAGCTCGTATAAGCCGTTTTCATCTTTGCTGTTTGGATTTAGATAGAATGGGTAAAATAAGTTTGGTCGGTTCCCCACGTTGAACGATGCATTTCTATTGCGTAGTTCATATAAGTCAAATCCACCCTCGCTATCTTCATATTGAAACTGCTTGTTATTATCTACCGCTTGATGAAGTTTGTAGTTTTCGGACTTTGAGTAAATCAAGATAAACTCGTGTGTCTTTGACAATGCTTCGTAACTTCTTGTTCTGGCGTCAGTAGCAACGGTTACAGTTGATATGAAGTTACTAGGCTGGAACACTTCGTCCATCAAGACTTTCAGGTATGCTTGTTCATTGTCGTCGCAACTAACAAAAATAACACCGTCTTCTCGTAGCAAATCTTTAGCGACTTCAAGACGGTTCTTCATAAATGCCAGCCACGCACTATGACTGAACTGGTCGTTATAGCGAAAGCCGTCATTCCCAGTGTTGTAAGGTGGGTCAATATAAATTAGCTTGACCTGCCCAGTCAGGCGTTCTTTTAGAGTATAAAGAGCCAGAAGGTTATTGCCCTTGATAAGTAAGTTCTGCTTCAGCTCACCGTCTTCGTCAAAGAAGGAAATATCACTACTCGCAGTCAGCGACCTTTCGCCGTCCTTATCAACGTAACGAAAATCGGTCAGTACTTTTGGTTCTTCCAGAGTGTCGATGTCTTTGCTGTCTATGTCAATCTGAAGGAAGCGTTCTTCACGCCCCTTGTCTTCTTTGGTCATACCAGCTTCTAGGACGGTATCTTTGAAAGGGAAATTCAATACCACTTCGGTATCGTTTTTGATGAAACTACCTTTGCTAATGCTAAACAAGCCAATCTTGTTGCTGTACTTGGTATATCGTCCTTTTTTCAGTGAATTATCTGCCATCGCTCATTACGTCCTTCCAAATTTTACTATTTACTGACCTACTTCTAAAAACTTCTTTATATCTTCTTTTTTGTATCGCCGTATTTTACGCTCTCCAATACGAATAGGCTTGAGCGTACCATTTTTGTCCCAGTTACGCAGAGTGTTCGGGTGTACCTTGAGCAGTTCACTGACCTGCTTCAGTGTTAGGTATTCAGATAGATTTTCGTCTGCCATATAATATTATTGTATAATAAATGACAAGAACTTGGTAGTTGAAAGATGTAATGACAGAGAAAGATAATTTAGTAACGGTCTATATGAACAGGTACGAGCTTGACGAAGCTAGTGCTAAGTATGTCGTAGACCGTGCCGCCGCACTCGCTAAGTCGCTCAAAGAACCAGACCGCAAAGCCAACGACTTCGCCCTTGCCTACCACCTCAACAAGTTCGCTATCGGGCTATTTGAAATGGTCGCCAACAACCTTAGCGGACTACCAGACGTTAGCACCATCAACCGTAGCTATATACTGCTCGTCAACGAGTTGAGAAAGATATACGCTCGCAACGCCGAGCTTGAAAACATCAGTGAAAATATCTGTTGGCAAAGTTTCGATAGGCTCGAACATATTGAAAGCGACGTATGGGAATACACGAACTACAACAATAACGAGTACGGACTTAGCCATAACGCACAGGTAAACAGGCTACGTATATCGCACGGCAAAGAAACGCCAGACTTCCCGCCTGAAATAAAGAAAATCGTTGACGAAGCCGAAGCCAACGGCAAAGCCTTCTTTGCTAAAATTGAGGACGAAAGCGACGTAGAGCGGGACTGGTTTATACCCGAATACACCCTTACCTACGCCAGCGACGGCTCACTGCTCGTCAACGGCGTCAAAGGCGTACTAAAGGTCAAGAAAACACAATTAGCTTCAGCGTCGGCAAAACTGATGGAGCAAGCAGTCGCCAAGCCAAACGAACTATTCAAGCCAAATCTAGGGCATAATTATTCTCGTACTCTTAGTGTTACGCTTAGCGGCTTAGGCTTCTCTGGTACGCTTAGGGAATTGTTCTTTCCACAGGTTAGCGAAGCCAACGGCGTAGTCTTTCGCCCTACCATCACCCGTGAAGAAGTAGACGCCGAACGCATTGACACCACCAAGCTAGACGACAAGCTCAAGAAACTTGGGGCTGATGTAGTACAGAAACCGATGGAAATACCGTTCTAGCGATTTTGAACAGAATTATACTGTTTTGAACAGAAAATAAACGGAGCTGAACAGAAAACCGCCAATCACGAACAGCAACAATAACAGATTGAACGACTTAGTTACAACATAAAACGCAAACAGCGACAACCCCGCTAGATATTGGCATAGTTGGTAGTATGAACGACCAACAAGAGCCAGCTCCAGCAAGTCCAGACACGCCAGCCGTGCCAGTGCTTGATACTGACGAGTTGAATAACCTCGCCAAGTTTTTGGACGCCCTTTTGGAAGTTGACATGGAAGTAAAACGTAATGAAAGGGTCAGTACAAATGGTAACTATCCACAAGCTATTTAGGATATTTGTCCGCAAACTAATAGAACTGCTCACCAACATATGGCTATGGGCAATCAAAAAAGAACAAGCCGCTGAGGAACGTAAGCGATATGGTCGTTAGCGAAGTAAACATCACGCCTGTAAAGCCGAAGAATGGCTTAGTTGGTATAGCCAGCCTAGTTGTTGATGGAAACATATACCTCAACTCAATCGCCGTCTACACCAAGCTAGATGGCTCGTATCGCCTGTTGTACCCTACGAAGCTCGTAGGCAATAGGTCGCTAGGACTATTCTATCCAATCAACCGTGAAGCAAGCCGGGCTATTGAAGGAGCTGTGTTCAAAAAATGTAGCGAAATATTTGAAGGACGTAACGATGATAGATACTATCAAGCTGGTACTACCTTTTAGTAAGCGTCCCCACTGGTATGAAAAAGCTCGCTCCCAACACGGCTTTGATGCCGATACGGGCTTATTCAAGGCTGTTGCTAATCCTAGTAGTGAAAACAAGAAAAAAGGTATCTATCAACCTCGTCTCACCTACACCGAACGACCAGTTAGAGGCGGTAAAAACTACGAATTAGCAATTGAGTTGTCGCTACCAAAACTGATGTTCAATAATAACTTCAGCGAACTTGATGACGCCGATTTTGAAGCGGTAGTCAAAAAGTTATCTGACACGACAAGAACCACTTACGGCATCTGGTTATTTCCTCATCAAATACGGCAAGCCAGTGTCCGCAAGATAGACTACTCAAAAAACATTATATTCACTGACCGTACGCCAGTTTCTAACGTACTTGCTAACGTCCGAACGGCTGACGTTTCCAAAGTGTACGATATTCAAAATACCGACTTTCGTAATGGTGGACATGTCTACCATATACACAGCAACAGCCTAGATATTGCCATTTACGATAAAGTTGCCGACCTGAAGCAAGAGCGTATATCTCCCAAGCGAAGCCGTGAAAAAGACGGCTACGTACAAATGAACCTACTTGATGAACTAGAACGCCAAAAGACCGTAACGGTTGCTCGCTTAGAAGTACGTCTGAACGGGCTACGAAAAATACGCAGTGAACTGGCTAAGATTGGCGTTACCCACGGTATCACCTTTGCAGAAATGTATAGTAGCGACACTTCGCAAAAAATACTAATGCGACACTGGCAAAATATCTTTGACCGCATACCTAAAGGACTATTAGACAGCGACACCGCTGAACATCTGCTTATCAATGACAAGAAAGCCAACGAAGATATGAAGATGACGGAAGCCCTCGCACGAGTTGGCTATGCCTACTTACGACAAGACAAAGATGAACGCTATGTACGCAACCTACTTGAAGGCTTGTTCAGCCCGTCACAATACCGCCGTTTCAAGCAAAAAAGCAGAGAGCCACCGAACCCTACACAACTCAAAACACTATTACATATAACCAATACTCTGACGGCTATGACGCCCGTTAATATTGAAGACTATACTTTCTAGTTTTGGTAAGTATTGTTATATAATGTTATCAAATATATAATATAGTCAGGAAGATTATGAAAGCAAGAAAAGAAGTAAAAGACTACGAAGGTATGAAAGCCTTCCTAATCGCACGAGTATCCGACCCACGACAGGTAGACGCCCTGCCAGCACAAGAACTACGGCTCAATGAATACGCTGACCGCTACAAGTTCAGCAAAGAGCTACATCGCTTTGATGAAACGGCTTTCAAAGAAGACCGTGCCAAGTTTATTGAAATTGTTGATGAAGCTATCAAGTACCCTAAGTACTTCGTGATGGTATTTGATAAAATCGACCGCCTCACCCGTGATGTTTCTTCGGACGTTGTACGCACGCTGAAGAACCTAGTAAAAGAAGGGCGTTGCGAACTACACTTCCCGTCTGACGGGCTTATATACCACCAGCACTCACCAGCTCACGACAAGACCCGTCTAGATATGGGTATGGTCTTTGGCGGTTACTACTCAATGGCTATCAGCGACAACGTAAAACGTAAGATTGAACAGAAGCTTCACGATGGCGAATACCCAGGCAAGGCTTGTATTGGCTATAAGAACATCAAATGGGAAGACACTAGCGGTAAAGTGGTAAAGAATATCATACCCGACCCAGACCGCAAGCAGTACATTAGCAAGGCGTTTGAACTACGGCTTGAAGGTAAGTCTTATCGCACCATTGCCAAGATACTTCGTGAAGACGGCTTACGTAGTAACACTAAAAAGCAAGGTATAGTTGGTCAGAGCCAGATTGAAACAATGCTCAAGAACCCGTTTTATTACGGCGTTATGAAGTACGATGGCGGTCTTTACCCTCATAAGTACGAACCGATAATAGATAAGTCCACCTTCGACAAGGTTCAACGTATCAACGACCAGCGGACTAACGAAAAGACCAAAACCAACACCAAGCAGATATTTACCTTCAGTGGCATACTCAAGTGCGCCACCTGCGGTTGCACTATCTCATCATATGAGCAAAAAGGACACGTCTATATGCGTTGTACTAAAGCAAAGGTTGGCGTAGCTTGCGACCAACCTCATATCGCCGAAGCGGATATACTACCTCAAGTAACTGAACTGCTCGAAAAGCTCAATATCAGTGAAGGAATAGTGAACCAAGTGCTTGAGCTGATGAAAAACGAACACGATAATACACAGCTGTTCTATAAAAACGCTATTGCACAAACACGGGCTGAATACCTACGTTTAGAGAAAAAGCTAGGTATACTATACGATGACAGACTTGATGGACGTATTACTGTCGATGAATATGACAAATATGTAATGAAGTACAAGACCGAAATGGAAGACCTTGACCGTAAGTTGGTTGAGTACACAAATAACGATACGTCCTTCCAACTCACCTCTGCTTATCTGTTAGAACTGGCGTCAAAAGCTAAAAATATCTTTGAACGTTCGCAACCAGAGCAAAAAAACAAAATTCTGCGTATGCTACTTGCGAACCCTACTTTGAAAGCAAAAAGGCTTCA
>ERZ772795.147-NODE-147-length-12308-cov-7.82331_pt1 | contig 12308 bp, 25 predicted proteins | sample MGYA00511346_ERZ772795 | MGnify/ENA primary metagenome ERZ772795 (study PRJEB29015, sample SAMEA2738032) | human oral metagenome | biome: human oral; feature: human-associated habitat; material: saliva | place: China | collected 2245 ... | reverse complement strand
GAATAGACTCATCTGTGACTCTTGTAATGTCATGTAATTCAATTTCTCCTTCTGTGTTATGTATCGCTTTATAACTAGCTCTAGCGAATTTGTCTATCTCACAAAATCCAACGCATTCATGCCCGGCGGACTCCATACCAAGACGGAAGCCACCAATGCCAGCAAATAAGTCTAAGAATTTCATAATTTAACTATAATATCCCCTTTCGCTAAAACGGTAAACCGTCAGCTGGGAGGTCAAATGGGTTAGGATCGGCAAAAGGTGAATTGTTTCCATTTTGGAAAGTGTTGCCTTGTCCTTGAGACTGCTGACTGTTGCGACTCTCTAGCAGAGCGACGCTCTCAGCAACTACCTCGGTCACATATCGACGCTGACCGTCTTTCTCGTAAGACCTAACCTGCAAGCGTCCAGTGAGTCCAATCAGTGAGCCCTTGCTACAATACTGAGCAATGATGTCAGCTGTGCCACGCCACGCTTGAAAGTTGATAAAATCAGCCTCACGATCTCCATTTTCATTTTTGAAATTGCGATTGACCGCAAGTGTGCCCTGCAAGCTAGATACATTGTTAGGCGTTTTTCGTAGATCAGGAGGCGCTACAAGCCTCCCAACCAGTGTAACGTTGTTAATCATTTAATCCATCCCTTCATACAAACTTTTTCCAAGTTGTTCCTCAAAATCTTTTTGATCTTTAGGGTCTAACGTGGCCAACTCTGTGACAACTCTTATTTTTGTTTCTCTACACGGCTGATAGCCGTATTTAGCATACCTCAACATCCTATTAAATGTACTTACGGGATACGGCAAAGCATTATCAACAACTAAACGTTTTGTGTGCAAGTGCTCAAAGAAATCCTCATGAAATATGACTTCAAAAACAGCCATATAATCATCTTCATCCAAATTGTCATAATTTTTGTAATAAGCAAACTTCGTTATTGTGAAATCAAAATTTGAAATAACTTGTTTTGGATTTCCGTATGTGTTTCTGATGAGCTCTAAACGAACTTTATCTTTTATAGAATATATAGACCAGCAATTTTTGTTTTCGTACGAAAATTTCCAGTCTTTTGGTTTCTCTTTTATAAGTTGTTTATAATATCTCTGAGCTTCGATAAAATCCTGGTTGTTTTCAAAGAATATGTCTAGGTCTTTAACTGGTTCGCCATTGAAAATATTCTTAAAGCAACCTCCAGCAATATATCCTTTATGGCCCACTAGAAATTTATCAAGCCACCAAAGTTGTCTATAATTAAGTAAATCACTCTTTCTAAAATTCATATTCCTCTCCTGGATTGTGCCACCAGACAATCAGGTCATCCTGATTGTCTATGATGTACTGCTCAAATCTTTCAAAGTGGTCAATAGCATGTTTTAAGCGTTGCATACCCTCTCCAGCTTTTGAGCAAAAGCCACAAACTTTAAAGACAGGCTCAATCATGTCAATAATTTCTACGACTTGCCCATCGAGGTTCCAGACGCTATCCTCTCCCACCTTGAAATCAAGGATAAACTCATCCCCTAGGTTGTGGATAACCTGCAATCTCTTGCCGTCTGAATAGATGGATACGCTGTCAGATACTTTTCTAATTTCCACGACGTTTCACCGTCCCAACTTTCAAGTTATCTTTGAGTTCTTCTTGTTTTAGAGGTTCGATCCAACCAAATTCTGGAACCCAATAGTTTTTTTGATGTTCAAAGCCAGCAGCTTTCAAAACCTCTTTAAAACGGTCCTTTTCTTCAACCGTCTTAAAGAACACCGTGAGCCCCATTTTGATGTTATATGTGTCAGAGCCATTTTCAGCCCCTCTGAGAGCGTTTTGCTCGTTTTGGGGGATTTCCCCACCGTCCAAGATTTCGCCAGTCTCTGGGTCAAATTTTGGGGTTTCCGTTGATTTTGGAGCTTGTTCCTGTGGTTTAGTTTGTTGAGCCGCTAAAAGTTCCTGACGGTCTCGCTCTGCTCGTTCTTGAGCTTGTCTGAGTTCTTCCTTTTGCTTTTCAAATTCATAGTCAGCTTTAATTTGTTCAAAGACCTCAGCAAGAGTCAAGTCTTTCAGCTGTCGGATGTAAGGTGAGTCAGTCATGCCATACTCAGCACATAACCCTGAAATAGCTGACTTAGCCTTTTCAAATTCTTGCTGTTTCTGAAATTCAAAGGTCACCATGTCATCTAGTGATTTCATAGTGGCTTTTTTAAGCGTCACGCCGTCAGCCATGAAATCGCTAGCCTTGACATAATCAAGAGCCTTTTCATCAAAAAGACGAGGGTCCAGCATGTACTCAGCCGATTTGTTGGCTAGGTAACTCTTAACCGTATCTATTTTTAGTTGTCTTTGATGTTCTTCGATTTCCTTGATACCTTTGTCAAATTCACTAACTACGGTTGCAAATGGTTCAATAATTGACTTAGCATAACTATCCCATGTATTAGCTGTCTCTGATAGCAAGTTTTTAGTGTCGATACGGATACGATTTTTAGACTCAATTAACTTGTTAAATTCAGCCCGCTTTGCCTTGTCGTCTTTGAGAGTTCCAGCTGTAGGAATATAGTCCTTGTACTTCTCAGTAGCCTCTATGAGGTCTTTTTCAAAAGACTCTCTAGTAAGTTCATCCGTTGTGATCATCTCATAGATTTTATTGATTTTCTTATCATCAATAACCTGTAATTCTTGCATGTTGTCCTCCTAATATTCAAGCTCACCGTCTAGCAGTTCGCCCTGTACTGGCTCCTCATTTTGAGTAGGTTCAGGAACTGTGTGGGCTTGCTCTTTGTTGAATTGCTCAATCTCAGCCATCTTGCGTGCCACAACGTCCTCACGGCTCTCTTGAGGTGTGACGTCTTTAGGTTCTCGTAATTCGTCTGCCTCATAAAGTCCTCCTAGTTCGTTAGGAAAAGCATTTCTTAATGCTGTCACCATTGCTACCTTATGTATCATGACAGCTGGCTTTTCGTCCCATGTGTTAGGTTTGTTCTCTTTTCCATATTGGTTGACTTTCCCCTCTTTTCTGATTTTTGAATTATCGTACTCAGTGAAAGTTACCTCTGCTTTTGTTGGATGTGTACGATCTTTCCTATACACTACTGCCCAAGCTCCCAGGATTTCGGCGCCTCGTGGCAAAAATGCACCCTCTGACCGTTGGATTTCTCCATCTTTCTCATAGATAATACCTGAGTCCATCCCGTCAAATTGGGGGTGGGCGTCAGCTTTTTTCTGAAATGCCTTTTGAGCAACAACTATCTGGGCTGGTTGATTTCCATATTTGATGAAATAAATCTCTCTTGTGAAAGGATTTAGATTTTGTACTCTTGCTTGAGCAATGAAATAAGCAAGTTCCTCATCACTAGCTTTACCTTGCGGGTCAAGATATTTCCTAACAATCCCACTTGTCAAAGTCTGTGGATCTTCTAAAAAGTTTTTCTCTGCGGTTTGAATATCATTTGTCATTTCCTTCTTCCTTTCGTCTTCTTCAAATTCCAATTTTCACGCTTTAAGCGTCGATTTTCGTTTTGTAGTTTCAAGATTATATCTTGTTGTTCATTGATAATCTGCCCCATCTCTCGGCCGAGATGAATATATTCAGCTCGCCAGTTGTCGATTTCTTCGTGTAGCTCCTGAATCATATCTCATCCCCTACATATCGACGTCGACCGCATCCGATATCCACATACTCGCTTGGGTCAAGTTCCTCTTGCTCCTCAGGCGGTTGCATTATATCTCTGTCATAATCAAACATGCGCATACACCTTTCCGAGTTCCAGAACTCGTTTCACATATCTAGCCTTGGATGTTAGCCCAAGATCTAGCAATTCGTTTTTTTCTTCATGATTGGCCAAAAGCCATACACGGTTTTCAAGTTCAATTCTCGTCATCGTCTTGTCCTCAACGTAGCACTTTCATAATCACTTTCTTAGGTTCTGGCAAAGCTAACGGCTCTGGCTTCAAACCTTCAGGTCGTTCATTGTCAAACGTAAATCCTTGAAATTCCCTGCGGATGTTTTGACGGATTTCCTCACGCTCAATTTCACGACCGATTTCAACCGCTTCGTTAAATGCTTGGACAATCTTCGTATCACGCTCTTCTTGCAATCTCCTTTCTTCCTCTTCCTGCTTCTCCAACTGATGAACTAGGATTCCTGCACTGATAAATCCCAAAATTACTGCGCCAGTCCCTAAAAGCTGGTTAATTAATGGTGGTTCAAACATTCTGTTCTCCTATATTCCAAATTGTTTTTCTTTCTTGATATTCTCAAGCATTTCTGATAAAGTTTCTTTCTTCGCACGATAGCGATTACGACTTTTCCATTTGACGAACATGCGGAATCCTTCGTAATCGATAAATACAATCTTATGAGTTGGATTATCGATGAACTGCTTGAAGTCTGGATGTTCTCGCATTTCACCTGCCCAGACTTTTGCAGTCCCTGGAGTCAACCCTTCCCACCTCTGACAAAGATGTTTGTAATCACCATGCGTAGCTTTTTCGTCCACATCAACTGGCTTATAAGTAATTTCTGTTTTCGGCATGCAATTTCCTCTCTTTCGTGTTATAATCATGTTGAATATTTAAGTATGCGCCTGATTGCCGTCAGGTGCTTTTTGTTTTATCTTAGTTCGTCTATGCTGATTTCTAATGCATCAGCGATTTTCTTAACTGTGTCAAAATATAAATCTTTTACCACTCCATCCCTTAAACGATAGATCCCAGCTGTACCAACACCAGCTTTTAAACAAAGTTTATAAACTGTCCAATTTTTCTCTGAAAGTTTTTCAGATATTTTTTCCCAGAGCATGGTTGTTTCCTCCTTGTCTGACTTTATTTTTATAGTTTTTATTTCTTTGTATGTCTTTTTACAACATATTGTGCCTTTTGCGACCTTATCTTTCGAAAAAACACCATATATTGACAAACATTGTTTTTTATCATACAATGAAAGTGTGACTAAGACCTCTCACGTTTTAGTCAAAATTCCAATAGAAAGGAGGAAGTCTATATGTCTTTTAAAATGAACGGATTAGATGAATTAGCTAAAGAACTCAAGCAAATTTCAAAGAATGCTCAAGCCCTTGCAGGAACACATGAATATTCTTTTGACGAAATATTTCCTAATAAATTCATGATAGAAAATACAAACTTCTCAACCATTGAAGAATTTCTGCTGTCTAGCCCAGAAAAAATTTCTAGTAACAAAGAACTTGAAAAAGCTGATGAAACAATCCTGGATACATTCGTTTCTGAACAAACAAAATTCTCTACTTGGGAAGAAATGTTGTCTACTGCTACAGAAAGTCTAATCCTTGACAGGCTTGGTTTTTAATTCAATTTCAATAGTACTAAGTCGATCGATTGCTTCCTGCAATTCTTCGGCTTTTTTTGATGCTTCTTTACAGGCTTCCTTGAATTTTTCAATGTAAGAAACTTCAATATTAAGCCGATATCCTATTGGTCCCATTGGTCTCATTTCGTTCCTCCTTTGTATTTATTTTTCTACCCTCTCTTTTATTTATTTAGAGAAGTAGGACTTGTTGTTAATTAATATTTATTGTTATTTAATACTTGTTGTTAGTTAATATTTATTAGTGTAAAAAGTTTGACATGAAAAAGTTTGACATGAAAAAGTTTGACATGAAAAAGTTTGACATGAAAAAAACTTACATCTCAAAAATTGAATCACTAATCGCTTTATCGAGTCGCTGTAACATGATATCAAACTGGAAATCAGATATTTTTCTATCAGAGAAAAATCGAAATACATGACTTCCACCACGTCCTGGAGGCTTTCGCCTAACTTGTCGCAAATATCCGGCCTCTTCCAAGATTTTGAAATATTTACTAATAGTTGGACGACTAACACCTTTCCGCTTAGCTATTTCTTCTGGATAGACTTGCCAGTTTGGGTGATTAGCCAGCACCACCATCATGATTCCGACAGCTGTAAAATCTAGCGCAGGATCGTTGATAAAACTATTACTAACAGCTGTGTAATCGTCAGTTGGATTCCTGAAAGATGAACTGGCAATCCAAATCTTTAAAGTTTGTCATACAATCTCCTTTCTCTTCGCTTATTTTCATTCAGCCTTCCTTTAATCTCATTATTGAGATATTTTTTTGAAAAAATTAAGACGTTTCTGTCCATGTAATATCTTGATATTTAATTCCGAGAATCTGTTCGATAATTGGAATATATTTACTATTTGGCATCGTATGACCTTTTCGCCAGTTTGTGACTGTCTGAGGTGACACCCCAATCTTTTCAGCAAATTCTGCAACAGTTAAATCTTTAACTACCATCCACTTTTTAAGATTCATTTCCTGCACGCACTCACCTCCTTATCTTAATTCATCCAAGCTGACTTCCAGTGCATCAGCGATTTTGCACATATTCTTAAAAGAAATACGCTCGGTTTTGATATTTCTGATTGTATTTGGACTGATACCAGCTTTTTCAGCTAACGCCTTCTGTGTCATCCCTTTTTCAATCAACAAATGCTTAAACTTCTTCCACATACATTGTTCCTTTCCCAATATATTGTGTTTCAAACATATAAAAACACTACATATTGTTATTTAATTTAGATTATGCTATAATCATTCTTGACTAAGACCTCTCACCGTTTTAGTCAAAATTCCAATAGAAAGGAGATTTAATCATGGGTAAAAATCAGCATGTTGTCCCTGCTAAAAATGGTGGTTGGAACGTGAAAGGTGCTGGCAATTCAAGAGCAACTGTTCATACTTCTACAAAGAGTGAAGCTACAAATATTGCTAGACAGATTTCACGAAATCAAGATTCCGAACTAATCATTCATGGCAAAGATGGGAGAATTCAAAGCCGTGACAGCCACGGTAAAGACCCTTTCCCTCCTAAAGGCTAGTCATATTTAGGTCTTAGCCTTACGGTATATCCTGCAGCAGGAGTTACATCATCTAGTGTGACTTCTGCTATTTTTTTTGCTCCATCCTCTGTTTCAACAATTAGCCGTGTATAGAAGCGACTATCTAAAATGTTCATCAGATTCGGTTTGAAACTATACGGATATCGTCTTGGTCTCATTTTATACCCTCGTCTTACTTTCCAACGCCCTGAGTTCAATCTCATGGCTGACTTGTTTCAATAGCTTCTCACATGCTATTTTAGCTTCTCTGTACGTTGTAGATTCGCTGATGAAGTAATCAGCAAGTTCGATGATTTTATCTTCCATGATTGTCTCCGAAAATCGGTCCTAAGACCGATGTACCTCCTTCAAAAACAGTATATATTTATATTATCCTTAACAAGAAAGGAGCTGATGCAAATTGGCAAAATTTTTGAAGGGGACTGTGGTTCAGTGATTCAGTTTGGCTAGGTAACCAACACGTTTTTACTGCGAGTGTGACTGCACGGAGCCTGTCGCTGACTATAAGAGGGACTGCAGCTCTGCTTATAGCGGGACTGACAGACAACTACCGAGCGACACTCAAAGACTAGCCAAACCACGTTGATTGCAGTGCTGGACGCATGACCAGCGAAGTTTCAACCAGTCGCTTTACACCAACTGTGAAACCTTATCAAAGTATGCAGGTCTTGACCTAGTGTAAAGTAGGTTAAGACTTTTTTATTGCTCAAGAACTTGTGAATCGTTCAAAGAAATCTTAGAATCTAGTTCATCCAACTTCTCAGCAATATATGTCACGGTCCTCAATATCTCATTGAGGGCTGTTCTTTCTAGTTCGTTCATTCCCCTACTCCTTTCCTTTTTTATCACTTCGGTACTTCACTATCTGACGGATAGTAAAAGATACAATCACAAATCCTGCTAGGATTATCAAGCCAGTTTCTTCACTCATTGCTTTTCACGGCAAATGATGGTACACTATCAAGTAGAGGTTGGGGCTTCTGCCCCTTTCTCTACTTTTTGTTTTGAAGCTTACGTTTGTGTTCTAAGATTTGTTTGTGCCACAAACGAGCTTCTCTGATTAAGCCTAGTGCCAAGATGACGGTTGCAGTGTCCTTGGTTGCTAGGCTTTTTATGATGTGTTCCATCATTCGCCTTACCTCCTTTTTTATTTTGCTCTTAGAGCAATAGCTAGGAGAGGAATTGCACCTCTCTACGCTACCCTAGCTTGTTTAGCCTCTTCAACCTTTTCAAGAACTAAGATTGTAAGAGCCATTTCTTGAAAGTCTTTATCATCGAATCCGATGACATCGCCGTAAACTCTGATGGCTGTTAGTATTGTGTTGTACAATGCGTACATATCATCTGATGATAGTTTTTCACGATCTAGGATTTCTCCTAGTTTAAGTGAGCGTTCTCTGCGGTTCTTAACTTGTAAAATTTCTTTTGCTAGTGCGATTTGTTCTTGTGTTGTAAGTCCTTTATTCATTGTGTTTCCCTCCGCTTTGTTTTTGTTATTTCCTTAAGCTTGATTTAATTATATCGCATTAATGAGATATTGTCAATAATTTTTTTGATTTTTTTTAAAATAATTTTGATTTTCTTTAAAAATGTGATACAATCTCATTAAAAGAATATAGGAAGGGGATTACTATGGTAGGAAGAGGAACGCTTACTCCATTAGAGTTGAAACTGAGAACAGACATATCTGATAATTTGAACAAATTAAAACAAGAAAAAGGATATAATCAGCAAGATATTGTTAAGGGTTCAGGTATATCTCAAAGCACACTAAGCCAATATTTTGCAGGAAAAAGATTACCTTCCAAAAAGAATGCAGAAATACTTGCTGATTTCTTTGAAGTTCCTATTGAAGTTATTGACCCAAGGTTATCAAATTCTCCTGCACCTACCACTTCCCCTATCCAATCCATCTACGACCAACTAGAACCTAATGGACAAAGAAAAGTTATCACATACGCTGAAAAATTACGTGACGAACAAGAGGAACGAAGAAATACGAAGATAAACGAAGTATCAGAAGTTATCAGCTTGTATCAAGTTGAGGTAGTATCTGAGACGGCAGCAGCTTCTGGATTTAACTATGGATTTGGTTACGATGATGCAGATAGAGAGACTATAGAGGTTGACGAACAACCACCACGCCACGATATTGCTACCAAGGTAAGTGGAGATTCCATGCAACCTGACTACCAAGACGGAGATATTCTCTATTTGGTAGACAAAGGCCTGACCACCTACAACGGAGATTTGGCAGTTATCGCATACGGAGACCGCTCTTACTTCAAGAAGATATACACCGAAAACGGACGCTTACGCCTAGTGTCGCTCAATGACAAGTACGAGGACATCATCCTAGACTTCCCACCAGCCGAAGACACACACATCAAGATCTATGCAGTTGTCGGGGTGTATAGAGGGGAATAGAACCAGCTGTTTTCCATTTTGGAAACAACCACTTGACAAAATTTTAAAAAAGAAGTACACTAATAATGTCAAAAGCCTTGTTCGTCAAGGATACGATATTTACTTATAAAGCCTTGTTCGTCAAGGACAAAACTGTCTGGTGTACTTCTAAGAGGTACACCTTATTTTATTATCTGGAGCATTATATGAAATTTCAACAAGGCGAAGTTTATCTAATCAACTTCCCACAAAAAGGTGGGAATGAATTTTACGGAAAACACTACGCTATCATCTTAACAACTCCTGACAAAGCCGATGGAACACTACTAGTAGCACCTTTAACTGGTAAAAAATCAGGAAAGAAATATCGTGGTGGTATCACGATTGAAAATAATAAATATCAAAACACTCCTTCCAAGCCAAAAGCCTATGCTTATGTCCGAAAAATCCAAGAAATAGACAAACGGAAAATCGTCTATAAAACAAAGAAAAAGATTGATAGCGATGGACAAGTGATGCTAGATGCAACAGGAAAAGAGTTATATGATAAAGTCTATAAACCAGCTTACAAACTAGATACAAACGACCATAAAAAACTACTAGACAAGATAAAAGAAGTTCTTGGGCTAGATTTATATTAAATAAAAAATTGACTTTTCTTAAAATTAGGGTTAGAATAGAATCATAAGGTCGCTTGACGACAAAATAGATGATACTGTCCCAAGAGGACAATTCTAGCCCTGCTCTTATGAGTTGGGCTTTTAATTTTTTATTTAACATCTATTCCTATTTTGGAAATAGTTACGTAAAACGGAAATAAAAAAATGTGCAATAACTGATCCACATTAAAAGCTGAGAGAGGTTTCATTATGAATGAAGAACGCAAAGTTTTAGGTATTTTGGCTATTATTTTCGGAGCAATCGCTCTATTTGGGTCTTGGATGCCTATTATTAACAATCTATCTTTTGTTATTGCTATCTTAGCGCTTATATTGGGCTTGATAGGTCTAGCTATCAACAGAAAAAGACCAAAAACGTTGGCTATCATTGGTACAGTTTTAGCAGTCGTATCAATGGTTATTGTTATCGCTACGCAATTGATGTATGCCCGTGCTTTGAACAACGCTGCTAAAAACGTTGAAGAAACTGTTAGCTCAGTAAGTTCTTCTATCGAATCATCACAAAAAGAAGAGGATGCTAAATTTAACTGGACAAAAGAACAGTTTGACGCTCTTCAGATGGGCGACATCATGAATTATGGAGCTGGTGGAACTAACTACGACGATATTGTTAGCGTTCATGGAGAACCAAATAATATAAACACTACTACTGTCAATGATCATGAAAGTAGAACAGTTTCATATTCTTCAGCAGGAACAAAAATCCGAAGCGTTACTTTGACATTTAGCAAACAAGAAAGTGGTGCTTATTTATTGACTGCTAAAGTCGGCATCGGATTGGAATAAATTTATTTTCATGATATAATTAAGTTACTTAGAGGTTTACCCTCAAGATTTTAAACTTTGCACCATAGCGTGCCAGGGGAAGTAACTTAACTGTTGCTTCCCTTTTTAAAATAAAAAAATCCCCACACTCGCAAAGTTTGGCGACTCTGAGTGTGAGGATGTACTGTATAAGGAAACGACCATTAAAAAGGTAGTTTTCTTATACTCTATTCTATCAAGAAATGAGGTGAAAATCAATGTGGATGGAAGAACTTTCCAACGGAAAATATAAATTCTTTGAACGATACAGAGACCCGTATACCGAGAAATGGAAAAGGGTATCTGTCACCCTTGACTCTGGATCAAGCAGGGCAAAAAAAGAAGCTCAAAAACAACTGGATGAGAAGATAGTAGAAAAACTACAAAGTCTTACTACCACAGATATGCTTTTTACAGACGTACTAAGTGATTGGTGGGAACTTCATAAAAAGTCAATCAAGCCTTCTACCATAAAGACCATGGTCTATGCTGTAGATGAAGTAAAAGAGACTTTTGCGCCTGACGTGAAAATAAAAAACATCACTGCGAAGTACACTCAACAGTACTTTACTGACTCGGAAGAAAATCATATCAAACTCAAAAAGCAAAAGTCAGTACTAAGCATGGTCTTTAAATATGCGCTTGATATGGAACTGGTAGATAGCAATCCTATCCAGCGTGTGAGACTTCCTAAAAAGGTTGTCGCATATGAAAATATGGAAAAGATTGAAGATAAGTTCCTTGAGCAAAGCGAATTAAAAAGGCTTTTAAAAGCTATGAAAAGCTATAATCGGGGCTATCACGTCGCTCGTATGGCTGAGTTTATGGCTTTAAATGGTTGCCGAGTCGGCGAAGCTGGTGCGCTTAAATTTGAAAACTACGATAAGAAAAACCGTACTATCACTATCAACGGGACTTTAGACCCAACCCGTAAAGGTTCAGAGGGTGTTAAAACCACACCTAAGACCTTATCATCTATCAGAGTAGTTGACCTAACAAAAAAAGAAATTGAAATCATTGAAGAATTCATAGAGTTACATAAACTAAGAAAGAATACAAACCCAAACTATAAAGATATGGGATTTATATTTGTATCAGCCAATGGAATTCCCATTCATAAATCAAGTATCGGCAAGCTCATGAAAAATGCAAACGCCACTTTAAAGAAGCCAATCAACAAACCACTGCACCCGCATATCCTGCGCCATACACTGATCAGCACACTTGCTGAAAACAATATCCCTTTAAAAGCAATTACTCAACGTGTTGGCCACAAAGACAATGGAAAAACAACAATGGAGATTTATACCCACGTTACAAAAAATATCAAGTCAAGAGTCGTAGACGTGCTAGATAAAATTTATAAATAGTTTTGCCCCTTTTTTGCCCCTTTTAGAATAAAAAGAAAAACCGCTACTCCTAAGAATAGCGGTTTAATCATGTTTTTAAGCTACTAATGTAGTTGCTCTATTATTTAAGAGTAACTGAAGCTCCAGCTTCTTCCAATTTAGCTTTGATTTCTT
>ERZ772795.143-NODE-143-length-12481-cov-3.2193_pt1 | contig 12481 bp, 13 predicted proteins | sample MGYA00511346_ERZ772795 | MGnify/ENA primary metagenome ERZ772795 (study PRJEB29015, sample SAMEA2738032) | human oral metagenome | biome: human oral; feature: human-associated habitat; material: saliva | place: China | collected 2245 ... | reverse complement strand
TACCCAGAAGGACTTTTCTTAGATGGTGAAATCCTGATTACAGAATCAGAAAAACCAAAAGAAGAATGGTTTAATGAAACTTCTAAAATTATCCGTAAAGATGGCGAGAAATCAAATCTGACCTATCATGTATTTGATATTGTTAGTGTAGATGAATTCTTCCAAGACAAGAAATCTATCCTTACTTATAAAGACCGCCGCAATATGCTAAATGACCTTTTCTTGGACAATCCTGATGCAGCAGGCATTGAACTTGTTCCTGTTCTTATGGAATCTAATGATGTCTATAATGACTTAGAGGTTATCTACAAACTCTTTGATGAGCAGGTTGCTCTAGGAGAAGAGGGGTTAATGCTGAATCTTGATACACCATATGAATGTAAACGTCATAATGGCCTCTTAAAGATTAAGCCAACTAAATCGGCTGACCTTGAAATTATTGGATTTGAACCCGGTGCTCCATACACTAAGTATGAAAATACTCTAGGGGCATTGATTATGGATTTTGAGGGTGTTCCCGTTAAGTTTGGTTCTGGCCTTACAGATGAGCTTCGAGATGAAATCTGGAACAACCAAGATAAGTACCTTGGAGCTATTGGAGAAATTCAGTATACTTCTTACAGCAAAAATCAAAATAATGATGAAATCAGTTTGCGTTTCCCTCGTTTTAAGGGGATTCGAACTGACAAATCTGTTGAAGATGTAAATATTGAATAATAAACAAATAGAAAGACTGGAATCTTCCGGTCTTTTTTTATTTTATACTTCAAATAATTAATGTTTTGTTTTATACTATATCTTGTAACTGTTTTTTTCAGTTGCAAAAATAAATACTAATCTAATTTAATGTAATGTGAAGAAAGGAGACTTTTATATGAAATTGAAGTCTTTAAAAACAAAAGTGATTACTGTTGCAAGTGTGGCCGGATTGGCCCTTAATTTGACCTCTGCTGTGCCTGTTTTAGCAAGTGAGACCAAATCATCCACCTATGATGTAAACACGACTATGGGCTATGCAGGGCCTCCAGAAGCGGCGTTCAGAAAGTGGCGAAAAGAGACAGAACCAGTCAAACCAGTTATTATTAAAGGCGTGAATGATAATATTGCCTATTATGGATATGTTGATAGTTCTGGTTATTGGAAATACTATACAGATGGATATGGAAACTACATGTATTTGTATAACGGTTATTATTACTACTATTAATTAATTTAAAACAAAAAAGCTAGAGTAAAATTATTTAACTCTAGTCTTTTTTTATATTATTTTTATTTATTAGTAGAAGTAATATCTTCAGCCTCAATTACAGACTGTTCATCTTGCTTCAACTTATTGACAGTCATATTAACACCTAGAGCGCCAGTCAGCAATTGACGAATATCAAATCCTGCTCCTTGTGAAACTTGGTCAATTGTCTGCATGATGTCTCCAACCATCTTAGATGCATTTCCCTCACCATACATAGTGATTTTATCCACTTTAGTAAGAGGTTCTGCTACGGCGCGTGCGATTTCAGGAAGTTTATCAACAACCATCTCAGTAATCGCAGCTTCCTGCATCTTCTTCATAGCTTCGGCTTTCTTATCTAGACCTTGTGCTTCTGCTTCAAGTTTCAAACGAATAGCTTCGGCCTCAGCACGTCCTTTAGCTTCAATAGCTTCTGCTTCTTGCAATTGTGCAAACTTCTCAGCCTCGGCTTGGGCCTTGCGAGCTTCTGCTTCTTTTTGAGTTTCAAAGAGTTCAGCTTCTGCCTGACGTTGACGCTCAATCAATTGCGCTTCTGCTGCTTGTTGACGAGCGTATTTTTCTGCTTCTGCCTGTTTACGGACATTGGCATCTAGTTCTTGCTCACGAACTTTTACTTCACGTTCCTTGACTTCAGCTTCTTTCTCTTGCTTCATGATATTAGCTTCAGCGGCCACGCGCTCTTGTTCACGACGTTGAATTTCGGCCTCAATGCCTTTTGCAGCATCTGCTTTAGCCTGAGCAATATCTGCTTCTTGTTTCAAAGAAGCTTGCTTCAATTTCAGCTCATTTTGTTTTTGAGCAATTTCAAGGTCAGCGGCTACACGCTTGTCATTAGCAAGCTTATCTTGTTCAGCTTCCACTTCTTTACGTTCACGCTCGGCTTTAGCTTTAGCAATCAAGGCATCTTTCTTGATGGTTTCAACGTTCTCAATACCAAGATTATCAATAACACCACCTTCATCAGAGAAAGACTGAACAGTAAAGGCGATAACTTCAAGACCCATCTTAGCCAAGTCAGGAGCTACGTTGTCCTGTACTTTTGAGGCAAATTCTTGGCGGTCATTAACCATTTTACGAAGTTCCATCTGGCCAATTACTTCCCGGAGATTTCCTTCCAGAACATCTTGAACAGAGCTAGAAATATCAGCGGTACTCCAATTCAGGAAGTTTTCAGATGCACGCGCAATCATTTCGTCGCTAGTGCCAATCTTAAGCTTCACAGCAGCATCAGCACGCACGTTGATAAAGTCTCTTGTAGGTACAGATTCAGATGTACGAACATCAGTTGAGAACTGCTCAATGTCCAAATAAGAGCGGCGCTCAATAAATGGAATCATAAAGCCGGCTTTACCACGAAGATGACGTTGTTTACGCAATCCTGTAATAACAATAACTTCATTTGGTTTCGCATTGACATAACCTTTGACAAGCAAGACCGAAACACCAATAATGATAAGAGCAACTGGGATTAGCCAAGTTGGAAATTGTGATAATGTGTCCATAATTTTCCTTTCTTTTTCCAAAAATTTATTTTATTTTTATGAACCATCCCTACAAAAAGGATAATAAAATTATATCACAGAAAGACCATAAAACAAAAAATAATTAGAAGAAAAAAAGAACAAAACCCACTTTTGGATTCTGTATTCTACTCTTGATTCTTTAATAATCTTATGACTAAATTAAGCTAGAATAATATTCCAACATCATTTTCTTTGAGATGACCGTATTGCTTGATTCTTTCAGAGATAAACTTCCTCTTGTTTCTAGCCAAGGCTTTTCTTTTCTAACCAACTCACTCAGCCAATGAGACTCTTTAGCACCATAATCTTTGATAATAACATCCAGTGTTTCTTTTTCATCTTTAGAAAAACAATATCCACTAATATAGGATTTGAGTTTATTAGCATTGACATTGAGGTCTTTGGGCAAATCAAAGATATTATAAAGTTCTGGACAAACAGGCCCACTAGCCCAAGCTTCAAATTCTTCTTCAAATAAAGCGAATTTATCCCAAGTTATAGACCATGCCTGAGCATAGTAACAGAGCCTTTGCAGATTCATAAATGTCGTTTGGTTAATCTTAGTCAAGATATAATAAGCTGCATCAAAAATTGTTCCTTTATTTCCCATATTTCTTGATTCCTTTTTTAAAAACTAGTATTGGTTTTAGTTAAATTATACCATAATTTCAATCAATTTAGACAAAAAGAAATCCCACCAGAATTTTGGTGGGAATTGTAGCTAGTGAAATGTTTCCGCAAGTCACTAGGTTTCTCATGAGTCGGTGAAAAGTAGGAACATCTTTCACCTATTCATTTTACAATATTATTTTTTTACAACCCCTACACTCGCTAGGAGGAACAAGTGTAGGTAGAAAGGATTTTTTGTCCTGATATTCTCATATCAAGTACATTATTAGTATATCACCATCACTATGTTTTGTCAATAGTTTATAAATATTTTTTCAATAAAATATAAATATTTTTCAAAGAAAAATAATAAGTATAGGGATATGCTTTGGATGCCACTTAACTAATACTTTTCTCACAAATATACAAAAAAGAAAGATAGACAAAATGATTCGCCTATCTTTCTTCATTTATTTATCATTCAAAAGCTACTATAACCATAGTCACTAATCATCTTGAGCATTGAGCAGTTGTCTAGAGGTTTTAGTAATTTTCTACAAGTAGCAACTTTTATGTAATTAAGAAAACAAAAGAAGAGTCTAAGAAAATTCATAAGCCCCACAAACTTAAATAAACTCTTATTTATTTTAGATAAGGATTAGTAGCTCCTTATCTATAACTATAATATCACATTCGATTTCACTATGCAACTTTTTATTTATTTTAAATCACAGGAAAATTCTTGGCAAAGCTGTCATCCTTAACATACAAAGGCGAATATATTTCCTTATGAAGCTGGCTATCAGATAACAAATAACCATTATCCAAGTAATCACCAATAGAGTCCACCCAATCACGAATGTATTGATAAGTGAGCGGCATGTGTTTCTTGGTGATACCTAAATCGAGGAATTTACTCTTCTTCTCTGTTGAGTGAACATGAATTCCGTCCGGCAGAGTTTCAGGAGCAATAATACCTTTAATATCAATAGGCCTATCAGCAATCATTACATGAGCTTCCATCAAGAATTCATCTTCTTTAATGTTGTAATCTAATACAATTTTATGAAGCAACAAACGTTCTTCTTCAAACTTATGAACACTGATATTCCGTCTTTTCTTTGGATAACGTTTTTTATTGTTGTTTTTCTTAGCCATAATTTCCCTTACCTAGATTTTAATCCTTTCTATTATTCCAGTTCAAAACACTTTTTTACTTAGCTAGTGCATAGACTTCATCACGCAATTCAATCAATTCAGGAGATGCTTGATGGTCTTCTAGGAATTGAATGATGTCTAACAACAGTTCTTGTTCATGAGGAACAAGTTTTTCTTGTAGTTTTTGCCATTGTTTATCCAGTTTTTCTTGGAATACTTGAATAGCATTGAGGTCTTCCTCCGCAAATCCACTTGAAGATTTTTCAATATCAGCCTTTGCAGCCTTTACCTCTTGAACGATTTTTTCTTTTAGTTCTTCTTTTTTCATCATATTTTTTATAATATCTCTTTTCTAATTTAATTTATAGTTTTTCCAGCAAACTCAAATCACGAACGACTTGATAAATCCCCTCTGATAAAACAGATTTATCAAAAGTGTTATCCATCCGTTGACATAGGTTTTCTGGAATAATGAGCAATTCAAATCTTGGCAACAAAAGTTTTGCCTCAACTTCTGGCGGAAAATTCATTTGCTGAAAGCGCTCTAACATTCTTTGCTTGGTACGAATGTCATTGAAGTGAGCTATATGCTTATTTAAAACTTTTTCAGCAGATTCCACAGAACCAGAATAGTGCATCACGGCAGCGCGTGCTTCTTCGTATACAGCCACAACAACAGCTTTCATCATAATCTTAATTTTCCTCTCTAATGATTTGATAGCGAATGATTTCTCTTACAGTTGGGCAGTAATTCAACTCCAACTCATAAATCAATCTTCCGTTTTCTTTTAGTTCTTTGAACTTCTGTCCAAAGATAGTTTCTTTTTTAAATAGTTTTGCGTGCAATTCAGCCACGGCATCCGCTTCACTAGAATGTTGGCTTTTGATTGTCTTTTGGACAACCTCTCCGTTTCGTAGTACAGTTTTTTTGATAGAGAACATAATAAATACCTTTCTAATGTTATTTTTTATTTGTGTGAAGTATTTATTTCAATAACGATTATATCACAAAAAAACAAAAAGAAAAATATTCATAGAAACAAATAAAGCACTCCCAAAACGCTGTTGTCACAGTGGTAACGAGAAGTGCTTCTTGGTCTGTAATGGTAAAGTAAATATATGTTAATTATTAATTAATTTTTGCCATATTGATGAATCAAATTGTAGCAAAATCTCCAGGAACAACAACACCCTCATAATCAGGATTTACAGTAGCATCTTTAATTTCAAAAAATGTTTCACCGTCTATTAATGACAATAATTCTCCGTCTTTTCCATTGTTATTATGATATATTTCACATTCAAAATTGTTATCATCATCCTTTTTGTGACTGCATTTTGAATGGGTTGTTTCTAAGCGGCCTTCATACAAAACAATAGAAGTGCAAATCAAAAAGTTTTCATATCCAATTAATTTTTCATCAGCTACAATAGACTTGAAGCAAGCCATCATACTTTTAGCACTTGTCTTTTCAGGATATTTCTCTTCAAATTTTTCGATTTGTTTAATAAGCCAATTTATTGAGGAACAGCGAATAATAGTTTTATCAAAAGTGGAATTTAATACAGCTCTTTCAAATTCAGTAACATCTTTGTTGTGGGCCAATGCCCAGACCTTATAAAGACATTCGTTATAAGGATTTAGAGAAAGACTTTTTGAATTTTATTTTTCTTTCAGATATTCTTCCGCTACGAAAAATATAGACTTTCATACCTATATCTTTACTTTGTGAAAACTTATGTTGCTACAAGTTCAAAACCTGTAGACTTATCCGTTTCGTTTTTCACTTCCTACATCACTGTGTCTGACCTCAAAGCGAAGCAAACCTCACTTCTACTATCATTTGATATGACACTCAATAGGCTTGAATTCCCCAGTAGCGATGGGTACTTAGGTTATTAACCTCTATAGAAATAATAAGCTAAATTTTCTGCTGCATTTAAGTCTCTATCTTTTTCTAAACCACAAGAGTCGCATTTATAAACTCTTTCTTTAAGTTTTAAATCAGACTTAATACTACCACAATGACTGCACGTTTTAGAGCTAGGATAAAATCGGTCTGCAACAACTAAATAGATACCGTATTGTAAACACTTGTACTCTAACTGTCTACGAAACTCATAGAACATGGCGTTTTGAATATGTTTTGCCAAGTGCTTATTTTTCAACATCCCTTTAACATTCAAATCTTCAATCACAATACCTTTTGGCAACTGATTTACAAGATAAAAAGTTGTTTGATGAAGATGGTTCATCCGAATAGAATGAAGTTTACGGTGGATTAACTTTATCTTACGTTTAGTTCCTTGAATAACATAACTCTAAAGGTCGCTTATAAATAGGTTTTCTACCGCCGTTTGCAGTTGTGAGATACCCTTTTGTGTTAGCTTGCATCTGACGTGCAAGGTGACGTTGTTCCCGTCGTAATTGTTTCTCCAACTGCTTCACTCTGCGACTTTTATTGATATTTTCAATAAACTCTCCTGTAGATAAAGTTGCTAAGTTTTTTACACCTAAATCTACACCTATAACTAAATCTGTCAAATCCACCGAAATATCTAAAACCTCGTAAGAGAAAGACAAATACCAATATTTACCATCAAAAGAAATTCGAGGGTTTTTATAATGTGAGCCTTTAGGTATTCTAGGTAAAGGTTGGGTTGTTTTTACAAAACCTAACTTCTCCCCTCTAAATCCACCATTTACTCTTCTTAAATTCTCATAATTTACATAAAAGCTCGGTTTTGAAATATTTTTTGACTTATACTTAGGAGCTTCACCTAACCCTTTGAAGAACCTAATTCTAGCATCATTCCAATCTTTAACAGCTTGTTTAATGACATTAGACCCCACCTCTTTTAACCAAGGATGTGTTGTGTTTTTCAACACAGTTAATTCCTTACGAATTTGACCCTCAGTCAAAGTTTTAGATGATGTATTATTTTCTAAGTAATTTAAGTAATGCTTTTTAGCTCTAGTTATAGCGTAGTTATAAGACCAACGAGCAACCCCAGCAGACTTCCACATCTGTTGCACTTGTTCATCAGTTAAATCAAGTGCGATTTTCATCCCGCGTAACATCAGTTATCCTTTCAATTAGTGTCTTGGTCTTTTTAGACCTTGAACCATAAAGTCTATTTGCAAATACTGTAATGATTTGAATCAAATCATTAGTCAGTTCTTCCTCTTTGTTTCTCTCAGAGTTGTCAATAATCTCAATTTTGACATCATGCAAATCACAAAGTAGTTGAATTAACTCAAAACCAAAACGTACTAGTCTATCTTTATGAAGAATAACCAATTTAGTAACTTGATTTGAATCAATTAACGAAATCAACTGTTGCAAACCTTTATTTTTATAATTGATACCAGAACCAACATCTGTAATGATTTCAAAAGAGTAACCTTTAGCGTACATGTAGGATTTAACATTTTCTACTTGTTTTTCTAAGTCATCTTTTTGTGACTTTGTAGAAACTCTACAATAGGCTACTACTTTCTCTTCTCTCTGTGAACTTAAATTGTTTTTCAACTCTCTGAGTTGCTCATCAGAGTAATATCTAGTTCCTTTTTCTGAAATACTTCAAAGCATTTAACGTTGAGTTCGCACCTATCACTAGATACGAAGGGCTTTCTGTTCTTACATAAATTTTTATATGCTCTTGTACATTTTTATAAATTTATTGTAACAGTTTTGTTACCCACAAAGAAAGCCAAATATTCATATGCCAATAAAAAGAGTTTTTAACTTCTCTTAATTGTGTCCATCTTCCATCTTTTGAGCCTAAAATATAAGTGTCTGACATTTGTTCTACATCCTTTTTATTTCATATTATTATTTTTTAGATAACCCGTTTCACAAGATTATATCTAAAATAAATCTCAGTTCCAACCCATTGTACAATCCCCACTATAGCCTCAACTGCAAAAATAGACTCGAAGCTTAGTCGTAAACAATACAGGAACAGCCAAAGTAAGATAGGGGATAATATCGCGATTGGAATTGCATAAATTAACTGAGCTGTACCATTTAAGTCATGTCGATATGACCTGCTGATAGATAACCACATATAATAACGTAAATTAGTTATAATCTTAACAGGCAAAAACAACCAAATAATTGGAGAAATTAACCCCTGATATATTGATGAAGGCAGCCAGAACAAACCAAAATAAGTAATCAAATAAAGTAAAACTATCGAAGATAAAGCCCCGACAGTTGCCTTCCAGAAGATAAACTTATTATCTTCGTAAGGTGTTTCTTCATCTAAACCTACATTTCTAGATACATGACTATTTAACAATCCTGACATGGAATTCACCCAACCTTCAGGTAACATCATAAGATTTGTAACCCAATATTTAATACCTGCATAAATGGGATTAATTGTAATCGTTAAGCCAACACCAATGATGGAAGATAACCTTGGAGCTAACCTTCTTATCAATTCCCACTTAACATTTTTCCAATAGGATTTTATTTCTTTCCAAGAGAATTCAAACCCTTTAGAAAAGAATTGAGGAATAGGTTTCTTCCATAAAAACCAATATAAAGGAATTGGATTAGTAATTATATTTACAATCATAGCTGCATTTACACCAAAATGTAGAATATGAGTTGTAAAGAAAATACCCCCTAACATAGACCATGCTATAGCATGGTCTAAAACTGTAGCTTCTTTGCTTCTGCCTTTTGTTCTTAAGTAAGTTGTTATGAAACTTGCCCAAGGGGAAGCTATGAGAAGTGAAATGATTGATAACTGAAAATAAGGGATATAAAATGGCAAATCCGTAGAGGGAACTCCTAAAATAAGTAATAATTTTGGCAAAAATACAAAACTACCTACCGCTGAAGGTATAAGCATAAGGTAGAACAAGTAGATATGGTTCTTTACAATTTTAGATTCTAAATCCAAACCATATTTTTCTATTAATTTAGGCATTGTTGCTGTCATAGAGGATTTAGCTGTGTAGTAGGTAGATGATAGAACAACCCAGAAAGCATCATTAACACCAAAAAGAACGGTTATTCTTTCTACTAAATTCTTATCTGCTAAAAGACTAAAACAGAATACCCAACCAATTTCGATTGCATTATCTGCCAAAGTACCTATAAACGCATGATACAACATCTCGGTTAGTTTTTTTCGAGTCCAAGATTTACTTTTTAGCATTACTCCCCCGTGAATTAATTTTACATGTTTTTTGTTTTAAGCACTGCACAGGAGTCGAACCTGAGTCTTTGCTAAAAAGCAGTGTCTTGTACCCTTTAAGACTAACAGCGCATATCTTAGGGCAAGTCTCTGTTTTTCCACAGACAGATTTGGCTTTCGCAACCGTGTTCTTTTAAGGCGGCCCTTGTTCCTTTATGTTGTAGACAAATGTGTAGCAGGTATTTGGTTAGTCGTTACTACCATTACCAGTAAAACATTATCTGCAAAAAATAACATTCCCTTATAAGACTTTGACATCCATAAGGGATTCATTCTAATAAATTAATTAGAACTAGCAGCTTGGTTTTTATTCTTGATAACTCAAAGGATTGCACTTACCATTAAACCTTTTTATGCGAGTTATCTCACCAGCCTTATCTATCCAGATTTATTATTCTGAATGAACCACTGTCGTCACCACTTAAAGCCGTGGGGCATGATAACAAATCTCACCGTTATCGGGGCGTACCTCTAGAATAAAGTATCGACAGTTATAGAGGTATTTTACACTCGCTGAAACACTGCAAAATCAGCTTGCATATAGTCTCTACAGGACTCGAACCTGTAACCTGTCGCTTAGAAGACGATTGCTCTTTCCAGTTGAGCTAAGAGACCAAAAATAAAACAATGGAGCCGGTGGGAGTCGAACCCACGTCCAAACAATCATTCCAATCAACCTTATTACGCACTGTTACATTTTTTTATTTTCTGAACAACAGTAAATGCACAAACCTACTATTCATATCTCTTATTTAACCTTAAAATCCGAGAATTCTTTCAAGGCGATTACCGTAATTTGAAGTAGTTGTTTTACCGGCACATAAAACAGGTACTCGTCTAACTATTCTAAGTAGACTATATGATAAATTCAATTGATATGTAAAGCTTCATCTAAGCAAATGCTTAGGCAGCCATATCAGTAGCAAAATTGTTTGCAGTTATGTTTAAGTTGATAGATAACGTCATCACTCGGTGCGAGGTTGAGAAGTCCAATCGCCTGTCGAAGCCGGGCGACCCCTCAAAAACTTACAAGACTATAATATCACTTATGTTATAATTTGTCAATAAAAAAATCTCCTTTATTCAATGTTTTCAACAGAATAACAGAATAAAAGAGACTAAAAAATAACTATACATATTTTTCTATATATTCTCTGACAATAGATGAATTATCCATAGAAAGATGAGAAGCATCAGTGGCAGGAGAATAAATATTTGACCAAGAGCTGTCTTCATGAACTCTATAAATCAAGGTGAAGTCATCAATGTTATTAACTTGATTGACGATATTTTCAATAAAAAGCTTTACATTTTTTAATTCTATTGTATTGAAGAAATTATCAATCGCATCATCAGTTAAGTCCATTTCTGAATAACTAACATTTTTCAAATCGTCATAAACATCAATTTCTACAGGGCCATATTTCCATGCTTCAAAGTTTGCGAAAAATAAGTTTTCTGGATAACTTTGTTCAGAAAAATCATTATCGCCTTTATTATCATCTTGGAGGCGACCATAAGTTGCACCATAAAAGGCAAAAAGAAGATAGAGAGTTTTCTGGATTTTTACTTTTGAAGGTTTTTCTAGAAGCCTATAAAGAAGTTTCACTAAAAAGTATTTATCCGTAAACACTACCTCTTCCATATTATTTTTCGTCCTTTCATCTTTATCTAAATTTGATACACAGACTTTATCCATATAAACAAGGCCATCAAAATCAGATGTAAATTCCTTACATGTTTTAATCCGTTTTTGAGACCAGTCACTACTAGCATCGAATCTTTTCCATTCTGGTAATGGCACAAGTTTTGCATTATACCCATGAAAGTGAAGTTCATTCTTAGAACTTCTATATTCGTTCAATATCCATATCTCAGTTTTCCATGTTTCTGCTGCTTCATCAGACATTACAGAGAAGCTTTTTGGGTACTTATCAAAATCCATTATTTATCTTCTTTCTTTTCATCTTTTGATTTCATTTTGGCAATACCTACAGGCAATTCAATTACTTCTAAACTTGACGCAATTGAAATCACTTGGTTACTCAATGAAAAACTAGTTAGAGTAAAGGCATCTGGAATATCTATCCCTAAAGGAAACACATCAAATACAAAATGATAAATAGTGTTAAAATCTGTAAATTCTCGTTCTACTTTATCTTTTAAAATATAAGAATAATCGAATCCAGAATTAGATTCACGTTTCAAGAATGATAATTCAACAATTCCTTGATAGTCAGGTTTGACAGCATATTTATTAATGATTTCAAAGCGTTTCTTAGCATCTTCTTCTTTGGCATCAATAAACACACTAACACCCTCAGAGCCATTATTTTCTCCAATATGATATTTCAAATAATTCATATTTAAAATTTTATCATTTACATACTTGTTAAAGAAATAAGGTATTGCTTTTTTAACAATCAAATAAACAATAGACCATACTAAGAAAAACCAAAACAAACTTTCAGCTTCCTTTGCATTGGCATCTTTTATTTCCGCTGTCAAAAGCAATGTCAAAATAGAATACAGGAAACCTCTGATAAAATTAACTGTAAATCTTTCAAAACTTCTATGATTTAATAGATTTACGATAGGTGCTGCTACATAGAACGTACAAATAACAGCGATAAGTCCAGAAATATTTGATTCAATTTCAACAAATCGAATAGTATATGTTGTCCAAAGTATTGCAACTAAATCAAAAAATAGTTTATTTAGTTTTTCT
>ERZ772795.142-NODE-142-length-12504-cov-2.86425_pt1 | contig 12504 bp, 8 predicted proteins | sample MGYA00511346_ERZ772795 | MGnify/ENA primary metagenome ERZ772795 (study PRJEB29015, sample SAMEA2738032) | human oral metagenome | biome: human oral; feature: human-associated habitat; material: saliva | place: China | collected 2245 ... | reverse complement strand
AACGGAGAATTTGCAGAATGGTGCAATAAATTACTTCCGTCATTACAAGATTTCATCACGCTGACGCTAAGCGTAATTGTCGAGGCGGTCCCATTCTTAATTTTAGGAATTATCATATCCGCGCTTATCAGATACTTTTTATCATCAAAAGATGTCTTCAAAATGTTACCAAAAAACGCCTTTCTTCGACGAATTACACTCTCTATGATCGGGCTAATTTTACCCGTGTGCGAATGCGGCAACGTACCAATTGCACGCAGCTTAATAGCAAATGGATTAAAACCTGCCGACGTTATTAGCTTTCTTTTCGCCGCGGCAATCATAAACCCGATAACCATAATTTCAACCATGACCGCCTTCAGTTTTGACACCCGAATGGTTTGGTGGCGAATTATTTTTGCGCTAATTATCGTACAAATAACCGCTTTTATCGTCAGCTTTTTTAAGGAAGATTCCATTATTAATCCAGAATTTGAAAAACTTTGCCACAAACACGACCATGGTTCAAAATTGTCAAACCTATTCATCTCATCACGTAATGAATTCTGGCAATTATTTACTATGTTGGTCTTAGGCGCTAGCATCGCAGCTGCCACACAAATCTTCGTTCCGCGATTCATCATAAACGCCGTCGGCGGCGACATTTTCCTATCAGTCATATCCATGATCACACTAAGTTTCATCATCTCGATATGCTCCAGCATCGACGCATTCTTCGCACTGGCTTACGTGCGAAATTTCACAACAGGCTCAATTTTATCTTTCTTGCTATTCGGACCGATGATAGACATAAAAATGATTACGTTATTAAAAACGACCTTTCGCTGGAAATTTATTGCAACAATTACCTTAATTGTATTCACCTTGTCACTAATTGTCGGGCTGGGAGTCAACTTATATGTACGCTAACTTTGCAAAATCAATTGGCGGAATTGTCGTTTGCGCATATATTCTACTATTAGCTTGGCGCGATCAACTCGGCTTTTACGTTCATCCGCGCTATCACGCATTCGCGGTCGTAATTAGCGTAATCGGCGTTATACTTTTGCTTATTGATATAATGTTGCAATTAAAAAATAAGTCCACTAAAGACAAATCTAGAATTAGCTTGAAAAAAATTGCCCCAATATCTTATTTTGCAATAATTATATTATCAGTCGGCTACATATTGCCACCAAAATCACTCTCCCCGAGCAGCCTCGCGCAAAAAGAAAGTCCTGCGATTATTGAACCTGAAAGCCGCTGCGAAGCACCTCAACCAAGAGAAGACTCTTCTACAATCTCAATAAACCGCTGGAAAACCGCTATAAATTCTTGCAAAGAAGCCGCTTATTTTAACGGCAAAGATATCACCATTACTGGCTTCGTTTCAAACGATTTGTTAAAAAACTATGGATACAACTACTTCAATATTGCCAGATACGTTATAAGTTGCTGCACTGTTGACAGCGTGCCTATGAAAATTCTGGTCGAGAAAAACTTTTCAACAGACTACCCAGATGGAACATGGCTAATCGTCAAGGGTAAATTGTCGCAAAAAATCGTTAATAGTCAAGCTGAATACGTCATAACCGACGCGCACATCACAAAAATCAGCCAGCCCAAATATCCTTATGAATTGCTCGGACTGTAAGTCTATTGCACGCTTGTTGCAATAAGTTATAAACTATTGATAGTACTATGCTAAATGAAATATTTGAACGCTATAATCTTCGTCTGACAAAACCTCGCCAGCAAGTATTTGATATCCTGCAAAATTCAGATGTGCCTCTTACGGTCGGCGATATTGCGAAAAACTGCAAAAACATTAACCGTACCAGCATTTACCGTACGCTACTAATGTTCGATAATCTGAATATTATAAACACCATAACTATTGGATGGAAAAATTATTACGAGTTAGCAGAACCTTTTATACCACATCATCACCATCTATACTGCATCAATTGTCAAAATGCCGAACCCATACAATCGCAAGAACTCGAAAAACTCATAGATCTCACCGGTAAAAAACATAATTTCATAGTCACAAAACACCACTTTGAGCTGGAAGGTATTTGCGAAAAGTGCCGACATATTATAGAAAATAAATAATTTTTCCCAACAAAAAAGCGCCAGGTAAGGGTGGGCATCACCTGACGCTTTTTTACCCTTCAACCCACCCGAGCTACCGTATCAGTGAAGCGTCGCGACTAAAACTCCAAAAGTCCGCGCCTGATGACTATCAATACAATTTCGTACTCACATTAACAGAGGTCGCCTTTGAAAAAGGGCAGTTAAAGGGGTTAGTATGCGCGTAACGTTGAACCGCAAAAAGTGGAGGGTAAGAATACTTAATGCCATTGCGCGCAACCTAACATATAGTTAGAATAGGGGGTATAAGGTGCGTTTGGTTAATGATTACTTAACCAATCGTCCTTGATTATAGCAAACATTTGACAAAGTGTCAATACTTTTTACCACATTTTTTATGGAAATCAATAGAATTACACCAGATGAGCATATTTTCTCCCAGAGATTAGCACATATTGCCAATCCACCAAAAAGCTTATGTTATATGGGAAAATTGCCAGAAACAAATGCGCCAGTCGTATCAATCGTCGGGTCCCGTAAGCCGTCTGCCTACGGAAAAGAGGTGACCGAGCGATTAGCAACAGATCTGGCAAAAGCCGGATGTGTAATCGTGAGTGGGTTGGCGCTAGGTGTGGATTGTATTGCCCAAAAAGCTGCGATTGAAGCTGGCGGAACGGTCGTGGCGGTCGTCCCAAACGAGCTTCCTGATATTTCACCGCGGACCAATTATCAACTAGCCATGAGCATCATAGAGCAGGGCGGCGCGGTCGTTTCAGAATGGATGAAGGGAGATAATAAAATAGTTAATCGTTGGAGTTTTTTGGAGCGCAATCGTTTAGTTAGTGGGCTAGCCGATGGAATTATTATCACCGAAGCTGCCGAACGAAGCGGCACATTAAACACCGCCTCTCACGCACTAAATCAGGGAAGAGATTTGTTTGTAGTTCCCGGAAACATAACCAGCCCACTGTCGGCGGGTTGTAATACTTTATTAAAACAAGGGGCGTATTTGGTGACAGACGCCGACGATGTTTTATCAATCATCGCGCCAGAGAAATTACAAAAAGACAACGGTCAAGAATTAGCAGCCAGCGCAACAATTGAAGAAGCTATTATCATAAAACTCATCTCAGAAGGGCTTCGTGACGGCGATGAAATCCAACAAAAATCAGGATTATCCGCGTCAGACTTCGCCACGGCGCTCACAATGCTGGAAATCAACGGCGCGATTAAGCCGCTCGGAGCTAACAACTGGACATTACGATAATATTGCTATTTTGACAAATTGATGTTATTATGCGGACTATGAAAAAAGCCCGAGAAGCATCTCCTGTCGCCCATAAAATCGCTAAGGACATCTTTACTATCCCTAATTTGATAAGCGTGACTGGCGCCGCTTTAGCGATACACGGATCTGAGAAAATCGATACAGCCGAAGGGTTGACGGAATGCGCAGTCGGGCGATTAGCTGACGTTCTGGATGGCAAAGTAGCGCGCATGACAGGACAGACTAGCAATACCGGGGCGGCATTAGACGCCACAACAGATAAAATAGTTATGGCAAAAATCCTCTATGAAATGAATAAAAAGGAGTTGGCTCCAAAATATGTCCTTGGCACTGTTGCGCTACTGAACTCGATAAACGCCGTGGCTACAGGAATCGCTAATTTACGTAGTGACGAGAAAGCTGAAACTCGACCAACCAAATCAGGGAAGGTGGGGCTAGCTATGGAAACGGCAGCCTTAGTCGCTTATGCCGCCGCCGAATTAGCCGACAAACGAACCGACAATCCAAAGCCTGCCAAGCTTCTACGCAAACTGGGAGCTACAGCATTTGCCGCTTCACTTCCGTTCGCTGCGCACGCAACATGCACCTACATAAAACGAGCAATTAACGGCAACGCGGAAAAAGAAGAGACGTGCCAAATAATAGATGTTAATCGCAGCCTCGGGTCAATGGCAATGCTCCGTCACCTCAGTGGTCGCTCGTAATAATTCACTTTGCGGTTGTAGCCAGATAGTGATTTGTTATAATATAAAGTTATGAAAAATCTCGTTATCGTCGAGTCACCAGCAAAAGCTAAAACCATCGAGAAATACCTCGGCAAGGATTTTCACGTCTTGTCCAGCGTCGGACACATCCGATCGATTGTTAAAAAAACCAAAGACGGAACGCCGCCGATTGACGTGGCGAATGATTTTTTCGCAATTTATGAAGTTGATCCTGAAAAAAAGAAAGTTATCACCGAGCTTAAAAGAAACGTAAAGACAGTCGGCAAAGAAAACGTCTGGCTCGCAACCGATGAAGACCGCGAAGGAGAGGCTATTGCTTGGCATTTATGTAAGGTGTTGGATCTTCCAATTGAAACAACTAAGCGAATTGTTTTTCATGAGATCACCAAAGACGCCATAACCAACGCAATTAAGAATCCGCGAACCGTTGATATGAACTTGGTTCAGGCGCAACAAGCCAGGCAGGTCTTAGACAGATTAGTCGGTTTCGAGCTCAGTCCAGTCGTCTGGCAGAAAGTCCCTGGCGGAAAATCAGCTGGTCGCGTTCAGAGTCCGGCAGTGCGATTACTGGTCGAGCGTGAACGAGAAATTATGAAGTTTGAGGGCAATTCTCAGTTCAAAGTTACTGCCATTTTCATTCACGACAATCAAGAATTCAAGGCTGAGCTTAATCAAAAATTCGATACAGAAGAAGCGGCGAACGAGTTCTTAAATAGTCTGAAACCCGCCGAATTTGTTGTTAGCGATATCTCAAAAACCCCTGGGACCAGAAATCCAGCGGCGCCATTTACCACGTCAACCCTGCAGCAGGAAGCCAACTCTAAACTTGGTTTCAGCTCCAAAGCAACCATGGCTTCGGCGCAAAAATTGTACCAAGACGGAAAAATCACCTACATGCGTACCGACTCGGTGAATTTGAGCGGTCAAGCCATCGCGGCGGCTACCGATTTTATCAAGCGTCTTTACGGTCCAGATTACTCAACGGTTCGCAAGTTTAAGACCAAATCCGCGTCCGCCCAAGAAGCCCACGAAGCCATTCGCCCGACGGACATCACTCTGGAAACCGCGTCTAATAATAGCTATGACCAGAAATTGTACGACCTAATTCGACGCCGAACTTTAGCGTCACAAATGTCGCCAGCGAAGCTAGAAAAGACGACTATTACAATCGACATTAGGGGTGAAAAATTGCCAAAAAGCAAAAAGCCTGCTCAGTTTGAAGCAAAGGGCGAAGTCATTACGTTTGACGGATTTTTGCGCGTTTACGGTGGCAATAAAGATGAGCTTCTACCGAAGTTACAGTCTGGCGATGAAGTCAATTCTCACGACATTACGGCTCGTCAAACATTTACACGACCGCCAGCTCGCTACACCGAAGGTTCGCTAGTTAAGAAGCTGGAGGAGCTTGGAATCGGTCGTCCGTCAACTTACGCTACGATTATCGACACTGTGCAGACTCGCGGCTACGTTGAAAAGGGCGACAGCGAAGGTCAACCGCGTGATGTGATTGTCCTGAACTATAACGGCGAGGAAGTTAGTCGAAGTATTGTCCAGGAAAAGACTGGCTCGACTCGTGGCAAGCTGATTCCAACGCCAAGCGGCGAACTGATTGCCGATTTTCTGACGGACCATTTTACGCAAATTGTCGATTACGATTTTACCGCCAACGTTGAAACGGAATTTGACAAAATTGCCGGTGCTAACCTGGAAAAAAGTGCAATGCTGCACGGATTTTACGCGCCTTTCCATAAATTGATCGAGCAATCTGGCGGAATTGATCGGAGCAAAGTCGGCGCTAATCGCGAAGTAGGAATTGATCCGAAGACGAATAAACCGATTATCGCAAGATTCGGTCGTTTTGGTCCAATGTTGCAGCTTGGCGAAACTGACGGCGACGAAAAACCGCGTTTTGCACCGCTGCCAAAAGGCGCGAAGATTGAAACGGTAACCTTAGAGCAAGCATTGGAAATGTTCAAGTTGCCACGCATCGTCGGACAAACAGAGGACGGGCAAGATATTAAGGCGAATATTGGACGATTCGGTCCGTATATTCAAGTCGGCAAATTGTTCGTTTCCATTAAGCCAGAAGATCCACACAGCATAACTTTAGAAAAGGCACGCGAACTTTACGCCGCCAAGCTAGAAGCCGAAGCTGCTAAGAATATCGCCGAATTTCCAGATGGAATTAAGGTTCTCAATGGTCGATTCGGTCCATACATCACCAACGGCACCAAAAACGTCAAAATCCCTAAAGCTACAGATCCGAAAACTATTACTCACGAAAAAGCTCTGGAGCTATTAAGCACCACAACAGCGAAACCAACTCGCAAACGCGTAGTTAAAAAAGCCACCAAAACATCCGCTAAAAAGAAATAGTGTTTTTATACTATCCAATAATTCCGAATAATAAAAACTCTTCATATAATCTATTGCAAAAAACGTAAAATAAATGCTATAATTTATATCAGCAATTATGGCATTTATCTATTGACTTTTGTCAAATGCAATTGTATAATTAAAAACATATTTTCAATCAATATAACCTGTGGTGAGGCAGAGAGGATGTTTCTAGTAGCATGAGCGAGACAGCAAAAACCGAGCAAAGCGCCAAATTAAATTCTGTCGTCGATACTATTATTTCTAAGATTCCGCAAGAGCGCGAAAAGGAAATTATTTCTCGACGATTTGGTTTGTACGACCGAAAAGAAACGTTAGAGTTAATTGGCGATATGTTCGGCATTACTCGCGAGCGCGTCCGTCAGCTAGAAAAAGCAATCTTAACGCGTCTACGTGCAGCTGTCGCCGAGGGAGAACTTCCTTCGGTTATTGCTATGGAAAAAGAAATTACTTCGAGTTTGTCTGAGATGGGACGAGTTGCGCGTATGCAAGATTTGGCGTCACATTTCCTCGGTAAAGAAGCTACTGCAATTGACCGTGCTCGCGTGGCGTTTATTTCTGAGCTGGCAGAAAACATCACAATTGTTACAGAGAATGACGATTATTACCAAGCAGCAGCAATTGACACTCTCGGCAACGAAAAGCAAATTAGGGCACGAGTCGAAGAAGTTGTAAAGACCATCAAAAAACACGGCGAACCCGTTACCGCGGAAGAATTGCACAAAAAATTGGACTATGAACATCCTTCAAATATTGCAGCCTTGGCTACTGTTAGCAAAAAATTGGCCAGCTTAAACGATCAGTGGGGACTAGCCAAATGGCCAGCCGTTAACCCAAAGAACATCCGCGATAAAATCTACGTCGTTCTGGACACCAACGGCTCGCCGATGCATTTTTCCGACATCGCCAAGGGAATTCGGGATAGCGAATTTAACCGCCGAAGCGTTACAACGCAGGCAATTCACAACGAACTTATTAAAGACAAGCGCTTTGTTCTAATCGGTCGCGGGATTTACGCGCTCGCTAGCTGGGGCTACAGCCGCGGAACTGTAGCAGATATCATTACCGATATTTTGAAGAATTCCGAAACTCCGCTTCACCGCGACGAAATCGTTCGTCAAGTCCTCGACAAACGGCAAGTCAAGGAAACTACTATTCTATTAAACCTTCAATCAAAGCCACAATTCAAACGCGTCGCCAAAGCCACATACGTTTTCGAAGAAGCCGCTTAAGCTAAGTTGCAAACTTCTTTCAGAGGTGAGATAATTTACACATAATGCAGATTATTTCTTGGATCATCAGCACATTATTACAATGGTATATTTGGATGCCAATTGTGGCAGTCCTGATGTTTTTGACGTGGCGGAATTATCGGAAAATAGAAGATTTCACCCCAGTTGAGAGCGTGCTTTTGGTTCTGGAAATCCCACGCACCAACGACAAGCAAGAACTTGCCGCCGAACAGTTATTCGCTTCACTACACGGAATTCTTCGCGACAATAAAGAATTGCGATTATCTGGCGGACACCAAGAGCACATCAGTTTTGAAATCGCCTCAGTTAATGGACAAATTCGCTTTTACGTTTGGGTACCAAAACCTTGCAAAGTTTTGTCGAAGGACAGATTTATTCTCAATATCCAACCGTTCAGATTCACCAAGCCGACGAAGATTACACTGAGCACGAGCGCGACCACGAAGTTGCTTACTCGACAGAACTAACATTAACCACAGATGAATTCCTCCCAATTCGCACCTTCCAAAACTTCGAAGTCGACCCGCTGGCGGGCATTACAGGCACGCTAGCAAAATTAGAAACCACCGGTGAGGAATTGTGGATTCAGGTACTAGTCAGACCAATCCCAGATGACTGGCAAAACGCCGCAGATCGATATATCAATAGTATAAAAAACGGACGAATGTTCTCCTTGCCAGGATTCGGCGGCAGTATGCAATGGCTAATCGGTGTACTTGGCGCGTTATGGCAACCACCAGAGCAGGGAGCAAATCAATCGACAGCCGTTGAGCTATCGGACCGCGATAAAACTCGCATTTCTGAAGCAGAGAAAAAGGCGACCAAGCTCGGCTATGAAGTAAAGATTCGCTTGGTTTATATGGGCGAAAGTCAGACAAACGCCAAACTTCGCATGCAGGCGCTCGTCGGTACGTTTAAGCAGTTCAACTCAACAAATCTCAACGGATTTCGCGCCGTCAAGGGTGCGTTTGGTAAAGAATTTATTGATAAATATCGCAAGCGTTCGTTCATCGGCGATGGTTTTATCTTAAATATAGAAGAATTGGCGTCAGTTTTTCACTTGCCACACACCAACGTTGAAACGCCAAATATAGTCTGGGCGAGCTCCAAAACCGCAGAACCGCCGTCCAAATTGCCAGTCTTAACCGGCGAAGACGTCAACGATGACCAAATTTCTGCCTTTGGCGTCACCAACTTCCGCGGCATCAGCCACCAATTCGGTATGTTGCGCTATGACCGCTCACGCCACGTTTACATAATCGGGCAAACGGGCGCCGGAAAAAGCGGACTATTAGAGCTCTTCGCCTTAAGCGACATTTTCCATAATCAAGGATATGCCATCATCGACCCGCACGGCGACTTCGCAATCAACAACATGAAATTTATCCCTGGCAGCCGATTGAACGACGTGATCTATTTCAATCCAGCCGACACCGCGTATCCTCTGGGATTCAACCCACTGGAAGTCACAAACCCGAACCAAAAAACCAACATCTCATCAGAAATTATCGGCGTTTTAAAGCGTATTTTCGGCGATTCATGGGGACCACGGCTTGAGTATATTTTGCGGTATACAATTCTGGCTTTGCTGGATCGACCGGAAGCGACGATGCTTGACATTACTCGCATGCTAACAGATAAGGAATTCCGAAAAGAAACGCTGACTTATTGCCAAGACACCGTGGTTTTGCAATTCTGGAATGTTGAATTTGCCAGCTGGAATGACAAGTTTGTCGCCGAGGCAATTGCGCCAGTCTTAAATAAAGTCGGGGCTTTCACCGCCAATCCGATCATCCGCAATATTATCGGACAGCCAAAATCCACATTCAATATTCGCCAGATTATGGACGAAGGAAAGATTCTAATTGTCAATCTGTCCAAGGGCCTTATCGGTGAAGATAATGCCGCCATCCTCGGTTCGTTTTTGGTCACAAAAATCCAGCTTGCCGCCATGTCTCGAAGCGACATTCCTGACGTCCGTGACCGCCGCCCATTCTATCTTTACGTCGACGAGTTCCAGAACTTCGCCACTGATTCGTTCGCGACTATTCTGTCTGAGGCTCGAAAATATGGACTTAACTTGACCGTTGCCAACCAGTACATTTCCCAGATGAGCGACACGGTTCGCGATGCGGTTTTCGGCAACGTCGGCACTATGATTTCTTTCCGAGTTTCTGCTGACGACGCACCGATTCTTGCCAAGCAATTCGAGCCGAACTTTGAGTCAATCGATCTACTCCAGATGCACAATCGTAATTTTGTTGTCAATATGGTTATCGGCGGCGAAAAAACTCCGGCGTTTTCTGCCCGCACATTGGAACTTCCACCAAGCCAAGCCGACAACACGCCGCACATTATTGAACATTCGCGTCGCATGTATTCACGAAACAGGGAAGATGTCGAGAAGGAAATTGATGCCGCAATAAAGCCTGTTCGCAACCAAAAAAAGCAACCAGCCAAACCTCAACCGCAACCTGCAAACAACGCGCCAGCGGTCAATAGCCAACCGGAAAAGCAGCAACCCGCAGCAAACGATGGCGAAGTTGTTTTGCAAATTCGCGGCAATGATAATGCGCCTACAAAAACCGCAATTAGCACAGTTACGCCGCTAGATTCAGCAACGCCAAAAAGACGACGTCGACGTCGAAAAAAGAGCACTACCGCCGACTAAAAATTACTCGTATCGCCACTGACGCATATCGGAATTGTAAACGTCGGTGATTCGCGGAGAAACCAGCGTGGAAGTTGGTCCAGATGGAACCGATACGGCGTTTTGCCTAGTCAGGAAGGCGAGAAGTTTCTGGTTTTGGTATCGCAGATTTTTCGGCAATGGCTGACTAGCCACGACCTCGGCTTGTGGCGTAGACATCACAAAACCCCACTCGCCAAATGACGGCACATTGACCGAAAACGCCGTCACATATCGCTCTGGATGAGATGATTTGACGGTATTTGCCACCATATAAAAAGCATGCGGAGAGAAAAATGATGACGTCGCCTGCGTCACCATAACCCCACGCTCCGTTAAAATATTGCCAATTTGACGATATAATTGCTCAGAATACAACTTGGCTAATTTTTCATTCGACGGATCCACCAGATCAATCAACACAACATCATATTTATCTGAGGTAGAAAAAGCAAATTGGAAAGCATCTTGATTGATAATGGAAACGCGCGGATCATGCAGAGAACGCTGATTTATATCGGTGAGAAGATGATTAGTTTTTGCCAGATTAGTCATCACCTCATCGATATCGACCAACGTAATATGCTCAACGCTGGGATATTTCAAAACGTCCCGAGCCAGCAAACCATCGCCGCCGCCCATAATCAGCACGCGCTTCGGACTGGCGACTGAAGACAGAGCGGAAGTAGACAATGTTTCGTGATAACGCGCTTCGTCAAGGCTGGAAAACTGTAAATTGCGATTCAAAAACAACCTAGTGTCATTTTTATATCTCGTCAGAACAATCTTCTGATATGGCGTCTGCTGTTGCCACATCACAGGATCTTTATACGTTCGCTTGTCGATTCCGTGCTCAATTTCCGTCGCATAAATAAAGAACCCCAAAAGCAACATTGTTGCAATAACGCTAATTGTCATCACGATTTTCGACGCTTTCATTTGCTTAAGAATCAGAACCGCAACGCCAATATTCAGTGCCGCCACCAGATACGCGCTGCGCATTAAGCCAAGATACGGAAGCATAACAAGCGGGAATAATAGCGACGCAATTAACGCCCCAAAATAATCGAGCGCTAAAATCTTACTAAATAATTTCACCGAAGACTTGCGCCCGAATTCCTGAAACATCTTCATTAAAAGCGGAATTTCCAGCCCGATACAAATGCCGATCGCCAGACTTATGACGGCAAAAATTAGCCAATGCGAACGCGTAAAAACGAATCCTAAATACATCAGCATCACCGAATTTCCACCAATTAGCCCCAGAATAATTTCGTTCGTTGCGAAGCTGGTCGCTGGATGAAGCTTGATGTAATTGACCAGCAGCGAGCCAATTCCCATACCGAACAGCGTCACGCCAGTTGCCAGACTAAAACTCAAAATCGAATCGCCCACCAGATATGACGCAGCTGCGCCTAAAATCAGCTCGTAAATAATTCCGCCAATTGCTACCAAAATCGCCGCCGCGAATAAAGCAATTTGCTCCCGTTTTTTTGTACTTGATCGTGACATTATAACTCCTTTTATTTGCCAAGCCCGCCGCTACTGCCGCCGTAAACACTGCGCGATCCGCCGTGACCTCCGCCATTACTATTGTCGGAATTGTTGTCAAAGATGAATGCAAACAAAATAATAGCGATAAATATGACAATAAATATAATCGTCGTCCAGTCAATCGGTTTAATGGTTCTGCCGAACATTTCCTTCTGTTCTTTGTCGCTCAACTGAATCTTACGGTAAGCGTCGTACTCGCGATTGTTATACTTCTCAATCGTGATTAGCTGACGGTTTTTCGGCGCGCCAGTATCCCTCAAAGTAGCATATGCCATCAGTTCTTTCGGGAAAACTTGATACGTGTTTTTACCCTTGATATTCATAATTTCACCAATTCCAACCTCGTCAACCACCACAACGTGATCCTTGCCGTCCTGCTCGGAAACGGTGAATGATTGACCTTTTTCCAATTGCGTTGGGTCAATTGCCTGAGTAAAACGAATCGGTTCATACAAAGAAACGGTTTGATCGCTGTGATCATATTCCACCCAGCTATCATAATCAGCCAGCCCCGTAATCTCCCAC
>ERZ772795.139-NODE-139-length-12595-cov-5.85335_pt1 | contig 12595 bp, 15 predicted proteins | sample MGYA00511346_ERZ772795 | MGnify/ENA primary metagenome ERZ772795 (study PRJEB29015, sample SAMEA2738032) | human oral metagenome | biome: human oral; feature: human-associated habitat; material: saliva | place: China | collected 2245 ... | reverse complement strand
TTCAAATCTGCTCCACAAATGAGGAAAGTACCATTTTGGACTATTCAATTGTCAAAGAACAAATAAAAAATCTCCTCATTTTCACACTCTATGCAATTGAGGAGATTATTTTCTAAAGCGAATTTTATCAGGAAAATCTGTCAATCCCAATAGATAGTCTGTACTAACATCGTAAAAGTTTGAGAGAGTTACCAATACATCTGCCGTCAAGGCATGCTCACCCCGTTCAATTTTAGCATAAGCTGAGTTTGTAAACGAAAGTATTTTAGCTATTTGTTTTTGAGTCAAATCGTGATCTTCCCTCAAATCTCTCAAACGTCTGTACATCTAGCTTTCTCCTGAGAAAAGTATAATATATAAAACTAAGAAATCTTTCAAAGTGTCCAAACTGGACATTTTGAACTAAAATTAATTTATTAAACACTTCTCATAAGCATATCTATTAACCGTCTGAGAGCAAAGATTTTATCAACTATTTAAAATTACTGACTTTCAAAAATTAGTCTTATTGTAAAATAAAGTGAAATACAAAAGACATGTTTATCTAATATATTATAGTTCAAAAATATTACAAAATTATAGGAAAATGTTCACAAATCAATCATACAAGCACTTCTCTGAAGCTGAACAGTACTAAATTTTAGGTTTATTTAAACAAAGAAAAAAGGGCTCTATAATATTTGTAGTGGGTAAATCCCCTATAGATATTATGGAGCCTATTTTGTTGTAGAAAAAAAGTCCCATAAGATCTATAATGAAAAGCGTTCAAACCATCATTAGAAAGAATCCTATGGAACAATTATATTTTATCACAAAACTTCTTGATATCAAACACCCAAATATCCAAATTATAGATAACGTTAATAGGGATACTCACAAAGAAATCTTCGCTAAACTGGACTATGACGCCCCGTCTTGCCCTGAGTGCGGAAGTCAAATGAAGAAATATGATTTTCAAAAACCTTCTAAAATTCCTTACCTTGAAACTACTGGTATGCCTACTAGAATCCTACTTGTAAAACGTCGATTCAAGTGCTATCATTGCTCGAAAATAATGGTCTCTGAGACTTCTATCGTCAAGAAGAATCACCAAATCCCTCGTATCGTTAACCAAAAGATTGCTCATAAGCTGATTGAAAAGACTTCTATGACCGATATTTCTCATAAGCTGTCTATTTCAACCTCAACCGTTATTCGTAAGCTCAATGACTTCCGTTTTAAGCATGATTTTTCTCGTCTGCCTAAGATTATATCCTGAGACGAATATGCCTTTACAAAGGGGAAAAATGAGCTTTATTGCGCAAGATTTTGATAACCTCAATATCATCACTGTTCTTGAGGGAAGAACACAAGCTGTTATCCGGAATCACTTTCTGCGATACGATAGAGCCGTTCGTTACCAGGTGAAGGTCATTACGATGGATATGTTTAGTCCCTACTATGCCTTAGCTAAACAGCTTTTTCCATGTGCTAAAATCGTTCTGGATCGTTTCCATATTATCCAACATCTCAGCCGTGCTATGAGTCGTGTCCGTGTTCAAATCATGAATCAATTCGATAGAAAATCCCATGAATACAAAGCTATCAAGCGCTACTGGAAGCTCATTCAACAGGATAGTTGTAAACTCAGCCATAAGAGATTTTATCGCCCTACTTTTCGTATGCACTTAACGAATAGAAAAATTCTAGACAAGCTTTTGAGCTATTCAGAAGACTTGAAACACCACTATAATCTCTATCAGATCTTGCTTTTTCACTTTCAGAATAAGGATCCCGAGAAATTTTTCGGACTCATTGAGGACAATCTAAAGCTGCTTCATCCTCTTTTTCAGGCGGTCTTAAAACCTTCCTCAAGGACAAAGAAAAAATCGTCAACGCCCTTCAGTTACCCTATTCTAACACAAAATTAGAAGCGACTAATAATCTCATCAAACTTATCAAATGAAATGCTTTTGGTTTTCGGAACTTTGAAAACTTCAAAAAACGGATTTTCATCGTTCTCAACATCAAAAAAGAAAGGACGAAATTCGTCCTTTCTCGATCTTAGCTTTTCTTCAACCCACTACAGTTGACAAAAAGCCAATAAAATGTCCAACTTTTGGGGGTCAGTACAAATCGAAAGACTAGTTTTGTTAATTCACGTACTTCAAGATTGGGAAACTGTGAACCGCTGGCTTCATTGAGAAACTATGCAACCAAGTTAGTCGGGTGTTGAGCCCATTTTCTTCTCTGCCTTCCCAAGAAAAGCTGATGATGAGTCATTCTAACTAAGACTAAAGAGTGTTCGCAAACCTTGGTATAATAAACTCTTGATTAACATCGTTAAAATTGATTGTTCAAAAATTTTCGGAGTTGCCTTTGTTTAACAGTACTCAATCCCCATACATCTGATACTAACATCATCAACACAACAAGCATAAAAATATATCCCACATTTGATAATGATAATAATGATGAAAAATAAGAGAAGTACACCGTCTTACTGAAATAAACTAAATTTAATACTGTAGTTATTAGCATCGCACTAAAGAAAGATAAAAGAAAAATAAATATATTGTCAAAAAATATTATTGAAAAAATATACTTTTTCTTATACCCCAAGCTATATAAAATAGCTAGCTCTTTTGATCTATTGACTATATACCCTTTATTTAAAAATGCAATTACTGCTCCTATGACCAGTGAAATTACAATCGAACCAACTAACAATATTCTCACTAAGCCACCATAAATATCACTAAAAGTTCCCGACCTCATATCATATCTGGAAGCTAATCTATACTTAGGAAATAGTTTTTGCAGATTTTTAGAAATAGTCTCTACATCGCCAGTTGTTTTTATTAACATTCCATCTTTACTTGTCCCTACAGCATTTACATAATTATCATAACTATCTATAATTTCTTTACTAGCCTTTGAAGTTTCAGGAGTCAACGATAATATATATTTGTGATGTTCATATGATTGTTGACTTAAAAAATATTCAAGAGTAGATTCTTCAAAATAAGAAGAGTAGATTGGATAATCTGATTTCAAACTATTTTGATAATATGTTTGATAAACACCACTAATTATTACTTTATCATTCTTTTTTTCATTAGTGTATATATTCGTTGTTTCCAGCTCACTCTCTTTCCCAAGAACTTTTTGATAGTCTTCAGTATTGAAATGTTGCAAAACAAAAGTATCTGGGACTAAAACTTCGTTACTATCATCCTTTGGATAGTCACCTGATAACAGGATTATATTCTCCGAATTATAATCTGGAATAAAGTATTTAGGAACATTGAGTTTTTGGAGATAGAATGAAAGTGAAGAAATTTTATTCCAGCCATAGTTAAACTTTCCTATTTTACTAGAAAAATCTTTTTCAGAAAAACTTAATTTTAAACTATTATAAGCATTGTTATAGTTAGATTTTACACCATAATTAAATAAAATTACCTTCTCAATTCCATCAATAGATTCAACTTGTTTTTTATCTTTCTCTGAAAAGCCTATCCTCTTACCATCATAAGGGCTTTGTATATTATTTTCGTTATAATCTTTTATTGTATCTGTATTGAGTTGCTGAGTAGATACCAATATGACTTTTTCACTTATTCCTGTAAAAAAACGCTCAAAACTAAGTAAAGAAGCTGAACGATACGCAGTAAAGCCTAGTATAAAAATAGATATTATTAAAGTCATAGGAACTATCAAAAGTAATTGCCTCTTAATATTTCGAATTCCCTTTAATTTTACATAATCTATAGTAAAGTTAAAGGGAATTTCCCGATTATTTTCGTTTAAATTATCAGATAACTTTACATTTTCCTCTATTCTTCTGACTTCTTTAATTGTTTTATCTTTTATCTCATATACAACATCTGCCAAATTAGCCAACTCTCTATCATGAGTGATATAGAAAATAAGAATTCCACGATTTCGAAGTTTTTGTAGATATTTAAAAACTAATTGGCTAGTTAAACCATCTAAGTTTCCTGTAGGTTCATCTAATAGTAAAATCTTTGGGTTTTTTATAGCTGCACGTGCAAGAGCTACTCTCTGCTTCTGCCCTCCGCTTAACTCAAAGCAAAAATTAGATTTCAAATCAAAAATATCTAATTCTTTCATGATACTTTCGATATCTGAATCCGATGCATTACTTGCTAATTTTAAATTTTCAAAAACAGTAAAGTCTTCCAAAAGTTTATAATCTTGAAAAACTAACCCTATCTTTGATTCTCTTAACCTAGCCCATGTATCTAAACTATATTCTTTTGCGTTTTGATTGAATAAAGTATACTCTCCTTCATATTCCTGATCTAAACCAAACAGAATATTAAACAATGTTGATTTACCTGTTCCACTCTCACCTATTAATGAATAAATTTTATTTGGGTCTTCTACATTAAGTGAAACTGAATCCAAAACTATTTTTTCTTTGTATTTTTTGTTAAGATTTGAAATTTTCAACATACCTTTTACTCTCCAGTGTCATCTAAAAATAATATGAGAACCTGTTGTAAAATCGTTGTACTAGTAAATTTAAAAATAAATCAAATTTATATCAGTATAATTTTACTTTTATTAAATAACTAAGCGCCACGGATATATAGTATATTTTCCAAAAAATAAAAGTTGAGTTATTTAGAATAATACTAATGTAACTCAACTGATAGATTTTTGCTATTTTGAAGGGTTAGACATTAGCTTAAAAAGCACTAATATTCAGACAACAAGTTTTTATGAATCAAACCAAGGTGAATGCCAATATCTACCATTTATAATAACCTGCCCCTGTCTATCTAAAGCAGGTTGCCCCCAGTAATTATTAGACGCCTTTTGTTCAGGTCCTAATGTGTGATTACTATACCCAATCCAATCACCATTTGCTCGAACAACCCTAAAAGTAAAGTGACCTACCTCATTAAAAGAATTAGAGGTCCCTACTTCTGAAACACCGTTTGCGTCAAATTGGAAATTAGAAAACCATGATCCTTGTGCGGCAAATGCAGTAGTCCCAGAAATAAGGGATAACGAGGTAAGAGACAGGAATATTAATGACTTAAATTTCTTTAACATATTTTTTCCTTTCTTTTTAGGCAATGTATTTTTTAATTTAAACGAAGCAACAACTTTTTATCAGTATACTTCAAAACATCGATGTGATTATACCTACTATCATTGAATCTAACGACAATATCATCGCCACTAACGACATATATGTTGTTAATGGCTTGCGTTGTATCACCTACCAGGATATTTGATAAATCTGTATCTACTGTGGTTTTTGTAAAAATTGCCTTCGTTTTCATAAAATATAAATAGACATCATTACCTATTTGTATCGCTTGATAATTTGAGATTTGTTCAAAATTATCTAGATCCGCTTTAGCAGATATAGAATAATCTTTATCAGTTTTTATTACTTTTACTTGTAAAGACTCTAGTGGTATAATTACTCTTGTACTGTCTTGATATACTTTCCAGCTATAATACCCCCCAAATAGCAAAATAATCCCAATAATTATTAATAGAGTTTTTTTTCTAACCATAGCTTACTCACATTCCAATCTTATTGAGGAGAATCTAGTTTATAGTTTCCTTTACAACACATTAGCTAATTTCATTCATTAGCAAGAGCTTGCTAAATTCTATAAATTCTTTCCCCTTCTAAAAACTAAAATTATTACTCTCAATGAATGAAGGTATAATAATCTTTTATTTAAACATCTTCCTCCTTCCCTTTTTTGTTTTGGTTAGACCTGTTTAAAAAATCATATTTTCATTTATTATTATACTCTCTTATTTTTAATTTGTATACACTTACGTTGTTCCTATTTTTTATGTTTTTGTTTTATTTTGTACGATAAATTGCAATAAAAAGTTCAACAAAAAACCATTGATTCACAAATCGTTAAAACTGTACAAAACAACACAAACAGACATGAGGAGATTCTATGAGCCACTTACATATTACCATAATTTATTCCCTACAGATATAAGCATATCTTGAAGCAAGTTTTAATCAGTCCGATATTGCAACTAAGTTAGGTTTTCAGCCATAGAAACACTTCAGAAGTTTTTCCCTTTTACCACATTTTTTTGTGAAAATACCAATTTTTTTGATATGATTCTCATGGTTCCCTACATCAGATAAATCATTGTATATTTTAACAACATTAGACATTAGATACCCTCCTAATTTTTGAAATTTTTAATTCATATTATAAATATAAAATATTAGGGTAATAGATTCTTATTTAACAACATCATATGCTTATTCAAAACCAACAAAGGTAGAACAAATCTTGTACGAATAACAGATTGGCTATTACTTTAAAATAAATTTGCAGCTCCAGGATCAATATCTTCAGAAACAACATATTGATTTTGAACTACTAACTGGCTATTTAGAGTTACACCTATCCCTACAAGGGTAAGTCCCAAAACTAGAGATGTAACCGCTTTCTTAAACAAATTTTTCATATGTCTCTCCTCTCATCTTTTGTACTTATTTTAGCACTTCGATTTTATATTGTCGAGTTTTTTATAATATTTTTTTATTTTTTTTTATTTGATACTTTTTTGTATCTTGTTTGGGTTTAAAAAACGATTCTCACTAGAACACCGTATTCCTTATTCTGTTATATCTGCAAGGTAATGCTCAACTTTCAAAGCCATTGACATATTTTCCCCAAGTTTGTAGAGGAGATGGGCAGTCTCAAAATATTCTTTTACTGAACTTTTTGAAGAAAAATTCTTACTTACATTTCCCATTAATAAATATAAATCAGCTAATAGATAAGTTGTCCTGTACTCCTTACATTGCTTTATAGTAGCTGTGATTTTCGTAATAGCTTCTTCAATATTTTTCTGTAACCATAGGTAACGACAAACGTTATAGTTGAACTTAATAAATAGCTCTAATTCTTTGATTGTGTTTAAATTTAGTTGGTTTACTTGATACTCTAACTTTTCTCGAATTTCATTAAAACGCTCTAAATTTTCAATATCATAATAAAAATTAAATAGAGTATTTGAAACTTGAAGGTAATTCAAATCAGAGACACTTAACTGTGACATTACCTCCTCTAATCGTGTAATCGCATCTTCTTTGTGACCATAAAAATAATAATCTATCAGAGACTTTACCCATTCCATGTAGATTTTATCTGCCAGAGATAAGCGATGAGCTTTTACACGCTCCAATTCATATATATATTTCAATGATTCATAATTTCGGTTTGTGATAAATGTTTGTGCTAATTTTTTAAACTCTGATAACTCATCAATCTCCTCTACAATTTGCTCATCAAAAAAGTAGTCCATACTAACTTTTAACTTCTTAGCAAGGGAATGCAGAAAATCCGCTCCAGGGGTAAACTCTCCACTCTCTAATCGACTAATTTGCCCCTGTTTACAAATCCCTTCAGCTAGTTCTCGCTGAGACATTTTTAATTCTTTTCGTCTATTTTTTAATCTGGTTGCTAATAGTGTACCCACATTTGCATCTTCCTTTTCTATTTGATTTCAATGTTAATTGTAACATGATTAAATTTTAAATACAAATTATTATACCAAAAGATACAAATTATATATAAAGAATGACTAGATAGGTTATTTTTGAAAACATATCCCTTCTTCTTTTGAAATTTTCTTACTCAAACGATTGATAAACTTATTCACTTTAAATACGATGTTTTCATATCTATCACTCTCTAATTCTATCTGGATACCTAACTCATTCAATTCCTTCTCAACAACATCAATGCCAATTTTATCAGTTATATTCAATTTTGAAAGATTCAATTTCATTTTTTGCTTATTCTCAACTGAAGCTAGTAAATATTCTGCTACTTGATTTAACGTTGTCACTCGTTCTTGCAAAGCATTGATTCTCAATTCTGAAGCTGCTAATTCATGAATTAAATCATCTTTAATTGTAATATAAGAGTGCTTATCCATATCCAGCTCAAGTAAAGTATACACTTCCTCAATCTTCTCCTTTATCATCTCCACAGTTGTTTCCCTACGGAACGGAATTGTTAGATTTTCAGAGCTGAATTGACGAATCAACGTACTACCTTTCATATACCGATTTTTCTCGGCATCATCTTTGTAATAGACATAGTAGGAACTTGTTTCTCTGATAAAAACCTTCACCTTTTCCTCCTCCATATCGAGCTCCATGTTAGGCAAAAAGATAAGCCCTTCCTGACGAATACCAAACTTGACCTTGATGTAAATACCATCATCCACTACTGTTTCGATTTGATTGAGTGACAACTCTATCTCAAATTCATGAACAGCATCTCTGTTTCTTCTGAACTCTTGATAAGACTCCCAAAACTTCTCCTTGTTTGGGAGTTCTTTTTCTTTGGAGAATCTCTCTTCTTGATAAACTTGAACTAAATCCTTAACTTCTGGAACTTTCAAATCTTTTCTCTTCTCAAAATAATCTTTGAAAAACTCTACATCATATAAGTTTTTCTGGTCTAGTTCTGTCTCTTTCACTTCTACTCCTGCAAATTGAAAAGAAACATGCTTTTGCTTAGGTTTGATATTTAATCCAAATAGTTTTGCTTTTTTAACCAGATCTTCTAAGCTATCAACTTTGAGTAAAAGAAATTCCATAAGCTCTTCCATTTTCCTTTTGGCAAAGTAATTCTTGAAAAATTCTTCTGTGTAAGCTTGCTTGCGATTGAGTTTATTACCACGCACCACTTGTCTCATAGTTGAGTCCGTCATAAAAAAGGTAGCATGCTTGTGACTGAAATCCATCTCCACATGTAGTAATGGGGCGTTCTTTTTGAAATCCTCAAAATCGGTAGAATTTTCCATCAAAAAATAGAGTCGTTGCTTAAGTTCATACTTGTGATTAGTCTTACGATAAACTTTATACTGCTGGTAAGAATAGCGATTCTCGATAATTCTCGCCCCTGCGATTTTAGAAAATCTATCTGAAATCATGCGAAGATTTCGTTCCACTTTATAATTCCACTTTAGTTTTTTGTCCGAATTGTTATCAACCGAATTAACAATGATATGATTATGGAGGTGATTTGTATCAACGTGAGTCGCAACGATAAAACGAAATTTACCACCAGTTAACTCCTTCATTGTCTCATAGCCAATCTGATTGATTTGTTCAGGAGTGAGATGATCTTCGGGTGAAAAGGACTGAATGATATGATGAGCATGAATTAGTCGTTGATTTTCCTCATGCCTGTTGTGGCGAAAATCGTAAAGCGTATCATTACTGATAAAATTTTCATGATACATCTGCACCATCTCCTCATAGCTAGGAAAATCCAGAAAATTCCTCATACCATAGTCCGATACCAATGCAAGATTCTTGGTCTTATCAGGATTGAGAATATACTTGATGATTTTTTTGCGATAACTCTTTCCGTGAACGGCAAAATGTTTAGTGATGACCATGAAACTCCCTCAACTTTTTAGCTTGAATACTAAACTCTTTCTCTACCTCTCTTATCAATTCGGAGATTCCTTTTTTCAAGTTCTGCAATTCATCATTTGAAATTAACTGAGATTGGTTTACACTTCGGGCAATCTGGTTAATATTGTTGCCAATCCTCTTCAACTCAAACACCAAATCTTGATAACCAGTTGTATCAATGGTGATGAAATTCATACCAGGATCAAGTAGGGTTCGTCGAGCATATTCTGAAAAAGATTGACAACCGCTTTGGTCGATACAATGTTTCAACTGACCCAATTCGCTATCAGACAGGAAAACTTTCTTTAGATTGGTTCGGTAACGATTTTCCATGTGCCTACCTCATGTATTTTTTACGGAAGTCTTGACTAAGAGGAATGGAGTTCCCTATTTCTTGAATCAATTCCTGAACGCAGGTTAAGAGAATGTATACATGTTCTTGGGTGACTTGATGTTCTGCCCTTGATAAGATTAAAATCTCATAAACATCACGACTGATTTGTTCTAGCTTTTGAGATTGCCAGAAAGTGAACCACTTTTCAGCAGTCATTTCTAACTCGTTTTCCAGTAACTTGTTTCTGGCAAATGAAGAAAAGTGTTCAAATCCTTTATTTTTCATCATTATGTCAATCATTTCTAATTCATTTGCGGTCAAATTAACCTCTTTGCGAATGTCTCTGTATTGTTCTGGCATACTACTTCCTCACTTTTATCTATTGTCGGATAATTCCCGCCCCCGTGTCAACCACGGGAAACTTATAAAGACACAATCTATCATCTTGTAAGGCTTTGCGAGCTCAGATATTGTGTCCACAATATCTCAAAAATCATATCGCCTGCTATTTCAAACCTTACGGTTCAAAAAAACAAACGATAGGAAAATGTGGTGGCACGCCCCCAAACCCCCAAGATAAATCTAAATTAAAAAAAGTATAACAAATACTTTTTGATAAAATTATCACAGAAAAAAGAGCCCTATCGGACTCTTACAAATTAAAACAATGTCTCTGATATTCATACTGCCTAATCCCACTACTATCTTTGTTCATCTTGATAGAAAAAACAAAGTAATGATCACGATTGTCTAAAGATTTGCTTTTGTTTAATTTAAAATAATGTTTCTGAGACATAGCCATGGTGCGTAAAATATCATCAGTGATAAATGTTAATGGTATATCTAAAGCAGAATACTTGTAAAAATCTGACTCAAACATTAAATAAGAATCAGAAAAATAATCTAGCTGCAATTTATCATCATATAATTCTTTACGATTCATATAAATCTACCCCTTCTATCTGTATATCGAGAATATCTCCCCATCTTAATCGAAGAAAACCAGAGTCTGATTTAATGGATATAGACTCTCTCCCAATCTCTTTAACAATACCCGATACTACTTTTCTTCTATTTGAGAGCTTACAAACAAAAGTTGCTGGGAATACATTCGTATAAAGTTGACGAACAAATAGAACTTTCTCTTCCATTGATAGGGAAATGGAGATATCTTCTCTATTTTTTTCTTCCCAAAGAGAACTGGAATGTTCTGATAAAAAGAATCCCATCCACTTAGCCATCCCACGGTCTTGATACTCTCTTGCAGACAAAAAAGGTAAATAAGAACGATTCATCATTTTAGTCCATCTAATCCTCCAGCTGAATGACCACCAATGAGTTTACTTCTTGCGATTGTTCTAGAAGCTTGATCCAGGGCATTCCCTTTCAATAGTGAAGTAAAACCAAATTCTGTTCGAATAGCATCGATTGCGGACTGGAGCCTTTCTTCTTTTTCTATTTTCTCAACATCATCAAATAATGAAATCAACCCAAATGAATCATCTACTAAACCTGAATAGCTCACGGCAACACTTCTGATAGCTCCTGAAGTATATTTAGTGTGAAATAACTTTAAAACATAGTTTGTCAGTAGTGCTGTTTGATTGGTTGGTTCAATCTTCATTTGAGTATGAATAGATCGTTTCTGTTCCACTTTAGAATACCCTAAGTGTATAGAAACTACAGTTGCTTTCTTACCAGCTCTTCTCAATCTAACCGCAACTTGTTCTGCCATCTCACGAAGTATGATCTCAATATCTCTTGGTTTGACATAATCTCTAGGTAAAACTTGAGAGTTCCCTATCCCTTTTGACTTTGGCTTATAAGGTTTATGAACATTACTTTCATCAATCCCATTAGCATGAAACCATAACTCTAAGCCCATGATACCAAGCTCTTTTTTAATCAAGTCAGGATTAGCTTGTGCCAATTCTTTAATCGAAAAGATTCCTAAACTATGTAATCTCTTCTCCATACGATTCCCAATTCCCCAGAAATCTGTCATTTTAGGGATAGACCATACTTTCTTTTCAACATCTTCATAGGACCAATTGGCTCTCATTGTCGGAGTCTTTTTAGCTTCATTATCTAGTGCTAACTTAGCTAATAAGGGATTGGCATTAGACATACCTACCGTTGAATAGATTCCTGTTTTTCTCCAAATCTTTTTTTGAATAGCAGCTGAGATAATGTCTAACTTATCTTTTCGACTAATACTTTTATCAGGCACAAAATAATTTAATGAACTGGTTAAATCGATAAATCCTTCATCAATTGAGTAGGGATAAATATCGTCTGGTGCTGCAAAATCTTGAAAGATTTTTTGAATCTCCATATTGACTGCAATATAAGTATCCATTCTCGGAGGAACAATCACTGTTGATTTTGCCCAGTCCTCTATATAACGGACATAGTCTATCGTTGTCGGCAAACCTTGTTTTCTAGCATTATAGTAAGAGAACTTTCTAGTCTTTACATCAAATGGTAAATCATAGGAACGTCCAACATTTGATTTCCCAAATACCTTCTTAAACATAGGAGAGGAAGCAAGGATTAACCCAGCAGAATTATCTGCTCGACTCATAACACAAAGTGAAGTCTTAAGCGGGTGTAAGCCTCTATCGACACACTCTACACTTGCGTAAAAAGATTTCATATCAATAAAGGCAATATCGCTTTTAGGTTCGAGACTATAATCAAACCAAGTCATACTCAGTCCTCTAAAGGCATAAAGTTTCCAACGATTTTCCCTATGATACGAGGATTCTCATCATAAGGCGCAAACTTATCTGAATAGTTCCGATTGAGTGAAA
>ERZ772795.137-NODE-137-length-12839-cov-3.16169_pt1 | contig 12839 bp, 10 predicted proteins | sample MGYA00511346_ERZ772795 | MGnify/ENA primary metagenome ERZ772795 (study PRJEB29015, sample SAMEA2738032) | human oral metagenome | biome: human oral; feature: human-associated habitat; material: saliva | place: China | collected 2245 ... | reverse complement strand
CACGGGAAGTTAAGCTTGTGGACTGTTATATCAAATGAGAGTAGACTTTATATTTTAAGGTATAAAGACCAAATCAGACAGGTTGAAGCAAGAAGAATTTTTAAAAATAATTTAGAAAGGATCTTAAAATATACATTTTAGTATATTTTATGTAACAGTTTTATATTTTCTAATGAAAAAATTTTTAAAACGACTATTATTCGTTGTGGTTATTCTTGGAGTTTTTTCCGGTCTGGGATGGTACTCTTATAAAAGTGGTTGGCTGGAGAAAAAATTATCCACTACTTCGGTTCCTTTTGAATTTTTCAGGACTGATAATAACAAATCAATCAATGAAATGACGGTTAAAAACGAAGGGAATCGTTCAGCCGAGACTCTTAAAAAGGAACTCTATGGATTAACATCAATATTCAATTCTGATACTGTAACAAAACCAGACATCAGCTCTACACCTTTGACAGATTCAGGAAAGGAAGAGTTAAACAAAATTCTAGAGCCTATTTATGGTGTAGAGAATCAATTCGTAGGTGAATCTCACGTAACAGGATTTGTTCAAGACAAGGACGGTTGGAATCCAATCGTCACCTTTAGTGTTTTTAATGATACATCATCAATTCAGAATATTAGTTATAAACTTGTTAAAGCAGATGGTGTTTGGAGCTTATCGGATAAGATTTCTGAAACAACAGATGAGTTTGCATATTCGGAATTACCAGATGATTTTAGCGTGACTTATTTGGATCAGATCATAGCTCAAGATGATAAGTTTTATAAAAATAAACAGTGGCAAAATCTCACATCAACAGTTCCAGAAGAGGTTACTGAATTACTTTCAAAAAACTATCCAAATACAACTTCAAGAGTTGTCTATTTCGATTCAACAGCAATGGTTAAAATTTACCACGCTGTAAGCACTCCTGAGAAGATTAAGTTTATTGTTAGAACTCAATCGTTAGACAGTGCAAACTCTTCAGTTTATTCTTTGAATATTGAATAATTATTAAAATTAAAATCTAATTAAAATCTAATTGTTGACAAAAATATTTTTTTCAACTATAATAATAGTAGCGATAAAACGCCCTTCGCTACAAAAAATTCAAAAAGGGTTTTTGTCTTTCTAGCAACATACTGCGATGACTTCAACCATCGTCGCACGTCTCTTGCATTCACACTGAGGGGATTGTGCAAACGATCCCTTCTTTTAATTAAGAATCGAGGTATTTTTTTATGAAACAAGTCCTAAAACGATTACAGGATGGAATTGACAATGGGTCAATCAGTATTGATGAGGCTCGCTCACAATTGGGGCCAACAAGTGTTTATTTTGACACTTGCGATTTGAAACTTTACACAAAACTAAAAAAATCAATTGATAAAAATGTTGGTTATAACCACTTATTCTTGTTTGATCAAGATGTTAAAGAAAAGATTCCGGTTGATGTTTATAAGGATTACATCAAAAAGGCTTGCGACCATATCGAAGCGCTTTTGCACGATAACCCTAAAATGGGTCAGCGAATCGAGCTTGTGAAGAAAAATTGGCTTAGTTTAACAATCATCACATCTTCAATTGACGAAGAGTTCGAACTTTTTAAATCTATTCGGGCCTCCTATTCGGATATCGAATTTAACGCAACCTTTGGTCAACGATACGAAGAAGATTTTAAAAACTATATTTACAAAGAACTTCGCTCAGAAGCCAATTCTAAAAAGGATTCTTCAGATCTTGGAAGTGCAACTAACTTCCTTTATAAAACAAACATCGTAAAATTCTTTGGCGGAGAAATTGCAGCAGAATTACTTTGCTCGCTAACCGGAAAATCACGTGAACGTTACGTTCTACAAGGTAAGATTACATCGGATTTTCTCAGAAGCCCTCACACAGTAGCAAATTTCTTCTCTTTGGAACAAATCGAAAAAATCGAATCTAACTTAGAGGAATATAGTATCTGGAATAATCAAATTCTAGATTTATTGAATATTGCTAAGAAAAAGCTTAAGTAATTAATCAGAGACTGTTTTTATTGAAGACAGTCTCTCTTTTCTTTTATAATTTAAGAAATTTGTAAAATATCTGAATTAATTTCAGAAAGGAAAGAAGGAAATTTTAATGGTAAAACAAACTAATGTTAGTTTTGAATCAAAATATTTGCGTATGTTGAATAATATTGCGAAAAGGATGGTTGAGGCGGATTTTTTAGGCTTTGAGAATAAAATTGATGAATCGTATTTGGCGGATGTTCTATCTTCGAAGTCAATATCTGATATAAAAAAAATATCCGTTTCAATTAATGAAAGCGGTTGGCAACTGATTATTTTAGGAGAAGAGGGTTGTGATTTTAATAATATAACCTATTCCAGCTTCAAAAATATTTTTAATGGAATTGTTATTAAAGATTTAAATATTGAAAAATATTTAAGAGATGAAACTAGATTCGGAAAACTATACCCCAATAAACTTTCAAAAATAATTGGTAAGACATTGTTGGACGAGTTGTCTGATTTAAATTCAGACAATGATTTTTCTAACCATCTAACCTTGAATTTGTTTGAAAATTTAACACCAGGCATTGCTTTGTTAATTTACGCAAATCTAATAAAGATTGGAAGTCGTTATAAAAATTACAGTGATATCGATTATGGACTCTCTGATGATGATGTCTACGAGGGAATTTATCGAGACTTGAAACTTTGTAAGTTTTTATTCGAGGATTTAAAGGAATATTTTTCGGAAGAGGTTTTGGTTGAACGTGTTGCGAGTGCTATTTCTGAATATATTTCAGATGAGAAGCCAACTTATTCAGACATAAATCATTTTTGCATTGAGGAATTTGATGATTCGTCTTTTGGAACTAAAAACGTTTTTGAAACAATCATCAGTTATTTCGGAAAAGATGTTTTTGTGAAAGCTATTAAACATCTATTGAATGGTGCGCAGCAAAATTTAAAAACTGATGATTATGATTATTTGAAGACAAGTGAATTAAAAACTCAGTTTTCCTTTGCTAGATCCATTCTTAAATTATTGAAGGATGATGAACTTGATAAATCGGAAAAAGAAATTCTTTTAGAAGAGTTACTGCTGGTCTTCTTCAACAAAGATGAGCACTCAGCATATATCCTTCATAATAAATGGCGAGAGTTATTTGATATTTCTAAAGAAGACTCTAGGTTACCATTCTATTTGGAAGATTTTAAGAAAAACTTCAAAGAAACATTTTCTGGATTGCTAGGTTATCTAAAAGAAAACAATATCTCTGAGAAACATCTTATTATCAATGCACCAACATACACAGGACTTGATTTTGACATTGCTTACGTAGATCAATCTGATGACAGTGAAAAGTTCTATCCTTTTGTTAAAAACTATTTACATTTCTTTGATTTTCTTATTGAAGCAATCACAGAATGTGAGTGTGAGGGGTTCATTAATATAATGACCCAATCGTATAATGATGAATTTATTCATCTCGAAGAATATTCAGATTCATCTCTTCTCTTTAAATCTGAAGAATATCGTGTTGTATTAAATTTATCTTTAGATGTTTTTAGTGAAATCTCAGATAAATTTGACGAAGGATCAAAGCAGGTTTTGAATAATCTTATCAACAGCACAATCTTCAGATTATCTCAAATTGATTCAAAATAAAAAAAGACCCAACCCGGGTCTTTTATTTTTCTGCTTTTCTATAATAGAGTTTTACTCCAATTACAAATAGTGCCAATGTGAATGCGAATGCACCCACAAAAATTGAAAATATTATATTAATCAATAATTTTTTCATTTTACTCCTTCTTTAAAAAATATTATTTTTTCTAATTATAATATTCAGTTATTTTTAAAATGTTTTTGGGATTTTCGCTTAAATTAACACGAGCACGAAGTTCTGGATAGTTAGTGATACTACCACCTGAAATTTGAACAGGATGTGCAACGGCGATAATGTCACCAGAATATCGAACTTCCTCTTGCTCGACAGGATCTGCTTGGTTGATATTTACAATGTTTAATTTGTAAACACGACCACTTTTTTCTGCAAAATCTACAAGAACGCCAAGAGATTCTGATAACTTATCCTCTTCAGATCCTGGGTTGTAATAAATTGTAATATCCAAAAACAAACCGGATAGATTTTCAGACAAATTCTTACTATGATGTTTGTAAATTAAGTGCGCTTTTCCAGATTTTGAGGATAATAATGATATTCTAGAAGCAGGATCCCAACCCTTAAATTGATCAAGAACATTTTTTGTTTCTTTATCAAATTCAGACTGATTATTCTCTAAAACTTTAATGAAAGAGCTTTCGTTTTGATTCAAGTCTGACAACGACTCATCAAATAATAAATCGGTATTACCCTTTGAATTGTAATAGAATGCGTTGTTTGCAGAACTGAGTTTATAAGGAACTAAAGTAGAGTACTTATCCTTATATTTTTTCAGAAAATCAATTAACTGAACTTCTTGACTTACAGTTGGATCATATTTATTTTGTTTTGACACAACCTCTGATTTATTTACCTCGCTTGTGCCTGTTTCTTTATTGTTTTGATACTGATTGTGACCAAAAACATAAAAAAGTAGCAAAAAGAAAGCTAAAACTGGCACTAGTATACTTGCGACTCTAGCAATAGGAATAATAATATTATCATTAAATTTTCTCATAAAAACCTTCTTACTAACAGTTGTTACTGTTTTTTATTATTTTCTAAATTATAAAGAAACAAAAATGCTCGTTTGATAGCGAGCATTTAGTTTTTAATCAAAATTAATTAAATTTTTAATTATTAAAATAATAGGTTACGTTGTTGATATCTTCTGCATTGTCAGTAATTTTCACTTTACTTCTTTTTCCGTACTCATTATATATTCCGTAAGACTTTGTAACCCTAACCTTTTCTGCAACAGCAACAACGTCTCCCGAGTATTGAATGTCTTCCAATATCGCTGCGTTCTCATCATTAATATCTATAAGATCAAAAGTTAGGACATTTCCACGATCTTTTGCGTATTCAATCACATAGTCTAAAACTTTAGCTACAATACCCTCGTCTTTCTTCGGATTATAATATAACTTTAATATTAAATAATCATTATCAAACCAACTATCATAACCCGGATCACCGTGATATCTATATATTAAGTGAGTTTTACCACGATCGCTCGATATCAAATCAATCTTCTTTTTATTACTTTCGGACTGAAATTCTTGAAGAACAAATCTACTTTCTTGATCAAATTCAGACTGTTGTTTCAATAGGTAATTTACCACCTCGTCTTCATTAAACTCCAAATCATCAAAGTACAATTTCTTGGGAACTACATCTTTGGTTCCATCTTTTTTGTAATAAATAATATCATTAGCAGATTCTAAACTGTGAAGTGACAAGTTTGGCAATTTGTTTTTATATTTTGTAACAAAATTTCGAATATCCGCTTCGTTCTGATAAGAGTTCTTTTCAAATAAAGAGGAATCGTTGTAAGTTCTGTATATTTCTTCTTCCTTATCCTCGTGCTCCTTTGATTCACTGTTACTTTTTGGCAATTCTCTGGTAAACACGTATTTGATTTTATCATAAAATGGCGTGTTTTCGACACCATACTTATTAAACTTTTCTGGAATAACAAAAGTAAAGACGAATGCAACTGATAGGATAAATATTAGGTTCAATAATATAAAAATAAAAAACAACTTCTTTTTTCTACTTTCCTTTTTTAGATTATTCTTTCTTGTTTTGTTATTTAATGAAAATAGATTCTTTCTTTTAAAATTATTCATAATTTTCCTCCTAAATTTTGTTAATTTTTGAAAAATTATATTAGAGAAAAAGAGCCCACTAACAAATGGACTCTTTTTATAATGGCTAATCTTCCTTTTTCGGAATCACATTGTTTTGAATAAATTCTTCAAAATTAGATTTATTGAAATAATCAACCAAATCAATGATGTGATTTGGATTTTTCGTTAAACTAATTTGATGTCGATTTTCTTTGTTTTCAAACATACCATATTCGGCTGTAACACGTATAGGATAAGCCACGGCTGTAACATCTCCAGAGTAATTGATATCCTCCAAAACAACGGCATTTTCCTTGTTGACATCAATTAAATTCAAACGAAGAATATTTCCCTTATCCTTTGCCTGTTTTCTCAGGATATCCAAGGATGTTGCTAGGTTATTTATATCTGATTCTGAATTTGGATTGTAGTAAATTTTTAAAACCAGGTAATCCCCGTTCAACCAGCGCTCGTAGCCCGGATTCCCGTTGTAACGATAAATTAGGTGCGCCTTTCCACGCTCAGTAGACAACAAATCTACTTTTGCTTTTGCGTCCCCACTCTGAAATTCTTCAAAAACAGAATTACTTTCCTGATCGAAGTCTTCTTGCTTATCTGATAGGAATTTTAGGACATCTTTTTCTTTTTCCTTTATATCAGTTCCGTATAGTTCTTCTGGGACTAGATTTATATAACCATCTTTTTGATAGTAAATAATCTTATTTATATAGTCAAAACTGTTTACTGATAATACAGAAAATTTATTTTTATTCTTTGCTACAAACTCAAGTACTTCACGTTTTTGTTGCCACAATGAAGGTTCTGAAGTTTCTCTTTCAACATAGCTTCTAACCCCGAAAGGATCGTTATTTTTCTTGTGATATTCTGAAGAAAAATGGAGATAACCAAAGAAAAGAAAAAGCAATGTTAAAAATGCGAAAAATGAATATAGCCAATCGCTATTATTTTTGTTGTTTTCCATAACAACCTTCTTTCTACCAGTTTTTACTGGATTTATATTTTTATTAATTATAATTAAAATAAAAATAAAAGAAAGAAGGTGCCTTGATGGCAAAATTAAAAGAATTAGAAAAGAATATTTTCTATAAAAAGGAACTTATCGAGACCGGGTCTCAACTAGATTTGGTTAAGTGGCGGTTTGATGAACTCGGGATGGATTTGTCTGATTTGACACGAATCGTTTACGAACATCAACACACATACTATTCTTTCCTTGATAAGAAAGAATGTGAGAATGCAATCCGGAAAGTTCTCAAGAAACGTGAGATCCAACAAATTCTCGTTACTGCAATTAATCTAGACGTTCTATGTGAACAAGGATTGTTGCTGGAACCACTGCAAAGTATGGTATGGAAAGATGAGGGTACTTTTGGGGTAGATGAGGTTCTGATTCACTCCGCTCAATTGTTTGGATCAATCGGTATCGCAAATGCCTACAATCTTGACAAAGAAAAACCTGGAATTATTGGCCTTACTGATAAGGTTGGTAAGAACTCAAAGTACTGCAACACGTTCCTAGATGACGCACTTTGTGTTGTCTGTGGTGCTGCAATGGGTAAGATTGCTCATTCTTACGGATTGGAAGCTCAAGAACAACTGGCGGGTGCTCTTGATGACAACCTGCTAGACACTCTATAACAATTAAAGGACTAAACAGTCCTTTTTCTGTTATAATTAAAGAAATAAATTTATCTGGGACTATTCCAGTAGAAAGAAGGAAAGAGTATGGTAATCGACACTAAATCTAACAAAACTAAAGTTAGCCCGATTAGTTACGAATTGAACTCTGTTATTTGGGCATACCTGAATAAATTGATACAGGTATTAAAAGATGATGATTGGTCAAGTTGGGGGGTTATTGTCGGTGAACGACTATACTTTCCTGACGGTAACTTTGGTACAAATTTAGTTGGTTTCGACTTAACTAATAAAACAATAACGTTATCATCTAATGGACTTTTAGGTAAAGATGATTGCTTACTACCGGATATGAACCTGTATAAACGATTTTGGATAAAATACAATTTTAAGACAACCTTTAAAAGTGATATTTTAAACAATCTTGGTTCCGACACACTATCTAGCAAAATCAACGTTGAGGATTTAATTGAAAAACTTTTAAATTTGATTTGCGAAGCCTATATAGACGATAAGACAATCGAGAATAGATTTGAATTTTGGAGGCAGATTTCTCTAGATCGAGATTTAAATTCTTACACTAATCTTCTTGATTATTTGAAAGATGAAAAGTTATCTAAAAATTCAGATTTGTTTTTAAAAGATCTTTTAACTAAATATTTTGTTGAATATTCCAAAAAGAATCTTAAACTTATTAAGGATTCAGCCTACAAATTTGGATACGACCTTAAAGAATTTGAAAAAATTGTTCCTGGTATCATCACCAAAGATTTTATCAATGATATAATGGATTACAATAACTATCAATATAATAGATTTTATCAGGATAGCTTGTCTAAGTCCGGTAAATATTCACTTTGTCTATTCAAATTCTTTTTAACAAACTATCAGTTATTTAAGGAGAGTGTTTTGAGTCGAGAGGATTCAAATTACAGAGATAATTTGCTAGTATTATCCACTATTTTATTCTTGGTAGAAGAAAATAGGTTTTCAAATTCATTAACATTTTCGCCTAAAATCTCAGCTTTGTACCAGTCTGACACAAGTGCTTATAATATTGTAGCAAAAGACCTCCTTAATTTATTAAAGGAAGAATTTGGCACTGTAATTGTAAGAGTTGATTGCATTCGCTATCTTATTTACAGTAAGGAGATTCGTGGTATTCACTCATCTTTAGGAAAGAACGATTTTTCTATCAGAAATTTTTCATCTTTGTTGAAAAATATTCGCTCTTTAGGTAAAGATAATTTTGAGCTTGTAATGAAATACAATAATCGTATAAGTGCAATCCCAGACAATGTTTTACTGATAAGTAAACACAAGAACGTCCCAACCCTTTTGATGGAAGTTAATTATTTCAAAGAATATAAATACTCAATTCAAGAAGAGTATCAGTATTACAAGGGTTTGATTGATGTTGCTAAAATCACAAAAGAATTATTATCTGAATCATCTAGAGATAAGATTATATTGCTGGATGATTTTCAGAAGGAGTGTGGTGAACAAATCCAGAAGATGGGATACAATCGTTTTTTAGGATTTTTTAGAAAAATCTTATCAAAATTAAAATCAGAAAAAATAAAATCAATTTCTGATTTTCTATAAATTTTTGTTAGATTATTTTAATAAAATTGATAAAAAGGGTATCTAAAAGACGCTCTTTTTATTTTTATCGTGGTATATATAAAAATATATATTAAAAAGTCATATAATACAAAGGAGTAAAGAAAAAATACGGGGGAAATGTTTTTTGAGAAACAATAAAAAAATTCTAAATAGAATTGCAGGGTCATCTGCTATTGTTATTACAGCTCTAGGTTCTGGAGCTGGTGCAGTAGCAACTCAGATTCCTGGAATTATGAGTACAGTTCTTGCTGAAGAAGCTAAGAACGTCAATGCAACAGCAACCCTTGATGTAGGTATTCAAGAAAATAGTAATTTTGGACGAACTGATAAATTCGAAATCAGTGCCGAAGTGAAACAACCAGTTAAGGAAGGCGATACTGTAACATTTACAGCTCAAGGAATTAGTGCTTGGGCTCTAAATGGTAAAGAAGTTAAAACTGCTGATGGTACGGTGATTGGTGTTATCAAGGCTAAGGTGGGAGTTGGTTCACCAACAGGACCTGACTATTGGAAAACTGTTTATTATAAAGATAAAAACAACCTCTCAAAAGAAAACAAAGACTTGAAACCTACAGACCAAGAAGTATCTGAAATTCAAGTTGTATTCAACAAGAAAGCAGAAGAGTTCCAAAATCTATCCTTTAAAGTTGGATCAAATAATAATCGAACAGTTATCACTGTGCCAGTAAAAGATAAGGTTGAAAAAATCAATATCAAGCTTGGTGAAAAAACCCTAGTTGAAAAGGAAAATAAAGTTTCTGCTGCTAAAATTGTTCCAAATAATTTAAATAAAAATTATTTTGGAGTTATTAGTGAAACATCGAATATCTACAACACAGAGAAAGGTTTAGGTGGTGGTGTTTCCACATTCAGCTCAGTGCCAGCAAAAAACAAAGGTTTTAAGACGGGTGATAAATTCACAATTGAATTACCTAATGACGCTGGAGTAAAAGTTGATGTTAATCGTGCCTATAAAGTTGGAGAGGTTATTACACTAAGTCACGGTAGACTTTTAAGGGAAGAAGTTACAACAGTGAACACTAACGGTGTTATACTTACACAACAAAATGATATTAAAGTCAAAGTTGTGGAGATTAATGCTGATAAAGCTGTTTTTGAAGTTGTTGATCAGCCAAACTTTTATTACGAAGATGTTAACATTCCATTGGCTGTTGTTGCAACAGACGTAAGTAAAGTTGATCAAGCAAACAACCGTGTTAATGTTAAGTTCAAAACATCTTTCGAATCAAAATCAGATCCAACTTTAAATACTACAGAAGAATCAAAAGACGCTTACATTCCAATTCGTGGAACAAGCCTTTCTTCTACTGGTGTTAAATTAGAGTTTAAAACAACACAATGGCGTGACGTTGACACGAATAAGAACCTGAAAGCTTCTAAGGTTGACACAAAGACTTATCCAGCTGATAAGATTGAAGGTTACACTTTTGTTCGTACAGATACAGATACAAAAACTGGTAACGTTATCCACTTCTTCAAGAAGGTTGGTGATACAGGATCACGTGATGATGTAAAGGATATTAAGACAACACGTTTCCTTGAAAAAGGAACAAATAAGGTTCTTAAACCTGAACAAAAAGGCGATAAATTCTTAGAAGCTGGAACAATCGACGGTTATACTTTCGTAAATTCTGAGGTAAAAGGTGATGTCACAACTCACTTCTTCAAGAGAGCTGAAGAGCCTAAAAAGCCAGAAGCTCCTAAATCAACTGAGACCCCTAAGACAACTGAAGAACCTAAAAAAGTAGAAGAACCTAAGACCACTGAGACCCCTACGACAGAAGAGCCTAAGAAACCAGAACAACCTAAGACAACAGAAGAGCCTAAAACGACAGAAGAGCCTAAAAAGGTAGAAAAACCAAAAACCCCTGATGTGAAAACACCAGACAAGAAAGAAGCTGTTAAGACTGGAGCTAACGCTTCTTCTACAATAGCTCCACTAATTGCTGTTGCTATTGGATCTGGCGTAATTGGTGCTTCACTATATGTTTCTAAAAAACGTAAGTAATATTTTATAATAAAAGATTATCACTAAATAAGTTTAGTGATAATTTTTTTATAAAAAAACTTATTTTTATTAAGCTATAATAGAGAGAGAAATAAAAAAAGGAATGGTATTTATCTTGAATAAAAGAAAATTGTCATCTATTTTGGCTACTGGTGCATTAATGGTAACGGTGGCCCCTGCATTAGGAACATTTGTACAAGTAGGTAATAATATCGCACACGCAGAAGTTTTCAAAGCCGGATCTACTGGAACACGAACAATTAAATTTAATGTAAAAGCTGGAGAATCAGTGACATCAAAGACTGAAACTGTTACAGAGCCCGTTGACTTGATTCTCGTTGTAGACGGATCAGGATCCTTCACTGAGCCTTTTAATGATGGTAAAAACCCATCTCGAAGAAAATTCCAAGCTGCTCTTATCGACGCTGCGAAATTAGTTGAATCTTTACCAGAGGGATCTCAGGTTATGATTGCTTCCTATACTTGGAATACGACAGAATCGTACACATCTAACAGAATCACTAATTTAATTCCAAAAGCAGACGCCGCTAGAATTTTGAAAGATATCCTAAATAAACCATCTGATTTAGACTGGTATACAACTTGGGAAAGATACTTATCTGATGTCGATAAAAAGATTTACAGCTCTTACGAAAAATTACCATACGAAGAAGCTTATGAAAAATCTAAAGCAAACAAAAATAAATATGTTTCTGTAGTGCAATTCACCGATGAATGGGTGCCAAATGAGGATATTGATACTTCTTTTGCTGAGTGGTCTAAGAAGAATGCAAAGACCTTTATGAGTGTAATTTATAACAAGACTGATAATGCTGCAATTTCTGAAGCTCAGATGAAGAAAATTGGACACCCAAATATTTACAACGCACGTGGAAAAACTGATGATCAACGTCAAAAGGACATTATTGAAAAATTCAAAACATCAGGTTTAAAAACAACAGTTATTAAAAATCGAGTCTCTCCAGAGGGTGTTGTGACAGTTAAGGCCGAAAAGGGTATTGATATCACTGAAGTTGAATTAGTATCTCCTAAAGGAGTAAAAGAAAAACTTGAAAAACAACCCGGCGACGCAATCTCTTGGTCTTGGAAGGGTAAATTTGCTGAAGATGGAGAATATACTCTAAACTACAAGTTTACTGGAACACCTTCAGAAACAAAATCAATTACTGGTACTGTTCAAGTCTCAAATAAAGAGGTAGCGAAAGCTATTGATACCATTGAACCAAACAAATCTTCCGCTGTTGATACAGCTAAAGAGGACATTCCTTTCAAAACAATTGAGGAAAAGGATCCTACACTTCCATTTGGTGAACGTAAGGTTAAAGTTAAAGGGATTCTAGGTGAGCGCACGATTACAAAGACATACGATGTTCTTAATGGAAAACGTGTAGGTGATCCTAAAGTTGACACTAAGGTTACAAAAGAACCAGTTGACGAAGTTGTTCTTGTTGGTACCAAAGTAGAAGAGAAAGTAACTTATAAGACAATTCACAAGGGTGATGATGGTAAGGTTCTCAAAGAAGAAAACACTGCTGCTGAAAAGTCAGAGTTTGAAGGTTACAAGTACGTTAAAACTGAAGCTGATAACTCAGACAAGTTAAACGTCGTGACAACTCACTATTACCATAAGCTAATCACAACCTATAAGGGTGTGGATGAAAACGGCAAGGAAGTTGTTTTAGAAAAAGTAGACGGAACTAAGGACAAAAAAGATTTCAAGGGTTA
>ERZ772795.136-NODE-136-length-12925-cov-4.86037_pt1 | contig 12925 bp, 8 predicted proteins | sample MGYA00511346_ERZ772795 | MGnify/ENA primary metagenome ERZ772795 (study PRJEB29015, sample SAMEA2738032) | human oral metagenome | biome: human oral; feature: human-associated habitat; material: saliva | place: China | collected 2245 ... | reverse complement strand
TAGTGGCCGTGAAAGACGGTGAGAACAGAAGTCAGAAACGCTTGGTAGTTACTGTGAAGGAAGAACCTTCAGCACCTTACGGATTCCAGGTTATTGCTAAGCCAGAACTATCCAATTATCCAAAATAAAGGAGGTCTTACATGGATCAAGAAAAAGTCAGTCATTCTCTGGCTTTAAAAGGAAAAGTTACTCTGGAGATGACGATACAAGCTCTGTATGCCCTCGCAAAAGCCCACTATGACAAGAAACAACATAAGGTAGCAAATCGAACTTTTGAAGGGGAGACACGTTTTAATGACTTTATGGCCACAAAATCAAAAAAAGATGTCGAGAAGTTGTTAAATAGTGAAGTCCACTTGGCCAAGTTGAAGCATTACCTGGAGGAGTATAAGATAGGTTTTACTTATCATCAAAAAGATGGTGCAACTTATCTCTTCTTTGAAACAAAAAATCGCACCTTGGTAGAAAAGGCTCTCAAAGAGATGTTAGCAGATATCACGAAAAGCCCAGAAAAATTGGAAGAGTTTGCGAAAAAGGTGCTGAAGAAACCACATGAAATGACTCCTGAAGATAAAATCAATTACTATAAGACAAATAAGGTCTATAAAGGAACGATGCCAGTAGTTACGAAGGAGATTGGGAAGGAGAAGACACGATGATTAGAAAACCTATATGGCCCTACCTGGTGGTGGGGCTATTTTCATTTGTTATTTTCCAGTCCTTTTACCATTACTACCAACTTTCGACTGCAGCAGTACCTTTTATGGGAATGTTGCGGCTTCGTTGGTTGCTAGAACACTGGGAACGCTTCTCTTTTGGTGTTTTCTTTGATTCAGGAGCCTTATATGCTGGGTTGATCGGATTCGGTCTCCCAATGCTTGTCTATGCTTCTATGGATAAGAATTTATATCGCCAAGGAGAAGAACAAGGTAGTGCTCGTTTTGCGACTTTGAAGGAAATGAGACGGTTTGAAGACGTTGATTTTGAGAAGAATATGATTTTTTCAAAACAGGTCAAAATGGGCCTATTTAATTTTCGCTTAGCCTACAATGTCCAGCTCAATAAAAATGTGATTGTCATTGGTCTTCCAGGAGACGGTAAAACCTTTACTTTTGTATTGCCAAATTTAATGCAGATGAACTCAAACTTTGTGGTGACGGATCCTAAAGGAAATCTGGTACACGAAGTTGGGAAGATGCTTGAGAAAGCTGGCTATGCTGTTAAAATCTTTGATTTGATTCGACTCAAGAATTCAGATCGGTTTAATCCTTTTCATTACATGAAGTCTGAGCTAGATATTGATCGTATCTCTGAAGCAATTACTGAGGGAACAAAGAAGAGCGAGCATACTGGAGAAGACTTCTGGGTTCAAGCAGAGTTGATGCTGCAACGTGCATTGATTGGTTATCTCTATTTTGACTCGAAGGATCCTGAAACTGGAGTCCAGTTATACATGCCAAACTTGGGTCACGTTGCGGATCTATTAAGAAATATGTATCGAGAGGATCCAGATGTACCAAGTCCTGTCGAGCAGATGTTTGAGGAACTGAACGAACATCAACCTAACAACTATGCTTATAAACAGTGGAAACTATTTCAAAACTTTAAAGGTGAGACAAAAAACAGTGTAGTTGCGATTTTGTCTTCTCGCTATTCCATCTTTGATCACGAGGATGTACGAAACTTGATCAGTGAAGATACCATGGAAATGGATACCTGGAATACGAAAAAGACGGCCGTTTTTATTGCTATTCCTGAAACCAATAACGCCTTTAATTTTCTTTCCTCAATCTTATTTGCGATTGGCTTTGAGGTTCTTACACATAAGGCTGATGATATCCTGCAAGGGAAAGTACCTGGCTACAGTAGAAAAAATCTTCGCCACATTCAGTTTATCTTTGACGAGTTTGCGCAAATTGGCCGTATTCCGAACTTCGCCCAGGTTCTATCTTCTATTCGTAGTCGTGAGATGTCTATTAAGATTATCATTCAAGCTGTCAATCAGCTAGAATCACTTTATAAAAGTGATTGGAAGACCATCTTTAACAACTGTGCTACTCACCTATTTTTAGGGACCAATGACAAGGATACGATGGAATACTATTCTACAAGGTCAGGTAAGCAGACGATACGCACTCGATCCACTTCAAAATCGCATAGTTATCGAAACGGATCCTCAAGTGAAAATAAACAAATTCAAGGTCGTCCCCTTTTAACTCCAGATGAAGTCGCAAGAATTGGGGTAGAAGAAGGATTGGTCTTTATTTCTAAACAAAATGTCTTCAGAGATAAAAAAGCAAGTGTCTATGATCATCCTCGAAAAGATGAGATTGCAAGTTCTCCTGAAGACAAAGAAAACTGGTACGAATACACTCGAAAAGGAACAGATATCGATGGCTTGCTTTTATATGCCAACGATTTGACTCCGCAACTAAAAGAGTTATTTGTGGCCTAACATACAGAAAGGACAGTAGAATGGAAACACCAAAAAAACAATTAGGATACCTGGAGAGTATCTCACAAGTTTTAGCACTAAAACGAGAAAATTTAGCTACAGAACGTTATGCTATTTGGCAGCTATTTCAACAGGCAGATGAGGGGACTTTTTATCAGTTATCCCCTCATCTTTTTGTGACAACGAGTCAGGAAGATCCAATAGTTGTTAGTGAACTAGATGCAACTCCTGAAGGATATCTTTTATTTAAGGAATTAGTAGAGGAGGAAAGAGTATGCCCTTAACAAAAGCACAGGCAAAATCGCTGGATATTTTAGAAGTCGCTCGTAGCCTTGGAATGGAAATGAAGCGAAAGTCTTCTCGAGAGTATTACTGGGCTGAGCATGACTCGTTTAAGATTGATACTGTAAAGAATACCTGGCATTGGTATTCACAAGCAGATAAGTATGGGGACACCATCAACCTTGTCCAAGAAATGCGAAATGTCAGCTATAAGGAAGCCATGGTATTCTTAGAGACAGGTTCCTTTCCTGAAGCAAAACCGGTAGAGGAAGAACGTAAACCTTTTAATTATACACTAGCCCCTTACGAACAACCATTTGTGGAGGCGAGATCCTATCTCAAGGAGATTAGAGGTCTCTCTGATGATACAATCGACTTCTTCCTGGAGAAGGGAGTGTTAGCCCAAGCTAAACGTAAGGACAAAGAGGGCGTTATAGAAGACGTATTGGTTTTTAAATACTTGGATAGAAATCAGCAACTGGTAGGTGCGAGCCTCCAGGGACTTGTTCCTGATCAAGAACGTCATCCTGGTAAGGGATACTTGAAACAGATTATGTATCAATCAGAATCTATCAGTGGTTTAAACGTTTCTATAGGCTCTCCTAAGCGTTTAATTGTGGCAGAGGCACCAATTGACCTAATGAGCTATTATGAGCTTCATAAGGGCGAATTAAACGATGTTCGACTGGTTGCGATGGAAGGATTAAAAGAGGGAGTTTTGTCTCACTATGTTCTTGAAATGTTACAGGAGCGAGGGGATATTCCTATGGATGAAAGAGATTATACTAAGTCTAGTGAACTAACACGTACCTCGATATTCTTATCTGTTGCAGCAGAAACCTCTACACTTTTCCAAGATCATAAATACGATGATCTCATCACGCTGGCAGTTGATCGTGATAAAGCAGGTATAGACTTTATCACTAAACTACGGGAGAAGAAAATCCCAGTTATCGATGCAAGACCACCACAACGTGAAGGCCAGGAGAAGACAGACTGGAATGAGATTCTGAAGCAGGAAAAACAACTGGAGAGAAACGCACCAGACAACAGTCGTCTTGCCCAGGCACGTCGAAAATTGGAACGACTAAGGGGTGAACAAGACGAGGCTATTTCAAGAGCTTATTCCCACCAAGCACTAACAAATGGGCAACCCGTGAATGATAAGCGAGGCGGTGCTAGCTTTATGCGTAAGCAAGAACAAATAGAAGGTCAAGTCTTCTCAAAGATGGATGAGATTAGGCAACAGGAAGAGCGAGTAGAGCGCCTGGAGCACCAACAACATTTGAAAGAAATGGGGTTGAATCGTCAGGGAAGTGGTCTGGAGATGAGTGTTCAAAATATACCTAGAATCCGTGAAGAGTTAGAAAAAGCTAAGCGTGGGGAGTCGTTCTTTACCAAAGCTACTCTCAAACGCTATCAAAAAGAGTTGACTAGACTTGAGGCCATATCTGAACAAATGGGTAAAACGAGCATTCAACCAGCAACTCAAGCCTTAATTGATGAGGGGCTAGTGAACCAGTGGCAAAAACAACCAAATACGTATTTTGTAAAAGGGTTACGAAGAGTTGCCCTGGAGTTGACTGAAGAAGGAGAGTTTCAATTATCTTCACAAATCAAGTATCATCCGAAAACAGATGAGGAAAGACTGAAGGTGGATGAATTACTTGCCAAACAAAGGCAAGAAAATGTAGGATTAACGCCCTCGAATCAGGAAAAATCAATCTCACCACAACCAGAGCCTATTGAAAAAAATCAAGGCGAAGCAGGGTGGTTAGAAAAAAATTGGGACAATCTCACGTTTTCGATAGAAAATAAAAAAACAGTCGTCATTGATCCGACTAGTATAGATGAGATGGTTGAAGAAAAACAAACTCCAGATAATCAAGAATCTATTACCAATACAGAGGAGAATGCTGTAAGAACGATGAGCTACGAAGAGGTAAAACGGGAAAACGAAGCATTAACTAAGGAATTAAATAATCGGATTCAATCTGGAGAATTATCAATCGAATTTGCACCAGATTTCTATCTGTATGATATCTTTGCAAAGTTAGGAAATAGCCATCCTACAAAATATCTCAGCGATAAAAAAATGGAAGTGTTGTCTCCCATTCATTCACTTTTGACCTCTATTGATGATCAAACGATTGATTTATACAAGAAAAAAGGAACTCCTGAGCAAGATTCCTTGTATCAAGCATTGAAACCTCATCAGAGAACTTTGGGAGTAGATATTTCAACCCGATTTATTGGTGAACTTGCAATAGCAGCCTACAATACCAACAAGCAGATAGAAAGCCTTTCAAGTGACAGTTTTGGTGTCTATTATGATGAAAGAACCCTTGATAATCTATCACAATCAATTGAACGAATGCTGGAGTATCCATTGATTGAATCGGGTAAAAGAGACTTTACCTATGGTTTTGTGACAACACCAAATACGCTGTACCACTATCTGGAAGAACAAGAGGGAGAAGTGATTTTAAACCGTGAATTGTTGGATAACCTGATGTCACGTCTTGATACTCAGTCCATTAAGATAATGGAGGTTTCAGAAGAAAAAGAAAAGTCTCTTGAGGGTGGACAAGAGACTGCTAATAATTCTGAACAAAACAAAAAGGCTGAGACAAAACTCGGGGATTTTCCTGAAGAATCTCAGGTGGCAGCACCTCTACCAGAAGCGAACGTATCGCAACCTTTGAATGACTTGTCACCAAGTCAAACTCGATCTCAACCTTTACTTCATTTTAGCATAAATGAGGACAGAAAGTCAATTCATAAGGATAACTACCATCCTATCTCAGATAAAGATTTGCTGAAACTAAATAGATATGCTTCTCATCTTCAAAATGCTGCTCAATGGTACTTAGAAAATGTAGCAGACTCACAAGTGATCTATTTTTACCAGGATGGTGCAGATACAAATAGTGTTGCTATTTCTTATAACAAAGAAAGTTTTATGCACTTAACGGGTATTTATCCTTATAGAGAAGGGCAAACTGCAGAACAAACTTTATTGGACTTTGCTACTGGAAATGGACAATTTGATAATATTTTGATTGCCAACAGAGGTGCTGCATTCGATAAGTTGAAAGTTCTCCCTGAATTACCTACCATGGTAGACGCAGAGTCCTTTTATTTTGGAGACTTGTCAGATGTAGAAAAGTTTCATACCCTAAATTTAGATAAGGCAATTCGTTCAAATGATCAAGATGTTTTACTTGCTTTTCGGACAGTAGATGGCACGGTTCTGCCAGCTAGCCTTATGCGATTAAGACAAAGCCTTAATCTTCTACTAGATCAGACAAACCAGGAAAAGATTATTTTAGGTGTCTTTAGAGAGCGAGATGGTCACATCGATCAACTCTCAATCAATGAGGAATATGTTAAAGATGGTGGCGAGGAAATGCTGTCAGTCTTGAAGAATAAGCAGTTTGAAGAAGTTTCTAAAGAAATTGAACAATCAACTCCTGAGAACACACTGAATAGCCCCCTACTTGATGCGGTTATGTTTACTCAAGTCTTAGATACTGTCTATAATTTAGGTGTGCCAGCTGATATCTCAAAGACTCCAGAAGAATTTCATCAAGCCTGGAATCAGTATCTTGACTATGCGAAACAGCACAATGATAAATTTGATCAGATTGTTGCTGCAGCTGGTGCAGATCATCTCCTAGATACAAATTCAGATTTTTATAAAGAATGGCAACAAGATCACATCTATAAGGAAAACTACCATGTACGTCTTCAATGGGCTGAGGAGCGACCAGATGGGCCTAAATTGCCATTTAAAGAAACCGAGCTGATATCTTATCAAGATTTCGCTAGGGAGCTATATAAGGCCAACCAGAGCTTTTATCAGTTACATCAGGAAGGGCTAAAACAAGTGACTGGTGGTCACCCAGAAGGCTACATCTCTCCAACAAAGGTCCAGTTTAGTATCTACGCTCCTGATGGTGAACTGATCCAGGATAGCATTCGTTACAATATCGGTGAGGAGATTAACCCAATTGCTCATAAAGAAAGACTTGGAACACGAGAAATGAGGGAGCACCCAGAATTGATGAAGATAGATGGGACCATATTCACTCAGTATCATCTGGAGAGATTGGCGAGTGAGTTAGATATTTCTCAGTTTAGTTACGCTTTGGAAGATACTCCTTACGCAGAACAACTTTTATCTCAAGTACCTTACGGAGTGTTAGAAAATAGTCCGATTGGTTTTTCGGATAGTAGTCATGATAGTCGTCTAGGATTTATTTCTTTTGATGGAATGGATAGTGTTGAGGTCGAAAATCTATCTGCTTGGTTTGAGAAGTTGGGTGTCAAGGACTCACCTATGGAACAAGTGGCTCTTGTAGAAAAATGGCAAAAAGAAATTAAAGAATTATCAGAAAAAGTTGAGCAAACGATCGCCACAGTTCGAGATGAATTTGAGAAATTACAAGAGGAAGAAATCAAGCTAGAAGAACAAGGACACAATAAGCAGGAGTTGAAACGTGATGCGGATGCTGATGGTATTCCTGATGAAGAGGAGTTGCTTCAGGGAACGAATCCGTATGATTTTAGATCGAAGCCAGGTTCTAAACCAGAGGTCGATGAGAGTCTACAAGCGGAAGAAGTTGTTTTAGCAGCTAGCAGTCTTGCAGTCGCAGATTTTATTCAAAATAAAGATATGGCAGGATTAAGTCGTCACCTTAAAGAAGGAATTAAGGAGTTTCTGGATTCAGATAAGTACAGAGACTATCTAACGAAAATGAGCCAGCTAAATAATTATTCTAATCGTAACTTGCGCTTAATTCTTGCACAAAATCCTGAAGCAAGGCAAGTAGCTTCTTTCAAACAGTGGAAAGAAAACTTTGGCCGTTATGTAAAAAAAGGTGAGAAGGCTTTACGTATTTTTAAACCTATGACGAAGATCAAAAAGGATGGAAATAACCAACCAATATTGGATAAAAATGGGAAGCCAGAAACTGTCACATTCTTTGGTCTAGTACCAGTCTTTGATGTTAGTCAGACAGAAGGAAAGGAGATGCCAAAAGCTGCAGAAGTGAAAGAACAGCTGACTGATTTGGACTATGCAAATCTTTACCGTGCCCTGATGGCTATTGCAAAAGAAAATGATGTATCGGTTCGATTTGAAGAGATGGAAAATAATAAACATGGATATTATTCTGTCCCAGAAAATCAAATTGTTTTACGTAGTAATGATATGAACAAGGCTCAAATTATTAAAACTTTCTTACATGAGATGGCTCATGCAGAGTTGCATCATACAGATAATCCTCAAAAGGAAAATCTAACTAGAAGCACTGCTGAACTTCAGGCTGAAAGTGTCGCTTATGTTGTTTCTTCATACTATGGTATTGATACGTCAGAGTATTCTTTTAACTATCTATCTGGGTGGTCTGCAGATAAAGAGACACTTGCTGATTTAGAAGCACAGTTGGATATTGTCCAACAAGAAGCTAGAAGTTTAATGGTTCGGATGGATCAAGCATTGGAACAATTAAGATTGAGCCAAGAGAAACAAACGAAGCGCAGTTTTGAACAAAAACTGGAGAAGTTTAAAGATCAGGGCAAGCAAGCTGTTGAAGATCACAAGCAGGAGTTGAAAGCAGATGCACAATCAAAAAAAGAGAAGGGTTTCTCGAAATGACCGAACGGGACACCCCAAATAAACCCAAGGTCAAATTAAAAACAAATCATCATCAAGGAGGACAACACTCATGACCAATGAACAAGAAGAACAACTTATCATCATCCTCTCAGACTTTATTCCAATCATGGATGGAGACAGAGTTCAAGGAGTATCGCCAAACTCTAAAGACTTGACTCGCCAAAAAGTTCTGGAGCAACTAGAGGAGGAACAGTCTCAACTACCTGAAGGAGATCCTGCTCTTTTGGAGTGGGAAGAAGAAAATATTGAGCTACTCAAGATGATTACAGATGAAGAATTTCAAGCTGTACTCACTGAAAAAATCTTACTGACAGAAATACAAATTGGGCAGTCGATTTTCCAGCCTCTAACTACTCAACAACTTTCTGTCCTAGCTGAAAAGTTGCAAGGTCAGAAAGAAAACAGTGTAGAAAATAGTGATAAGCAATCATCTATTTTCAAAAACATCTTCAGTTGGTTGCGATAAATTGTTAGAGGTTGTACTCCAAAAGATATAGGAAAGGGGCTTGGGGATTTCCCCAAAACTGAGAAAATCAAGAAGGAAAACTACAAGGTTCTCCTTCTCTGATTTTTTTAAATTTCGCAAATGGATATCCATTTGCTACGCTTGCCGGAAGGAAGTCAGGGGCTGATGCCTGGTCAGAAAATGCCAGAGACTTTGAGAGAAAGAGGATAAAAAAAATAATGCAGAAACGAGAAAATAGAAAACGCTATATACAAAAATTGATACGACTAACCCCAGAGGAAGATTGTCAAATTAGAACTGCGATGGCTCAAATGGGAGTTCCATCTTTTCAATACTATGCGAAGAATCAATTGGTGCAAGGGAAGGTGGTTCAAATTGATTTTTCCGAATTGAAAGACCTTCGAGTTGCTATCAATCGAGTGGGTACGAACATCAACCAAATTGCCAAACATGCCAATGAAAATCAAGGAGTTACGCCAGAGGAAGTGGCACAAGTCATTGACTATCTATCTGAGTTGAAAGAGATGGTAGCTGCCAAACTTTCTAGCGCAGAGAAGAAAAGTTTACAGGAGCGAAAAGTAAAAACTATAAGGACGTATGACGAATGGTAGTAATCAAAACACCTAAACAAATTAAAACTCCTTCAAATTTAAAAATAGCTGTACGCTATATTCTGAATGAAGCGAAAACTCTTGTATCAGAAACTGCAGAAAGTGATCTTGATTTTCCTCTTGTCTATCATGATGGTGAACTTCAAATGAAGCTAGTATCTGGCAATGGGATCTCTGATTTTAGCGTAGCGGATGAAGAAATGGTCATGACAAAATTGGCTGCAGCCTTTAAAAAAGGAGATGACGACTTGAAAGAATTATCTTCAGGAAAACAAGTATTGGCCCATCACATTATCCAGTCTTTTTCTCCAGATGATAACTTGACTCCTGAGCAGGTTCATGAAATTGGCCGTCAAACGATGTTAGAATTGACAGGTGGAAATTATGAGTTTGTGATCGCAACCCACACGGATAAAGATCATCTTCATAACCATATCATACTTAATACCACCAATACCTCAACGCTCAAGAAATTTCGCTGGGAAAAGAAAACCTTGAAAAATTTGAGGGCAATATCGGACAAGCATGCGGCACGTTATGGCGCTAAAATTATTGAGCCTACAATGAAAAATTCTTATACAAAGTATTCTGCTTGGCGGAGACAAAATAATTATCGGTTTGAAATCAAGGAACGTCTTGATTTTCTTCTGAAGCACTCTTTGTCGTTAGAAGATTTCAAACAAAAGGCAGCTGCGCTTGATCTTCAGATCGATTTTTCTGGTAAATTTGTGAAGTATAAATTGCTTGACCAGCCCCAACAAAGAAATGTCCGAGATGATACATTATCGAAGAAAGGACTCTATTCTCTTGAAAAAATAAAAGAGAGAATTTCTAAGAATCAGTTAGTTTTTGATGTGGAGGAATTGAAAGAACAATATCAAAAATCAAAAGAAAAAACGGCAAATGATTTTGAATTGAAATTGGAAGTGGAATCCTGGCAGGTCGAGCAAGAAAGCAAGCAAGGCATTTACGTGCAGATGGATATGGGAGCTTTAAATAGTGGTACAATTTTAATACCTTCTCATAAAGTTGATAAAAATGAGGATGGAAATTATATCATCTATATCAAAGAGAAAGACTATTTTTATTTTCTCAATCCTGATCAATCTCAAAAAAATAGGTACATGATGGGCTTGACTGTCGCAAGGCAATTGGCCAAACAAAATGGAGAAACACTTGTAACTAAAAACGCTCAAATTTCCTCTATGCGTGAACTGATTAAGGAATATAATTTCTTAGTCGAGCACGGTGTGACAGATGGAACACAATTTCAACATTTGGAGGAGCGCTTTAATGAAAAGATAGAGGCTACCCAGGAGGAATTAAGACAGCTAGATGAGCGACTTGGACGTTATCATAAAATTGAAGGAGCACTTTTAGCCATCCAGCAATCTCCAGAAAATAGTCTTGCGGCGGTACAACTATTGGATGATTTAGGAGTTCCAAAAGATATGGGACTGGAAGATGTCAGTCAACTGATCAAACAATTCCAAATTGAAAAAGGAGCCTTACAAGAGTTCTTTGACGATACTCTAAAACATTACACAGATTATAGAGATGTTAAGGAGCACGTGCGTAGTCGAGAAGAGAAAGTTGACCGACGTTTTGAAGATGAAAAAACCTTGTAAAAGTTTCTGATATTTTCAATCTAGTCATGATTTCAGTACAATAGAGAGTATGTTTAGATTTGATGAAAAAGAATTTGTCGCAGAACTAGATCGCAAACGTGAGCAGCAATTCCTGAAGCGAGTAAGAGATTATGACGAGCAGATAGCTCCCTCCATGAGACTGAAAGGGTATAAACGAATAGACAGTACCGAGAGGACAGTTGTTTTTACATTTGGAGAGGTGACCTTCTCTAGGAATCGCTGGCGAAAGGGAAAGAAAAGTTGTTATCCCGTAGATGAGTGGCTAGGTCTAGAAAAGTATATGCGTTATTCTCCTGAGTTGATTTTTCACATGGCAAAACACGCTTCTGTTTTATCCTACCGTGAAGTTTGTCGAACAGTTAAGATGGCTTATCGCCTGGAGATAACAAAGGACGCTGTTTTGAAGTCTGTAAAAATGGCAGGTAGACTCTTTTCAGAGAGGGAACGCTATCGGCTTTTTAGAGGTGATGAGCAACCGAAAAAAATCCAGGCAGATAAAATCTACCTGGAGGGAGATGGTGTGCTCGTCAAGACAACATCAAGCAATGATGAACGACACAATACAGACTTAGCCCATTTTCTGATTCATACGGGAGCGAAGAAGATTGGAAAAAATCGGTATGTACTCGAGAATAAGCATGAAATTATCCATACAAGCCATGAGCAAGCAAAGGAAGAATTGATAGACTATCTCTACAATCATTTTGAAATCACTGATCGAACTCTTCTTATCACTAACTCGGACAATGGTATAGGATATACTCGAAGAGTATTTCAAGAAATCAAGAAAGCTCTACGGATTAAACGTCATGAGCATTTCTGGGATGCTTATCATGTCAATGAAGAATTAAAAAGATTCCTGAAGCCGTACCCATCTACACTGCTTGATCTGGCTTTTAAGGCTATCCAGACACATCAGAGAAGCCTTCTTCAGACCGTACTAGATACAGTAGAGTCTCTTATAGAAAGTCAGGAGGCTTTTGATAGCTTTTACAATTTCCGTAAAAAATTATTGAGAAATTTTGGGGATACCAGACCACCTAAACATCGAGGCTTGTCCTCTCATGGTATTGGGGTAATGGAGAGTCAACACAGAAAGGTCACCTACCGTATGAAACATCGAGGGATGTATTGGTCTATTGAAGGAGCTTGTACTATGGCTAGGATGATACTCCTTGAACGAATAGATCAGCTATACGAATTGTTTTTCGGGGATTGGCGGAACGAGTATGAGGAGTATAGGGCGAGCCGTTTAGGAGCAGGATTTCTTGTTGACCACCGTCCCCATGGAGCCGTTATACGAAAACGAGGGCGTAAGCGAAAGTAAGGAAAAAGTAAAGAAAATCCTCTAAAAAATGCAATTTTAGAGGTCTTTTTGCCATGTTTTTTAGACAAAACAGTTGCTTTTTTGCCTAATATGTGTTACAATAATAGAGTAAATAAAAACGAAAAAGGTGTAGAAGCAGCAACTCCTACACCACCGATTAAGACAAACACACACTTTGCTTAATCAGTCAAACAATATTGTAGCATAAATAGTGCAATATAGTCAAGGGCTGGGGTAAAGTGAGAAACTTTTTCCAGTTTTTTTGTCTGAAAAATCTCGCTTTCTTATTGAGTTATAAGGATATTTGATTATTCCCAAAAATTTAGACACAAAGAAAGCCGTAAAATCCCTTTACAAATCTAGCTTTTCATGGTACAATAGCCTTTGTGTGAAATAGCAGCAGGAAAGCATGAAGCTCGTCAACAGGTGTCTTATGATAAGTAACCTTGGCT
>ERZ772795.134-NODE-134-length-13024-cov-5.28175_pt1 | contig 13024 bp, 6 predicted proteins | sample MGYA00511346_ERZ772795 | MGnify/ENA primary metagenome ERZ772795 (study PRJEB29015, sample SAMEA2738032) | human oral metagenome | biome: human oral; feature: human-associated habitat; material: saliva | place: China | collected 2245 ... | reverse complement strand
CTGGCCACGGCCTCGTCGCGCACAGACAGACGTGGGGGGCGACTCGAGCGAGTCTCCCCCCACGCATCTATCCGTCTGTTGGCACGACTACATCGACAAGTCTCCGTGTGCGATTTCAAAGCCCGCCGGTGCCCACCCCGTGCTGTAGGACAGGCGCACCGAGACCTCGCGCAGCCCCGGCGAAGGCCACGGCACCGAGAGGAAACCCGTCTCTCCGGGTGCCACATCCAAGGATGCCGAGTACTCCCACGTCACGCGACCCTCGTTGACGACGCGGCACAGGAACTCCAGATCCGCCGTTGACGTAAACGTCATGTGGTTACGCACCATCACCCCCGAATACGAGGGCGCAACCGTCACCGGCGCGTAGTGCAGCTCCTCGCCGCGCACTTTGCGCAGGTCCGGGAAGCAGGCCTGGGAGTACTCCGCTCGTGTCGGATCGAGCGAGCGGGCGGCGCGGACCTCGTCCTCCTCATCACCCATCGCCCAGGCGATGACGCTCGGGTGCGCGCGGTCGCGGCGGATCGCCGCTTCGATTGCCTCGTCGCGTGCGCCCCCCGGGCCATACAGGGCTGACGTGCAGTCGATGATGTACAGGCCGTACTCGTCGGCCAACTCCAGGAAACGAGCATGCCCGGGTGCATCGGCGATCACAACCGTGTTGACGCCGTGGCGCTTACACCACACGATGTCGTCGAGCATCTCCGGCAAGTTGACCGCCAAGCCCGTGCGCCCGTCGCACTCGTTGCGGGTGACGCCCCGCAAAATCAAGGCCTTACCGCCCAGGGTCACACCCTGGGACGTCGCCTCAATGCTGCGGAAACCGAGGTCAAGGGACACCGTGTCCTTGATCCCCTCCTCGTCGCGCAGCGTCACGATCAGCCGGTACAGCGCCGGCTCCTCCGCGCTCCACGGGAGCACCTTGAGTCCACGAGCCTCGAACACGTCGTCAGGCGACCCGAAGGCAGACCATAGCTCCGCCTGCTCGGCCTCGTTCACTAAGGTGGCGTGCACCTCGACGCCGCCCGTGGTCTCGACGCGCAGCGTCAGAGCACCCGCGCGCCCGTCGTGGGACGCCACCGGCACAAGATCCACAATGTGTGCCGGGGGACGCGCCTCCAGCGACACCTCGCGGAACAGGCCGTGGCAGCACACCGGCGAATCCATCAGCAAAACAGCGAGCGTATGCGTGTGGGTGGGCTGTAGCGCGTGGGTCACGTCAAAGGCGGCAGGAATGAAACCATCCGCACAGAAACCAACGAAGGTTCCATCAACCCACGCGTAGAGAGGACCCGAGAACCCGCCGAAGGTCAAGGTCATCATCCAACCGCGCTCAACCGCCTCCTTCAAGGGAGCATCGAAGATGAATTCGCGACGCAGAATCGAGGCGCGCGCCAGGTCGCAGGACTCTGTGTCGTCGAAACGGGAGGCGTCCTCCTCGCGGGTCTGGACCTCACCGCGCATCCACGTGCCATCCAGCTCCAGGATGCCGGGCACGGATGTCGCGCCGAAATGTTGATAAGAAGGAGCCCTCTCAATGAGCTCCGAGGCGGTGCCAGTGACACCGGTAACCTGCCAGGTGCTGGAGAGCAGCTGGAGTGGCCTGCGTGACCTCCACGTCGCGTGCACCGTCAAACGGTTCACCGACGCCCCTGGGTCCCGCAGCCACGTGACGTCCGGTTCCAGGATGTGACTCATGTTATAAAAGTATCATTCTTTTGTTAGTCATGGAAGCTTAAATTTTACTGAATTGCAGTCAAATGTGCCTTGACATGGGCTTAGTCCCCAGGTGTCAAGCGATGCGGTGGTCACATCGTGGGATTTATGTCCGTCCTAGTGGGCGTAAGTTCCCACCCGCTGGGGGCAGATGAGCACATAAGGAACCCCGGCCTCGTCCATGGTGAGTGAACGAGGCCGGGGAAAGGTGAGTGACCGGGTCAGCCCAGAGCGGTCTACTCCGCTGCCTTCGCCGCCGAGTCGCGATCCGCGTCGCGCGTGATCTTACGGGCAAAGCCGTACAGCAGCCACGTCGCACCCGCGAAGAACACAATACCGAGCACGTTTGCGATGGGAGTAAAACCATCGTGAATGAACGGCAGCGCCAACGGGGATTCCGACCCCGTCGCGCCCGCGATGCCCGCGTAGACGACGCCGAACAGGGACTCGCCCACGATCAAGCCCGTCGCAGCCAGCGTGCCGAAGCGCTTCGCGCGCTCCACGTCCGCCTGCTTGTCAGCCCACCTGTTGTACAGGAAGCCAATCAGGCCGCCGATCGGGATCAGGATCGTCAGCGACGCAGGCAGGTAGATGCCCATGCCGACGGCCAGCGGGGGCAGGGCCAGCTTGCCCTTCGAGGCGGGGCGCAGGATCTCGTCAATGACGATGACGACAACGCCGATCACCGCGCCAATACCCAGCAGCTTCCAGTCGATGCCGCCGCCGAGCACGCCCTTCGCGAGCGAAGAAATCAACGAGGCCTGCGGGGCCGCCAGCGCGTCCGGGCCAGCGCCCGGCGCACCCTGGAAGCCGAAGGAGTTCTGCATCAGCTCCAGGACCGGAGGAATGATCAGCGAGCCGAAGACGACGCCGATGACCAGGGCGACCTGCTGCTTCCACGGGGTCGCGCCCACCAGCTGGCCGGTCTTGAGGTCCTGCAGGTTATCGTTCGCGATCGTCGCAATGCAGAACACGATCGCGGAGGTGAACAGCGTGTAGGCGATGAGCGCCGTGTTCTCTTCCGTGGTCGAACCGCGGCCGTGCACCGCCAGGATGACGACCGCCGTGATGACGACGACTAGCAGGCCAACGCCGGAGACCGGCGAGTTCGACGAACCGATGAGGCCCGCCATGTAACCGCAGACCGCCGCGACCAGCAGACCGGCGAGCAGGATGAAGAGGACCGAGACGGCGATCAGGACGGCCGTGTTGTGCTCGATCTGCGTGCCGCGCATGAACCACCACAGCAGTCCGGCGATCGGAACCATGGCCACGAAGATGGAAACGATGACCCACTTGCCGGGGATGTCCTGCTCGGTGCGGTCGATCTGGGCGCCCGCCTCCTGTGTGCCGTGCGACGCGCGCAGCGACTCGGACATGCCGCGGACAATCGGACCCATGATCTTGATGAGCGTCCAGATAGCGGCGATCGCCATGACGCCCGCACCGATGAAACGCACATCCGTCTTGAAGACCGTCGACAGAGCATCAGTCAGGTCCTCAGCGCCCTCCAGCTGGCCGTTCGCGTACAGGGGCAGCAGGACACCGTAGGAGATCACCATGCCGATGAGCATCGCAACGCCCACCGTCATGCCGACCAGGTGGCCCACGCCGATGAGCGCGAGCGACAGGGAGGTGGAGAGCATGGTGCCCGTCGAGCCGATCCTGAAGGCGGCGCCGACCTCGGAGGCCGTCACCTTCAGGTAGCCGAACAGGGCCATCGCCGCCGAGGCCAGGGCACCCCAGGTGATCGCCAGCAGGCCGCGCTTGTTGTCCTCGCCGGCCTCCTGGGAGTCGCCGACCTTGAGGATCTCAGCGCCGGCCACACCCTCGGGGTATGGCAGGTCCGAGCCCGTCACGAGCGCGCGACGCAGGGGGATCGAGTACATGACGCCCAGCGAACCGCCGACCGCGCACACGAACATGGTCTGCCAGTAGGGGAAGCCACTCCACCAGCCCACGATCACGAGGCCGGGGAGGACGAAGATGACCGCCGACAGCGTGCCCGCCGCCGACGCGATCGTCTGAACGATGTTGTTCTCCTGGACCGTGTGGTCTCCCCAGAAACGCAGAACTGCCATCGAAATGACGGCTGCCGGGATTGAGGTCGCGAAGGTCAAACCAACCTTCAGTCCCAGGTACACGTTCGCGGCCGTGAACACCAGCGTGATAATGCCGCCGATGATGATGCCGCGGAGGGTCAGTTCTTTGAGCGACGTTTGCTTCGCCGCAGTTGGCGCAGACACGAAAAATCCTTTCGCTGCGTTGAATAGATACCCTGCAAGAGTAGAGCATGTATGCGTTGTCGTGAATGGTATGCGGCTACTTAATCTCGTTTTCAACCGTTCAAAATGCCGAGGTGGTGCCCGTGTTGCGTGCTGCAGTGTGATCTTGTGACGTTGTGTGGCCCTGATCCCAGACTTCCCGGTCGATTTGCGCTCTGTGGGGGTCCATGTAGTAGAGTATTCGGGTAAGGTAGCGTGTCCGAGCGGCCGAAGGTGCAGCACTCGAAATGCTGTGTGGTGTCACAGCCACCCTGGGTTCAAATCCCAGCGCTACCGCCACTGCCGCCCGGCCCCGATGGGGTCGGGCGGTTTTGTTGCGCTAGGTGGCGTGTACGCATGCGTCTAAGTGTGTGCTGGGGCCGGGCTGCTTGTTGTGCCCGTGGGCGGTGGGCTACCTGGCTGATGGTCTTGCTTGTGGTGCTGCTGGTGTTCCAGGTGCCGTCGGGTCCGGCCGCCCGCGAGATCGCCACACGCGAGCCTGCGGCTCGGAGTGGTCGATCTCGAAGCCCGCCCGTGCCCTCCGGACCCTCCGGCACCCTCCACACCGGCGGCGCTTGTGTCGCTGTGACTAGCCCGGCCAGGCCCTACCGCATGGGCACCGCCGCCCACGGGCACCGCAGCCATGCTTGCCGGTCTTGCGTGTCCTCCATGTCTGCGGGGTTGGGATTAGCCCACTGTGCAACGGTCTCCAAGTGGGCGACGATGGGTCTTTGTGCATGAGGAGCTGGCTGACGGTGTGTCGCCGACGTGTTGGAGTCTCGAGTAGTGCAAGCCCCCTTCGGGTGGCGGTGAGATCACGGTTCGCGGTGGTGTCGTGCCCAAAGTGCAGACCACCTCGGCGAAAAACGCTGAAAACGGGCTGTTATGGGCGAAGTGGTCTGCGTTTTGAGCGCATCGGTACCTGTCACAGCGCGTTGCTCGCACGTGAGCCTGCTATTGCGAGTGTTAACCCGCTATGTCGCACGTAAACCCGCTATCTGGAGCGTGGGCGGGGCTGCCCACGCTCGTATTAGCGGGTCCACGTGCGGATTGGAGGGCCGACGTGCGGATTGGAGGGTTGGCGCGTGCGTGAGCGGTCCCACGTGCGAAATGTTGGGGGCACATGTGACTGAACTGATTCGCAACGGCTCCCCTTGCTGCTCTGGAAGAGATTGCGCGGGCAGTGATGGCAGGCGGACCCGCGCGCGAATTAGTGGGCCCGCGTGTGGCTGAGTCGGCGCGGAAGAGCTGGAATCGTCACTGTGACGGGGTTTGTGTGCGCCGCCCGCTCCGTAATCTTCACCCGGAATGCGACAAAAGAGGCGGGATCCCGAAGGATCCCGCCTCTGCTGCGTGTGTGTAGTCGTGGTGGTCGCGTCGTCAGCGTCACCAGCGCCTGGGCCGTGTGCCGGGGCATGGGGGACTTGCGTCATGAGAGCCACGACATGCCGACGACACGCCGTCACGAGGCGTCTAATATCGCACCCCCAACTCGTCGCGGCGAGTGGCGCGCAGGGCGACCACGGTCACAGGACGCGGATACTCAGTTCTTCCACCAGCCCTTGACGGTGTCGACCGCGTGGGCACCGAGGTCGGACAGCGCAGAGTGGGCGTTCACCAGGCCGGAAGACAGGCGGGCGGCCTGGAAGCGGGACGCGACGTTCTCCCAGTTCACCAGGTTCCACCAGGCCTTGACGTAGTCGGCCTTGACGTTGAGGTAATCCAGGTAGAAGGCGTGCTCCCACATGTCGATCATGAGCAGCGGCACGGTCGCGACCGGGATGTTGCCCTGCTGGTCGGTCATCTGGTAGGTCACGAGGCGCTTGCCGACGGTGTCCCACGCGAGGACGGCCCAGCCGGAGCCCTGCAGGCCCAGGGCGGCGGCGGCGAACTGAGCCTGGAAGGACTCAAACGAGCCGAAGAACTCGTCGATGGCGGCACCGAGTTCGCCCTCGGGGCGCGATACGCCCTCGCCGGTCATGTTGGTCCAGAAGATGGAGTGGTTGGTGTGGCCGCCAAGGTTGAAGGCCAGGTTCTTCTCCCACAGGTTGATCGCGGCGAAGTCGCCGGCCTCGCGGGCGGTGGCAAGCTTCTCCAGCGCGGTGTTCGCGCCGGCCACGTAGTTCGCGTGGTGCTTGTCGTGGTGCAGCTCCATGATGCGCCCGGAGATGTGGGGCTCGAGAGCGGAGTAGTCGTAGGGCAGGTCGGGCAGGGTGTAGACGGTCATGATGCTCCTCCTGGGCGTCGTCGTCATGTGGCCGTTGACTCCAAGAGTAGTACTTTAGTCCCGGCTTGCGAAGGGGTTGTGTGTCACCTTTCGCGGATCGCGATCAACGACGAGGCCGGGGCAGGGGAACGCGATCACGCATCCTCCGCCCCGGCCTCGTGAAAAAGGGGGGAAAACTCAGGCCTTCCCGCGCACGCGACGCACGAGCGCGGAAGCCCCGACGACGATCCACGCGACGACGGCACCGAGAATGACACCGAAGACGCCGGACAGGACGGTCTCGACGAGCCAGGTCACGAAGCCGCCCGCTGCGGACACCGCGTGCTCGGCGGTCTCGAGGATGTGGTGGAAGACGGGGACGCCGACCTCGGCGAGGTTCGCGATGACGAGGTGGCCGCCGACCCACAGCATCGCGACCGTGCCGACGACGCCGATGACGTTGAAGATGTGGGGCATGATGCGCACGATGGTGCGGCCCATGTTGTCGACGGGGCCGGGACGGTTGTCCTCGGGGTCGAGCGCGCCGCGAGCCAGGTGGACGCCGAAGTCGTCGGCCTTGACCAGCAGGGCGACGAGGCCGTACACGAAGAAGGTCATGAAGAATGCGACCGCGATGAGGACGGCGACGCGCATCACCCCGTGCTCATTCGACAGGTTGGCCATGGAGACGAGCATGATTTCGGCGCTGAGGATCAGGTCGGTGCGGGTCGCGGAGGACACGATGCTCTTTTCGAGTTCCTCGGCAGAGGCAGCACCCCTCTCCTCGTGGTCCTCGTGATGGCCGGGTAGCCATCCGAGCTTCTCCAGGACCTTCTCACCGCCCTCGAAGCACAGGTACGCGCCGCCCACGACGAGCAGGAATGGCAAGACCTGCGGTGCCAGCCACGTGAGCAGCAGCGCAATCGGTAGGATGATAAAGAGCTTATTAATAAGGGAGCCGCGCGCGATCTTGGCGATGATGGGCAGCTCGCGTTCCGGACTCAGGCCCGACACGTACTGGGGAGTGACGGCCGTGTCGTCGATGACGACGCCGACCGCCTTGGACGAAGCCTTGACGGCGTTGGCCGCCACATCGTCGATGGATGAGGCCGTGACCTTCGCGAGGGTCGCGATATCGTCGAGCAGGGCGACAAGTCCTCCGGACATGGGTTTCCTCCTTTGACCCTCGTGTGGGTACCCGCGCATTGTACGCGCGGGGATAGTCTAGAGTCATGACAACTTCCGCACCCGTTCCCGCCCTCGACCGTGACATGATTACGCGCCTGCGCGCCGACGTCATCGCGTCGAGCTGGACGACCGACACCCTGGATGAGCTGCTCAGCGATGGCGCTCTGTCCGCCCTCATGCGCGATTCGCGCCTACCCGCACTGGTCGAACTCGCGGGCGTCGACGCCCCCGCAGCGACCTTGACACGTTTTTTTATCGGCGGACAGCCCGAGCGTGCCTCGGCCCTGGACGCGGCCCTGCCGACGCTGGGCGCGGCCGGCCTGGAGACCCTCGGCCTCGCGGCCACCATCGACGAGGACGAAGCCGCCTCCGCTCTCGTCATGCCCCGCCCGTACTCCAAGTCCGCGCCCAAGCGTGAGCGCGCGCAGGCGGGCGAGGGGGAGGAGGCCTCGTTCCCGACGGCACCCGCCCTGCCGACGATGCGCGATCCCGATGAGGAACCCGAGCCCGAGGTCGTGGTGGACCCGTGGATGCGCGCCCTATACGACCTGCGTCCTCACGCGGCGGCCCTGCCTGGCGGCGAGCACGAGTGGTGGGTGACCTCGGACCTGGGGGAGGGACAGACCGGCAAGCCGCTGGCCGATCACCACGTGATGGGCATCGGCGGGGCGACCCGGACGCTGCTGGAGATGACCGTGCGCGATCAGGTCGACTCGGCCCTGGATGTGGGCTGCGGCTGCGGCATCCAGGCTCTCTACCTGGCCACGCACGCGCGCCGCGTCGTCGCGACCGACCTGTCGGCGCGTGCGTGCGCGCTCACCCAGTTCAACGCCGCCCTCAACGAGACGACGATTGACGTGCGCGAAGGCTCCCTGTTTGAGCCGGTCGAAGGTGAGACCTTCGACCTGATCGTCACGAATCCCCCCTTCGTGATCACGCCAGATACCGTGCGCTGCGCGTCGGGCATGCACGAGTATCGTGACGGTGGCATGGATCGCGACAACCTGATTGCCGCAGTCCTGCGCGGCGCTCCTGATTGCATGACCCCCGGCGGCACGCTCCAGATGCTCGCGAACTGGGAGATTCCCGCGAGCCGCAACCCGGACACGCAGTGGTCCCAGCGCGTCGACGAGTGGCTGGACGGCCTGCCCGTGGACGCGTGGGTGGTCCAGCGTGACGTGCTCGACCCGGCGCGCTACGTGGACATGTGGATCCGCGATTCGGGCGGCCCGCTCATGGCGCGCGCCGACTACGAGCGCGCCTACACGTCGTGGCTGGTGGATTTCCGTCGCGCGGGCACGGGCGCGATCGGCATGGGCTTCGTGGCGCTGCGCAGGCTCGACGAGGCCGAGGCAGCCGCGGGCGGCAGGCGCGCCTTCGACCTGTCCCTCGATGGGCACGCCCCGCGTGGACACGACGTGTCGTGGGCGCTGGCCTCCCTGCGTGGCCCGGAGCTGTGGGACACGGTGCTGACGCGCGCCTCGGACGTGCGCGAGGAGCGCCACTACGTGCCGGGCAGCCCGGATCCGGAGCTGCTGATTCTGCATCAGGGCGGGAGCTTGGGCCGGTCTATGCCCGTCTCGTCGGCGGTGTCTGCGGTCGTGGGTGCCTCGGATGGTGAGCTGACGGTCGGCCAGATCGTGGCGGCCGTCGCGATGCTGACTTCCGTCGAGGCCGACGACGTCCGCGCCGAGGTCGAGGCACCCCTGCGCGACCTGATCCGCTGGGGGTTCTTGACGTACTGAGCGTTGTTACGAGTGCGTGCGGGCGCGGCTGCGCGAGGCGGTCGTGCCCGCCCATGCCGTATCGGGTGAAATGTGTAGCGTCATTTCGGGCGTGTTGTGAACGCGGGCGGGTGCGAAGCCGACTCCAGACGTGGGGACCCTGTGTTAGCCTGGCGCCACAATGACGCGAAGGAGCGACATGGACTACGAGCTGGCCTACCGCTACGGTGTCCCCTCGCGCTTGGATGAACATGCGGGACTTGCGCTGGCGACCTCGGGAGGGTCCACCCCCGAGGGGGAGGCCGCGTGCCCCTATTTCTTCTCGGGATTTATGGAGCGCCCCGACGTGGTGGCCGCTGGCCTGCTCGCGGTCGCACGCGTGGCGCGCACCCGCTTCTACGTGCCGCCCGGCATGGTCGTTGCTCCAGGCGGTGGACTCACCCGCATCGGGATGCTCGACCCGGTCGTGACCAACACAGCCGAGGGCCTGCGCTTCGAGTCTTTTAGCGTGTGCTGCGGCGTGTACGCCAGGCTCGACGTGGAGGCCTCGGCCCTGGACGCCGCTCACTGTGCGGTCGGCGTGACCAACGTGGACGTGAACCAGCCGCTGCGCGCCGCCCTGGCGTCGCTGCGAGCTGGGGAACCCCTGCACTTGGGCGTGGGTGAGGAGGGGCTGACGGCCACGACCCTGGACGAAGAGGTCACGGAGGAGAAGGTGCCGTTGTCCCTGCGCTGGCTCAAGGGCTTCGCGGAGACGCAGATGCTCTCCTCCGCAATGATGCCTCTGCACACGTTGAACGCCGCGCAGGCCCGCGCGTTTATCCGAGGCCTGCCGAGGTCCAGCGCGACGGGCACGGTCATGTGGGCGGGCAGGGCCGTGCGCGGCCTGCGCCTGGGGACCAGGCCTGCGCCGGGGGCCGCGTGCGTCGCCGGGCCCGAGCGGCTACGCGTGTTCGAGGCACTCCTGCACTTGATCACCTCGCTCGAGGCCTACGGACCTGACGTGGACGCGGGCAGTGAGCCGGTCGCCTCCCTGTGGGTCGCCCGCTTGCCCGGCGCGCGGCTGAGCGTGGGACTCAGTCCCGCCAAGTCGCGCGGCTTCTCGGGGGAGGGTGCGGTCCTGGCATCCCTCGGCAACCCGCGTGTCGAGGAAGACGCGGACACGCTCTCCGCCCTACTCTCCTTCGAGCCGCGCATCGACACGCAGCTCATGGCATCCCGCTCCGGTCTGGCCCTCGACCGGGTGGCTGGCGGCCTGGCGCTCCTCGCTTCGAGCGGGCAGGTCGGCTTCGACGTTACCGAGGGCGCCTACTTTCACCGCCCCCTGCCCGTCCGCCCCGACGCGCTCACCGCGATGCACCCGCGCCTGTCGGGCGCACGCACGCTGATTGAACGCGGCGCGATCACCCGCGAGGAGGGGACACGCTTCCGCGTCGCCTCGGGCGCGAACCGCTACCGGGTGGAGGTGCCCGCCGACCCCTACGCCATCGGCGAGTATCGCTGCACCTGTCCGTGGTGGATGAAACACAGGGGCGGGCGCGGTCCCTGCAAGCACGTCCTCGCCGTCTGTCTGGTCTTGAAGGAGGAATCGTGAGCAACATCCGTTGGCTGCCCGACACCCTGGATGAATGCATGGATTTTTGGAGGCTGCATCTGTGGGTACGGCAGCACCCGGACCAGTGGACGCTCGACGAGGTCTACGCGCGCATGCTGGAGATCAACGGGGGCCCGCCCACGGATGGTGACCTGAGCATGAGTTCCCGGCTGTCCGGCCCGTGGCTGGACGGTATCGGCTTCCTGCGCCTGGCCGAGTTGAACGGCGACCTGGCCCTCAAGCATGACGAGCGGTACCTGACGGCGCTCATCGGCCTCGAACCCGGGCTGCAACTGCCCCTCATGCGCGCCGATCAGGAGCTGCGCGAGGAGCTGGTGTGGGGGATACTCCGTCAGGAAGGCAGCAGCGGCGTGTCGCTGTCCTCCTCCGACCGTTCTGCCACCATGGGCTCGAGGCTATCGCCCGGATGGTCGCGCACGCTCGAGGCCAGCGTCAATGAGGGCCTCGTCGACCGGGATCGCCTCATCGATGCTCTCCTCGATATGCTCGTTGCCGACCTGCCCTCCGCGCGCGCCGGGTGGTACTCGCGCACCCTGCGCCTGCTTGCCATGACCCTTGACGAGGCCGAATCCCGCCAGGTGGTCCTCTGTACCCTCATGTCCTCTCCCGTTGGGCCGACCGTGACCCTGGCGGTCGGGCAACTGACCGCCCTCGCCAAGGCCGGTCGCCTCGACCTGGAGCTGTTTGCGCGCAGCTGCGAGGGCGCGCTCATGGGGTCGAAGGCGAATGCCCTGCGAGTGTTGGGGGTCTTGCGCGACGGCCTCGGGACCGTGGAGGGCACCGAGGTCGAACCCCTGCTCGGCGTTGCGTTCTCCTTCCCGGACGCGCAAGTGCAGCGGGCGGCGCTGGGCCTCGCGCGCGACTACGTGACTGCCAGCCTCTTGACGCGCGAGAGCGTCGCAGCCATCGTGAGCCAGGCTGACCTGGACCCGCTGGTTACCCCCGAGGCACGCGAGTTCGTGTCCGCCGGAACGGTGGGCGACCGGCCCGGCCCCGGCCTCGTCCACGAGGCGCGAACTCAGGTCGAGCCTGAAGCCTTCCTGCCGCCGCCCGGGGAGGTGGCCGACCTGGTACCGATGAGCGCGGAGGACGTGAGCGGGCGGGTCGGCGTCCTGGCCGAGAAGGTGCAGATGGGGCTCGAATACGAGCTGCTGCTTGCGTTCCTGACATCCCCCGAGTTCGACCCGTCCGCGCTGGAATCGTTGCGCCCGCTCGTGCGGCGCCTGATTGGGGGTGTACCGGGGCCGCAGCAGATGCTCGGGGTGTTCCTGCAGCTTGCACTCAACGGGGGAACAGCAGGGACGGAGGACCCCCTGGAGTCGGCGCGGGAATGGTTCCGAATAGAGAACGTGCCGACCCACGTGAGCCAGCGCATCAGAGAGGTGACAGAGCTGCTCGCGGGAGGGCAGCATTACCGCCTGTTGGCCACGCCCACCGATGACCGGGGAGCCGTGAATCCCCTGACACTCGTGCGCCGTGCCCTGGACAACGGGGACGCCGCGCCCCTTCCCGCAGACCTCACCCAGGCGCTGCTGCGCGTAGACACCGAGCACCCGGACTGTGCAGCGGCGCTCGCGCTCGTGGAGAAACGGGAGGAGGACCTGCCGTCCTCCGCCGTCGCCCGCATTCGCCTCGCCCTTGAGGGGGTGGTGCGCAGACGTGCCGAGGGCTACCTGTCCTCCCTCTCCGTTATGTGGGAGGGACACCCCGCCTACGAGTCGCGCAGCGGGAAGCCCAAGGTCGCGCGTGACGGCTCGCCCGTCTATGCGTTCTTTATTCCTCGCATCGTCGGCGCGCAGACGGGCGCGACGGGAGCGGAGCTGAGCGTGCTTGCACAGATCACGGGTGGAGCGGGAAACTACTTGTTCCATCGCTACACGTACCCCGCCTCAGCGCGTCACTTCGCGGTGTGTCTGCTCGCCTCACGGTGGAACTTCTTCGATTCGAGCGGGCTGACCGCCGACTGCTACCGGGCCCTGTGTGAGCACGGCGGACGCTGGGATTCGCTGTCCGCCCAGCTCCTCGGCCAGGCGATGGGCGAACGCGAGGTCGAGTCGCGCGCGCTCGGCGTCGAGGCCCTGGCCTCCCTGGTGGCACGCGGGGACCTTTCCTTCGACGAGGCCATGGTCGGCTTCGCGGCTGTGGCGCACACCGTGAAACTGAACCGGTGGGCGCAGGCGTTTAAGGATCTGGGGAACGTGGACCCCCGACTCGCGCTGGATCTGGAGCTCGCGCTGCTTCCCGGTCTTGAGCGTGGGCGTACGGGCATCGGGCAGCTGCTGGGCGTCGTCACCGTGCAGTACGCGCGGGC
>ERZ772795.133-NODE-133-length-13107-cov-3.92208_pt1 | contig 13107 bp, 10 predicted proteins | sample MGYA00511346_ERZ772795 | MGnify/ENA primary metagenome ERZ772795 (study PRJEB29015, sample SAMEA2738032) | human oral metagenome | biome: human oral; feature: human-associated habitat; material: saliva | place: China | collected 2245 ... | reverse complement strand
CGCCGCTAGGTTTATCGACGGGGCCTGGGCGGGGGAGCGCTCTTGGGTGTTCCTTTCGTTTGGGTCAGAAAGTGACCGTGCGCGCTTGATCTGGTAGATTGGCGCGTGCGTGGGGCCTTTAGCTCAGTTGGTTAGAGCGTCTGGTTTACACCCAGAAGGTCATCGGTTCGAGCCCGGTAGGGCCCACAAACGGTTGGGGCCGGAAGCGATAAGCTTCCGGCCCCGACGTATCTTTCGGCGGCTCACCCTACTCGGCGGCTGAGTCCTCCTCCCGCTGCTCTAGCTCGCGCTTGGCTGCTTCGAGCCTATCCCGCACCTCTATTGTCGATTCATGGTCGGGCCCATAAATTCGGATATGGTCGTTGTGCAGGTCTTCGTACATGCTGATGGCTTTGGGAAGATCGCCTGCTTGTTCGTATGTCTGTGCGAGATCGTTGCGCGTGATACGCGTGTGGTGATGTGTGTTGCCCAGGGTGCGGATGCGTGCTTGTAGCACGTACTCGTACATCTTGATGGCATCGGTGAGGCGGCCGACGGATTTGTATGCGTCGGCGAGGTTGTTACGTGTAACGAGGGTGTGTTTGTGGTCCGGTTTCAGCACACGGTCGCGATCTTTGACGACCTGTTCGCCCAGAGCGATGGCGCGCTCGAGCTGGCCATCATCCGCGTATGCGAGGGCAAGGTAGCTGCCCGTCATTAGCGTGTCCTCGTGGTCGCTGCTCAGAATGCGAGTGCGTTCGTCAAGGACCTGTTCGAAAAGATCAATAGCCTCGTCGGTGCGGTCCACCCAGTAGTAGGCGTATGCGAGATCGTTACGTGTGGAGAGAATGTCACGGTGGTTAGGCTCTAGAATCTGTTCACGAGTGCTCAGTATGTGCTCATACAGGCTGATTGCATCGGGGTAGTCACCCATGTACATGTCGGCGTATGCGAGCTTGGCGAGCAAGCTAAGAATCTCGCGACTGTCTCCAACTTGCTTGTGGAGTGTGTTCACAAGCTTTTTGAGTGCGAAGACCTCGGGGACAAGCCCGAGATCACGTGCATGATCGAAGGCTTGACAAAGAGCATTCATAATGTGTCGATAGTCTTGTAGGTGTCGGAAACCGTGCCGCGCATCAAAGGAGTAGAGGTTAGCGATGAGGTCGTGCGTTTCTTGAAAACGTGCATCCGAATCGTCTGCGCGGAATCTATCGATGTCCACGGAAGCTAGCAGGCTAACGGCCGAATCGTATGCAACTTGCCGCTCCTCTTTGTTCCAGGACTCGCGGTAAGCCTGCGCTTGGAGTCGATGAAGCATCGTCGTCGCTTTGTCTGCGCTTTGCTGAACGATGGACCTGTGAATGAGCTCCGTGAGCGCGTCATGTGCGTCCTCATCCGTGTCCCGCTGAGTGCCAGGAAATCCGTCGTCATACAGCTGCTCAACGGTGGGGTCGAGCCATCGTGTGGGCACACCTGACTCCGCGAGCAGCGCAAGCGCACCTAACTGGTGTAAAGCTGCACGCTTCGTGTTGTCCGCTAGGTTCTCGAGCGTGTCCTCGATTGCCATCCATAGAGCGGTGGCCACGTCGTCCGTGTAGTAGTCCCCGGGGACCGGGTGGATGACACGTTCGCCGCCGTATGAATCCAGTCGGTGCAGGTAGTGGGCGAGCGATAGGTCGCCGTTGCGAGCAGTCGCTGCGGCTTGTGCGAGAGCCAGAGGCAAGTCGCGGAGGCGCTCAGCTAACGCATCCGCGCTGCCATGATCGTCGGACTTCGTGACCGTGAGGAGGTAGTCAATCGACTCGTTGCGATCGAACACACCGACCTTGATCGTCGTCCAGTCTTGATGTTCCCAGCCGGTGTTGTTCGTCGTCGTTGCGACAACGCGTAATCCGTCACCGGTCGGGACAAGCCCGCGGAGGTCGTTGATGTCCTCAACGTTGTCGAAGACGATGAGCCTGTCGGCGGGAGCAGCGTTCCTTAGGTGGTTGAGGCAACGACTCACTATTTTGACCTGATCGTTTAGGCCGCTCGTGTCAATCTGAAGTTGCTTGGTGAGTTCAACCAGGTCGCTCTGGATAGACTCGCGCGATACCGCGTTTATCCATGCGACGAGGTTCCAGTCTGCGTCTTCGCACTGTTTGGCGAGAGCTGCAGCAAGCTGAGTTTTCCCACAGCCACGCATTCCCAAGAGGACTGTCTGACGCCTCGTTGGATCGGTGATCACCGCTTTCAATTGTTCGTGCTCGTCACGCTCGACAAAACGGCCTCCCACTACCACGTCCGGTCGATTTCCAAACAAGATGCGATTTGGCGTGTTACCGCGACAGGTCATCATGTCGAACTTGGAAGAGAGCGTATCCAACTTGTCGTGAGTAATGTCGTGGGCGTCAAGAGAACGCCGAGAATTAATTTGGATCTCGTCGATCCCAGACAAAATGCTCTTGAACGCCTCAACCTGAAACCTTGGGGACCATGGCGCGAGCGCGCTGTATTCTGCAGCAACTGCTTGCAGAAGCTCGTCGAAATACGGCTCAGCAGCAGATTCGACGTTCAAGCGGCGTCGAGCAGCGCGCTCCCGTAGCGTTTCTGGAAAGCTCTCGGGGGTGCGGACTGCATTGAGGAGAAGCGCGTCATCATTGACGATCTCTTCGAGGATAATTTCAACTTCGGTGCAAGCCCCCGAGAACAGATCGGGATCGATGCCTTGGCTGCTACAAAGTTCACGCATCGCTTCCGTGCGTGTCGCCAAGGCCTGACTGACACGGCGTTCAATCTGGCCCTTCGATTCATCGGTGCGTCGCAACGCCCTCGACAGAATGCTGACAAGTTCCTGACCGTCTCCAACAAGATCAGCACCGACAGAACTATCGCATGCGCGCAGCAACACCTTCGTCAGAGCTACGCCAATATTTGCTACCGCGACAACTACAGGATCAGCCATACATGACACTTTACATGAAGGATTTGTTAGCTGATGTAAGGGGTGTAGTGATTGATTGAAATATGGGAAGATTGTGGGGCCGGAAGCTCTTGCTTCCGGCCCCACAACGTGCCTGTCTGCCTGTTTGTCAGCGCGCGCTTGCTGTGCCCGAACGCGCGCCCGAGGAAACCATCAGAGCGTGAGGTGCTCAGGCCTCGTGAATGCGCTCCTCGACAACGTCCTCGCCGGCGACGAGCTTGCCGGAGGCACCCGCTCCGAGCTGCTCCATGGCCAGGCGGCCCACCAGCTGCTGGTTGGTGGTCGTGCGCTGGGGGCGTGCGCCGGACAGGAAGCTGAAGAACCAGCTGACCAGCGTGCCAATCTGCGACTTGAAGCCGACGATGTAGAGCAGGTGCAGGAAGCACCAGGCCACCCACGCGGTGAAGCCCGTCATCTTCGTGTTACCCATCTTCACGACCGCCTTGAAACGCGCGATCGTCGCCATCGAGCCCTTGTCGTTGTAGACGAACTCGGTGGCCTTCGGGGCGCGATCGGCCAGGCGGGCCGCGATCGTGTCGGCGGCAAAGCGGGCGGACTGGATCGCGCCCTGCGCGACGCCGGGCACGCCCGGGAAGGCCATCATGTCGCCGAGCACGAAGATCTCGGGGTGACCCGGCAGGGTGAGGTCCTTGTTGACGGTGACGCGGCCTGCGCGGTCGACCTCGGCGCCCGTGGCCTCGCCGAGCGCGCGGCCCAGCGGACTCGCGGACACACCCGCGGCCCACACCTTGCACACGGACTCGATCCGCTCCTCCTCGCCGGACTTGTACTTCAGTGTCACGCCCTCGGCGTCCACGTCGGTCACGAACGCGTTCATCTTCATCTCGACGCCGAGCCCCGCCAGGGCCTCCTCGGTCTTGTGGCCGAGCTGCTCACCGAACGGGGGGAGTGGGTGCTCGGCACCGTCCACCAGGATGACGCGAGCCTTCGTCGGATCGACGTTGCGGAACTCGCCCTTCAGCGTGTGAGAGGCGAGTTCGCGGATCTGCCCGGCCATCTCGACGCCCGTCGGACCCGCGCCCACGACGACGAAGGTAAGGAGCTTGCCCACCAGGGCAGGGTCGGTCTCAATCTCGGCCAGCTCAAATGCGCCGAAGATACGTGCGCGTAGCTCGAGCGCGTCGTCGATGGTCTTCATGCCCGGTGCGAACACCGCGAAGTGGTCGTTGCCGAAGTAAGACTGGCCGGCGCCCGCCGCGACGATCAGCGTGTCGTATTCGGTCTGCTCGTGCTTGTTGTGGTTGCGCCACTTGACGACGCGCGCCTCGACGTCGATTTCCTCGACGAGAGCCTGCAAGACTGTGACGTTCTTCTGGCGGCGCAGGATCTCGCGCGTGGTGGGGGCGATGTCGCCCTCGGAGAGGATGCCCGTAGCCACCTGGTAGAGCAGAGGTTGGAACAGGTGGTGCGACGTGCGAGCCAGGATGGTGATATCGGCGTCGACCTTCTTTAGTCGACGAGCGGCCGTGAGGCCTGCGAAACCAGAGCCGATGATGACGATGCGATGGCGGGACATAAGATCTCCTTCGATAAAGCAAGGCTAATCTTACCTAAATGTGACACACATAAATTGTGATGTCGCGCGCACTTGTCTCTAGTGTCTTGACGCCATCAAAATCTCGGCAGCCGCAAGGGGATCGGGCTTGCCCGTGGGCGTCGTCGGCAGCTCGTCGACGACCGCAATCCGCCGCACCTTCTCCCAGGGCGCCAGGGCCTCGCTCAGGGCCTCCGACAGTGCTGCGGCGTTCATCGACGAGGCCTGGGCGCGGCCCGCGGGGGAGGGGACGATGAGCGCGGCGACGATTTGCCCCCAGCGCTCGTCCGGCAGCCCTACGACGAGGGCATCGGACACGGTGTCCAGGGTTCGCAGCGCGCGCTCGACGGTGGGGGGAGCGACGAGTTCCCCGGCCGTGTTGATCATACGGTGGGCTCGTCCCACCAGGTGTAGCCAGCCGTTCTCGTCGCGCGTAGCAAGGTCGCCGGTGTGCAGCCACTCCTCGCCGCGCACGACGCCGGGGCCTCGCACCCAGATTTCGCCCATCTGGTCTGTGTCGGCTTCGCGCTCGTCGGTTGCCATGACGCGCAGGTCCACGTAGGGGAAGGGGACACCGAGCGACCCGGCGGGCGCGCCGCACTCCGGCGTCGCGACCGTTCCGGCCCCGGAGGTTTCGGTCATGCCCCACACGTGGATGGGGGACAGGCCGACCGCTCGCATCGCCGCCGCGAGGTCCGCCGTCATCGCGTCGCCGCCAATGAGGGGCCGCACCCACGACGACAGGTCCCCTCCGCCGCGCTCGAACTCCTCAACGAGGGCGCGCACAATCGCGGGCACAGCAAACATTATCGAGATCCGATAGCGCCCAATCGCGTCCAGCACGCCGCGCGCGTCGAACGAACCTGGGAAACCGAGCGTGACCAGGGTGCCGCCGTGCGTCCACACGTCCATCGACGTTCCGTTGAAGCCGCCGATGTGGCTGACGGGCGCGCAGACGCCCACGACCGACGAGGTCGGCGCGTAGTCGAAGCCCTCACGAAAATTCGTCGACCCCCACCACATGACCTCGTGGGTCAGTTCAACGGGACGAGGCGTGCCCGTCGATCCGGACGTGAACAGGACGGCCGCCAGCTCGCTCCCGCAGCGCGCGGGCGCGGTGCGCATCGGCGTCGCGCGATCCACCCAGGCAGCCAGGTCGCCAAACGACGCTCGGTGCAAGCCCGCGGAAGCCAGGGCGAGCGCAGTGGGGGAGGAGGCCTCGTCGTGGAAGACCCACGAGGCCCCCACCTGCGCGCACATTGATGCGAGCGCCGAGGCGGGCATGCGCGGGGAGAGCGGAACCGTCACCGCGCGCAGCCACGAGGCCGCGACGTGCACGATGTAGTGCCACGGCGAATTTGCACCGATGACGGCCAGGCACGTGCCCTCGCCGATACCCGCCTCCGCGAAAGCATGAGCCAGGCGAGCCACCGTGTCGGCGGCCTCCCGGACGGTCCACTCCTGGCCCGTCACCGCATCCACGAGCGAGAGTCGATCCGGGTGCCTGCGCGCAGCCGCCAGCAGAGCCCGCGCGGGCGAATAGTCAGGGGTCACGAGGCCGCGGCGGCCTTCGCGGCAGCCATGGCCGCGTGACGCTCCGAGCGCTCCTTCAGGCGAGCCAGCACCGACCCGGCCTCCTGCAGCGTCGAGCCGGAGTTCGCGATGTGTTGCAGCTGCTCGGGGATCTCAAAGCCGCGGGCACGCATACCCTTCGCCCACAGCAGGCCCGCGCGGTACGAGGAACGCACAAGGGGGCCGGCCATGACACCCGCGAAGCCCATCTCCTCGGCCTCGGCGGCCATCTCCACGAATTCCTCGGGGTGCACCCAGCGGTCAATCGGGTGGTGCAGAGGCGAGGGACGCAGGTACTGCGTGAGCGTCAGCAGATCGCAGCCCGACTCGTGCAAGTCGCGCATCGCCGCGCTGATCTCCTCGCGCGTCTCGCCCATGCCCAGGATCAGATTCGACTTGGTGACCATGCCGCCGTCGTGGGCGCGCTTGATCATCGCGAGCGAGCGATCATAGTTGAAGGCCGGACGAATCTTCTTGAAGATACGCGGCACCGTCTCCAGGTTGTGCGCGAAAACCTGCGGGCCAGCCTCCACAACCATGTCGATGGAGTCAGCCTGACCGCGGAAGTCGTCCACGAGGAGCTCCACGCCCGTGCCCGGGTTGAGTTCGTGGATCAGACGGCACGTCTCGGCGTAGAGCCACGCGGCACCGTCGGGCAGGTCATCGCGGGTCACGCCCGTGATCGTCACGTAGCGCAGGTCGAGGTCACGCACGGACTCGGCGATACGACGCGGCTCATCCTTGTCGTACTCGGTGGGACGCCCCGTCGCGATATCGCAGAAGTCGCAGCGGCGCGTGCACAGCGCACCACCCAGGAGGAATGTCGCCTCACGGTCCTGCCAGCACTCGTAAATGTTGGGACACCCGGCCTCGGCGCACACCGTGTGCAGGCCCTTCGCATGCGAGAGCGAACGCATGTCCTGGTAGTTCTCGCCGGCCTTCGCGGTCGTGCGAATCCACTCGGGCTTCTTCTCGATCGGCGTCTGCGAATTGCGCACCTCGATGCGCAGCAGCTTGCGGCCCTCGGGATCGGGCAGTGTACTCATAGCGATGACCTCGTCGTGTAGGAAACAGTAGCGGGCGGGGTTGCCAGGCAGGGGGCGATGCGCTCCACCATGCGTGGGATGAGCTGAGTCGCGGCCTCGGCGACGGTCGTGTGGATGCCCTCCCAGGACAGGGAGGTCACGTCCGCGTCGGTCAGGCCGCAGGGGATGATCCCCTCGAAGGCATGGGCCGGGTCGATGTCCACGTTCAGGGCGACACCGTGCAGGGTCGCGCCGCGCGCGACCTTCAGGCCAATCGCGCAGATCTTGCGGTCGCGGCGTCCCTCCTCGGTGAGCCACACGCCCGCGCGTCCTTCGATGCGGTGGACGGGCAGACCCCAGGCCTCACGCACCGTGTCAATGACCGAGGCCTCGACCGCGCGGATCCACTGCACGAGATCCACGGGTTCCTTCAGGCGCACGACGGGGTAGACGACGAGCTGACCCGGCCCGTGCCAGGTCGCCGACCCCGCGCGGTCTGTGCGGATCACGGGAATGGTCGTCGAGGGGATGTCCTGGGGCTTCGTGTGGCGCCCAGCCGTCCACGTGGGTGTGAACTGGGAAACGATCAGCGTGTCCTCGCCGCCTGCGAGGACGTCCTCGTGCAGGGAGCGCTGGAGCGCATCAACCTGCGAATAATCGACCAACCCTTGGTCGAGGAGACTCAAAATCTGCACGGATGTGATCATAGTCGCGGGCAGGGTCCCTTGCTTGTTGGGGGTCCGGTATGCTTATCGCATGCGATTGTCCTCTCATTCTTCCGAACCCGACGCCCCCGACTCAGCCCAGGCCTCGTGGCGCGTCCGCGACCTCATGGCCCTCATGGAGTCCTGGTACCCGCAAGCCACGGCGCAGTCCTGGGATCGCGTCGGCCTGATCGTCGGCGACCCGGACGCCCCCGTACGTTCTCTTCTCCTGGCCCTCGATCCGACCGCCGTCATCGCCGAGCAGGCCGTCGCCGGACCGGATAGTGACGGACATCCCTATGACATGGTGATCACGCACCACCCGCTGCTCCTGCGCGGAGCGTCCTTCCTGCCGGTCACCGACCCGAAGGGAGCAGTCGTGACGCGGCTGATCCGTGCGGGTGTCTCCCTCTTTAACGCGCACACGAACGCCGACGTCGCCTGCGAGGGCGTTGCAACGGCGCTCGCCGACCTCATTGGCCTGTGTGACACCGTGCCCCTCGAACCCTGCGGCGTTGATGCCGAGGGACACGAGATCGGCCTGGGGCGTGTCGGGACCATCGAACCCACGACGCTCGGTGCCTTCGCCGACCACGTCGCCTCCGTGCTCCCCGCCGGCCCCACCGGCCTCCTCGTCGGAGGGGACGAGGCCATGGCAGTGTCCCGGGTCGCCGTCCTGGGTGGCGCGGGGGACAGTGCACTGAACGCCGCCCGCGCCGCCGACGTTGACGTGTACCTTACGGCCGACCTGCGTCACCACCCAGCCTCCGAGCACCTCGAGGGCGGACGCCCCGCGCTGCTGTGCGGTTCCCACTGGGCGACAGAATCCCCGTGGCTACCCGTCCTCGCCCGCCGTATCCGGGCGGCGGCCAGCGCTTCTGAAGTGGAACTTCGCGTCGAAGTCTCTACGATTGTCACCGAGCCATGGACCAGCTACCGAGTCACCCAGGGAGAACTAGCGTGAAAGCGACGCACACCGACCAGCTCGACCTTCTCGAGCTCCAGAAGCTTGACCAGAAGGAATCGGCGCTGCGCCACAAGCGCGACTCCCACCCCGCGCACGCGACTGTGCGCGAGTTCGCGGGCCGCGTCGCCGACCTGCAGCGCGCCGCCATCACTCAGAGCGCCCTCATCGCGGACACCACCCGCGAGGTGACCCGCATCGAGGACGAGATCGCCAAGGTGAGCGAGCGCCGCAAGCGCCAGCAGAGCCGCATCGACAACAACCAGGTGCCCCTGCGCGACATTTCCGCCATGGAACACGAGATCGCCCAGATGGATCGTCGCCTGGCCAAGCTCGAAAACGACCAGGTGGACGCCGAGGAGCGCGTCGAAGCCGCACGCGCCGCGCAGGAGAAGATGAAGGAAGAAGCTCAGGCCATCGCCGCCGACATTGAGCGACTCAAGGCCGAGTTCCAAGCCGACGTCGCCGAGGCCGACGACGAGCTGCGCAGCGTCATCGCCGCGCGCCGCGCGTTGGCTGAGCGTCTCCCGCACGCCCTGCTCGAAGAATACGAGGAGGCGCGCCGCCGCAACGGTGCCCTCGCCGTCATCGAAGTGCGCGACGGCTATGGTATCGGCGTGGCCGCCGACCTCAGCCCGATGGAACTCGAACGCATCCGCCTGACGCCCCACGACGAGCTGTACCTGACCGAGGACACGTCCCAGATCGTCGTGCGCACGGCGGCGAACACGCCGCGCTGAGGCTCAGGCCCGAACCGCGTAGACATCCGCCAGGTAGAAGCCCTGCCTGCTTGTCGTGACCGTCACCCGCACCCGGGTGGCGGTCACGGGCTTATCCAGGGTAATAATGCGACGATAGCCCACGCAATGAACGCGAGCGATCTCCTGCTCAGGGCTGCCCTCCACGCACGAGGTCACCACGGCCTCGTCGATGCGCTGGCCCTGCGCGATGTCCTCCTCGAGTACCACGGCACTCACCGTGTGCGGCGCGTCGAAGCGTAGCGTGACGACGTTGCCCTCGTCCTCGCGGGAGGCGTCGATGCGCCGCGCGCGGAAGTCCGCGATCTTTTCGCCGAGGCGCGCAAGGACCTGCACGTCGGCATCTGCGAGAAGGCCGTCGCGGTTCGGGGGAACGTTCAAGAGGAAGGTCGCGTTGCCGCCGACCGAACCCTTCCAGATCGAGAACAACTCATCGACGCTGCGCACCTGGGAGTCTTCGACGTCGTGGTGGAACCAGCCTGTGCGCGTCGAGGTGTTGACCTCCGCGGGGTACCACGCCAGGGGACCGGAGTAGTCCGCCAATGCCTCGCGCGACCCCAGGTCCTCGTCGCCGGAGGCCACCTGTCGGGAGAATTCGCCGTCGTCGGCCTTCTGCGACTTTTCTGCGGTGCGTTCGGCCTCGCGCAGAGAAGCGGGAACGACCGACCATTCGTTGGCTCGAACGGAGCCCGCCTCGTTGCCACACCAGCGCACGTCCGGGCCGCACACGGAGATAACCGCCTCGGGTGCCAGCGCGCGGACCGTGTCGTAGATGCGCTGCCAGTCATAGACCTGCACCTTGCCGTTGGGACCCTCGCCGCACGCACCGTCCAGCCACACGGAGAAGACGGGTCCGTAGTGAGTGAGCAACTCGATGAGCTGGTTGATGTAAAAGTCGTTGTAGGCCATGCCCTGGCCATACGTCGGCTCGGTCATGTCCCAGGGGGACAGGTACACGCCGAACTTCAGGCCGTGACGCGCCGCCGCGTCAGACACCTCGCGCACGAGGTCGCCCTTCCCACCCTTCCACGGGGAGGAGGCCACGGAGTGCCTGGTGTAGGCCGACGGCCACAAGCAGAACCCGTCATGGTGCTTGCACGTGAGGATCACACCGGTCATGCCAGCGCTCACGAGCGCGCGCATCCACTGATCGACATCGACGTTTCCCGGGTTGAACAGCGTGGGATCCTCGTGGCCCTCGCCCCACTCGCGGTCCGTCATCGTGTTCATGCCGAAGTGGATGAACGCGTACATCTCCATCTTCTGCCACTGGAGCTGACGGTGGGTAGGCCGAATGTTGGCCAGGTAGTCCTCGTTGATCATGCCTATGGTTTCCGCTTGATAGTCGGCGCATCGGCCGGGCCTGCACCCTGCAGGTTCCTGACAAAGGATAGCCCAGCGGTTAAACGGTCACCAGCGTGAGCACGCGCGTCGTGCCGCCCTGTTTCGCCTTCTTTTCCGGCCTGAATTCGACGTCGATAACGCGGTGCTCGGCCCCGCGAGCGTCGTGCAACGTTACCGAGCGCGCCGCATCCGTCAGCGCCTGCTCACACTCGGTCGTCTCGCTCGCCGAATACCCTCCCGACGCCAGGAGCATGCCAGTTACCGCGCCCCGCCAACGCTTGGCATCGTGGGAAATCACCGAGCGCTTACCGTCAGCCTCACGCACGACGCGTAGCTCCCACACGCGCGCCCACGGTGCCTTGCACGCAGCCCGGTAGGGACCCGAGCGCGCGTCGATGACGACCTGGTCTGCTGCCTCCTCGCGCAGAGCCTCATCCAGGCGCGGCGCCCACCACGTGGACAGGACGCCGAAACCGGGCAGGGACACGCCCATCGCCAGCCGGTGATCGGGCACGACGTCGGCGGGGGAGAGGACCCCAAAGAGGCCGGAAAAAATGGAGATCCCGCCCGCGCCCGCACTCTCCCAGGCACGTGGGGTGACGGCCTCGATAGCTTCGAAGAGAACGCCCGTGAACAAGGACGAGGCCGGGGCGCAGGGGGCGCTCATCAGTGCCTCATTGACGGACAGGTCGATGCGTGCGCCAACCTTGAGCGTAGCCGCCGCTTCCGGCCCCGACCCCAGTGCAACCAGCGCCTCGGCGACGCTGCACCGATCCGGTGTCAGACACGGGCGGGACAGAGATTCCAGCGATAGAGAGGGGCCGCAGGCGGGCGCGTTCTTCCCCTCCGACGGGGGCAACCAGATCAGCATGGAGCCACCCTATCGCGCCGCGAGCACCAGGCGCGCTAGAATCGGTGCGGATCTGCCGGCTGGGCGACCGCGCGCGGAAACGCTCGAGGAACGTCCGGGCTCCACAGGGCAGGGTGATGGCTAACAGCCACCCGGGGTAACCCGAGGGACAGTGCCACAGAAAACAAACCACCTCCACCTTTCGTGGCGGTAAGGGTGAAAAGGTGAGGTAAGAGCTCACCAGCGGCGCGGGTGACCGCGTCGGCTCGGTAAACCCCACCCGGAGCAAGACCGAGCAGCAGGCAGGGCGGCCCGCCCAATGCCTGCGGGTAGGTTGCTGGAGGCCGTTGGTAACGATGGTCCTAGATAGATGGTCGCCACCGCGAGACCGGTAACGGTGCGCGGGGACAGAACCCGGCGTATAGGCCGACAGATCCAACAGAGTGACCCCGACGCGCGTCGGGGTCACTCTGTTTATCGGTGGGGCTGCCGACCCAGCCGCTACGGGTGTCCTCTCAGGAGTTCTGCGCCGCGTAGTAGGCTGCACCCACGATGCCAGCCGTGTTCAGCAGCTTCGCGGGAATCATCGGGGTCTTCAGTTTCAGCAGCGGCATGAACTTCTCGTGGTTCTCCGACACGCCGCCGCCCACGACAAACAGATCAGGGTTGAGCAGGAACTCCACATGGCTGTAGTAGCGCTGCAGGCGCTGCGCCCACTGCTCCCAGCTCAGGCCCTGGAGGGTCTTCTGGCCCGAGGACGCGTTCTTTTCGGCGTCGGTGCCATCGATCTCCAAGTGGCCCAGTTCCGTGTTCGTCAGCAGCGTGCCGTTGACAATGATCGCCGAGCCGATGCCCGTGCCCTGCGTGGTGAACACGATGACGCCGTCGCGCCCCTTCGCCGCGCCGTACGCGACCTCCGCGATGCCGGCTGCGTCCGCGTCGTTGAGGGCAACGACCGCGCGACCCAGGTGGCGCTCCATGAGGGCATCCACATCGACGTTGACCCACGACTGATCCAGGTTCGCCATGTAGGGGATCACGCCGTTAAAAACGGGGGCGGGGAAGGTGACACCAATCGGAACGCCAATCTTCACGTCGAGCTGGTCGATGACCTCGCGGCACACTGTTGCCACGGCCTCGGGTGTGGCCGGATTGGGGGTCGGGATGCGGATCTGATCGCCGATGTACTCCCCGGTCTCCAGATCTACCAGTGCGCCCTTCACGCCGGATCCGCCGATGTCGATGCCGCAAGCGACCTGAACCATGACCCCTCCTCGGGTAACGTGTGTCGGTTTGAATGCGGGCTGCTAGCGCCCGTCGTCTCTGAATTGTAATGGACACCACCGGGGGAAGTGCAATCCGTTTACGAGATGGGAACAGCCCGCGTCGAATCG
>ERZ772795.131-NODE-131-length-13145-cov-2.84767_pt1 | contig 13145 bp, 20 predicted proteins | sample MGYA00511346_ERZ772795 | MGnify/ENA primary metagenome ERZ772795 (study PRJEB29015, sample SAMEA2738032) | human oral metagenome | biome: human oral; feature: human-associated habitat; material: saliva | place: China | collected 2245 ... | reverse complement strand
CACACTGGTATCAGGACCCATCGTCGTCTTGAATGCCATGTTGAATATCTCCTATCTTGTGTTACATACCGACCTGCGGACGGAATCCGCGAAGCAGTGCCGCCTTGATCAGCTCTCGGTCTTCCTCGCTGAAATCGCGATTGACGAACACGGTCTTCACCGTATCGCCATCCATCTTCACGCGAGCAACCCAAGAGTCGCCGTTCAGGATCGAGTTGTACCCTTCGGCGGCCTCGGTATTCTCCTTGGGAACATCAATCGCAGACGTAGACGCACGTCCATCGAGAAGCTCCACGGAGAGTCGAGGCTGAGCCTCAGATCCGACGATTCGACCATTCTGGAAATTGATCCGGATGGTGTAAGGTTCGTCGTCGGCAATGGCGTTCCCGACCGCTCGCTTCGCAAGGGCCAGAATACCAGAATTGATGACCTTCTCAGACTGAGGATCACGGTTAAACTGACCCCTTCTAGTCTTGAGATATGTCTTCATGTTATCGGGGATCTGTGTCATCAGAGCTGCTCCGTTCCAGGGTCTTTCCTAAGCGCTTCCTTGATAGAAATCCGGGAAGTCGTCTTGATCTTTGGGTTGAATTCAGCGTTGTTGGCCCACCACGAGCCGTACTTAGCGCCCTTGCCGAATCCGGGTTCTTCGGCATCGCCGCGAGTTGTGGCGCGCATGATCCAGTCGTCGCCGGCATCGATCACAGTTTCCTTGGTGTGGTCATTGGCTTGGCGCCCACTCACAATGAACGTGATCTTTCGAACATACCAGAAGTACTCGGTAGCAATCGGGTCGGAACTACCGTTGACAGTCTTGTCGACCTGCTCACCCTTGACGATACCTTCGATCTGGATCGAGAAGCCAGCGTAATCACCGTTGGCGGGGATGAAGCCGTTCTTGATGTTGACAACCGCCGTGAAGTTGTCGCCGTTAAGCATCGGATCATCCGAGTGCTCAAGTACCGTAGAAAGGTAGCGCGCAATATCAGTCGCACCACCCGTCTTAAGTGTCTTGACCGGCCGGATATTGTCCGCCATCCATGTGCGGTCATTTGGGACAACGATTTCGAACCAGTTACTCATAGAACCAGTTCTCCTTCCTCTAGTAGCTGCGCCCAGATACGATCATCTCGACGCCGCTGTGTTTTTCGGACATCCGATCGACTCCCCAGAAACAGGTTGTCGAGCGAATTGTTCTCGAGGTCTCCGTCTGCGTGACAGACAAAGACACCCCTGTCTGGCCACCTCTTGTAAAAGGCAGCCCAGATCACCGATGCGACCGAACGTTCGCGAGCCTCACCGGGAGTCGTGTACAGCCGAACATAACGCGAATTTCCTTTACGTTTGAACGGTTGAAGTGTTACGCCGGTATCCTTCCGACGAATAACGCCCACACGATTTGCCTCGTAGTGGTTAAAACCAGGCACATCAGCCCAGATGTCAGCATACTCTTTGTACATGATAGCTCCTTTCGTCTAAGACGGGGGCAGACCTTTCACAGCCCACCCCCGCCTTAAAATATGATCAGTCGAGATCCGCGTACTTAGCCGCGAAGGAAGCCGACTCGTCGTCCATCACGACGTACAGCTCCTTCACATAAGCGGAAATACCCTTCTGACCGCGGATGTCGTACACCGACGGATGAATGACAACGTCCGCCGTCTTGATCGTGATGTTGTCCAGAGTGCCGACAGTATCCTCATTGAGGAGCTGCTTGCGGCCGCCCGTAACCAGCCAGATGGCCGGTGCGCGGAACTTGTACGAGACCTTGACGCCGAGGTAGGGTCGCTCGGGATCGAACTCGCCATCCTGGTTCTTGCGGTACTTGATGTTCCAACCATCTCGCTCGAGATCCTCGACAAGGTTCAGGGGAATCGCAACCGAGAACTCGCGCTTTCCGCCGTCCTGGTTGAACCGCGTCGGAGATCCAGCAAAGTTCGTGAAGAGCAGACGAGCGTCTTCGATAACCAGATCGGAAGGGGTGTTGTTGAATGCCATGATGATTTCCTTTCTCAGCGGCACAGTGTTTCAAGATCGACGAATTGTTCGATCGCTTGTTTTGCCTCATCGGCGAGCATCTCGGCGTAAGACGTATCAACGTCCTGCTCCTGATGCATGAATCGGACCATCTCTGCTTCCTTCCAGCGATAGCCCTTTGTCCCAACGACGGCGTCTTTGATCTCGCCTTCGTTGTTCATCCGAAGGAGCTCAGCACCACCTCGTTCGGGCTTGATCGGCACAAACGCACCGACCTTACCAACAAAGTGTTTGGCTCCATCCGGGAACTTCAGGTACATCGCCGTCTTGACCTGTTTGGTCTGGATGTAATCCTCGAATTCAATCGGCTCCTTGGTGAAGAGCTTCTTGAATACATATGGCTCCTGGAACTGCTTGCCAGTGGCAGTCCATTCGCCTTCGTGAGGGGATACATACTTCGCGATGTACACAGCCTTGTTGACAAGACACATCTTGGCATAGGTGGCCTCATGTTCGAAGTCGTACCCATACTTCTTTCCGAAGTCCATCACTTTCTGAATATCGTCAGGCGTGGCCCCGGGAATCTTGATGGAGTCTGTCTTGATGTGAGCGACAGTCAGACCGAGTTCATCCTGCACATAGTGCTTGAGGTCGATCATGAACAGCGCACCTCGCTTCGCGACAATGTTGTCGATATTCCGAGGATCCCATGCGGGGTTGTCGAACTTGGCGCTCGTCAGCCCGTACATGGAGTTGATCGGAATCTTGAGAGCCTTGCCGAGTTCATCGAGATCATAGTTATTCGCAATCTCAACAAGGCGCCCCTCGAAGAGCTTACTCAACGTGTCCATGTCCTTATGTTTGATCGCCACACGAGCCTGCTTGAGCTCGCTGTATCGCTGAGTATAAGGGCCGAACAGATTGAGTTGCTCGATCGACGTCGGGTGCATCGACGCGACATCGAGGAGGGCGACGTTCTCGTAATATCCGGGTTCTGAATACACATAACCACCCTCCCCGGGATCTTCTCCGCGATAGGATGAACCCTTGAACTTGTCAAAGGTGTAACCCTGGAACATCTCGCTGAGGTCAGTGTAAACGAACTTCGACTTGTCGGGTCGACGCTCCTTACCGAACACCAGAGCACATGTGTGCTGGTTTGTGGTGTCGTTGACACTCAGACCTGACAGCGCCGCAAGGATCTTGCGAGCGCCCCAGTCGCTAGCGAGATGGTCGAACACCAGCTCAGTGGCCTCGACATCGTTCTTACAGTATTCTACGACGTCATCCCACTGATCCTCAGGAACTGGCTGGTCCCAAGGTAGGTTGTTCTCCTGGTGTTTGAGCCCGAGCTCAATCTCCCACTTCTTGAGAGATTGCTTCTTTGTCGAGAAGTCGTAAATATCCGCGTAGGAGAGATTGTAAGCCTCGCGGAACGTTGCGTTCTTCTCGTTGTTGATGATGCGCTGAGAGATCTCAAAGAGCTCGGCGTTCGAATATCCGAGCGACGCCGCATACATGATGTGGTTGTCGTACTTACGGTTGTTGAATCCAATCAACCTAAGTTCAAACAACGACTTCACCGCCTTGGCGGAGGGATTCGTCCAGAAATGGACAACCTCCTCGCCTGGGAATTTATAGCAGACGACGAACAGATTCGGGAAGACCTCAACGTCATAAAACGCGATGCGCCCGCTTCCCTCCTCAGAGATCTCTGTCTTGTCTTCAGACATGAAGTGCATCTGCTGGACCATCTTAAGGCAACGATCCGACTGGTTCGTCGAAGACATTGCGAAAGAAGTCACGGCATTGCGAGAGTCCGTTACGTCGTATGTGATCCCAGACTCGTAGGCCTCGTCAAGAATACTCTTGATAAAGTCGACACTGGGGGCAGTGTTCGCATGCACCTCCTTACGGAGTGCCTTAGCGATGAGAGCCCTGAGATGGTTCTCATCCTGGACATGTTTCTTGTTGATCATTCTGGGGACCTTTGTCGGGAGGTCTCCCGGATAATCCTCGATACCTCGCCCGTTGTGAAGGGACAGTCGTCGCCGAAGAGACGCGTTCCCTCGGAATCGTTTGATTTCAATTCCAGGCGAATATTCAGCAAGGGTATCCTTATCGACAGGATATCGGTAGATGAGGTGGAGGCCGCCACCGCTTTTCGACGTTTCCGCATATGTCGGAGGCCAAGCAGAAGCAGCGCGAAGATTAGCATTGAGGTCTTTTTCACCGTTGTCTCCTTTCAGATCAAAATCAATGCAGATATATTCCTCAGGCATGAGGACGTAGTGTTCGTCGACGGGTGCGATATCGCGTAGCACCGTGTCTACGTATATCCAGGCCTTTCGAGGCGTTCCATTCTTTGATGAAAGCTGAGCCTTACAGCCTGCGAAGTGCTCGTCAAATATCGACGGGCTTCCTTGTTGCATGGTGAGCCATGATTCACTCTTAACAGCAGTTGGGATGAGTTCGGAGGTTTCGAACTTGTCCTTGTGAAAACCTATGAACAAACTCCGATAAGACACCCCATCAACCATGACTCTGTCTCGAAATTCACGAAAATATCGACAAAGTTCGGTTTTGAACCGATACCTTGGTACCACATATTGGATCCCAGTTTCAGAGGCATAGTCCTTGTAATCTGAATATGCCTTAGCGAGAGTGACTTTGTCATCAGCTCCCCAATCTTCGTACATCTCCATGACGAAGTTGTATATAGGATTGGTTTCCGAGATCATTGTCTTAGATCTGTAGTTGCGGTAATAGTTCGGACCGAGACTACGATACACGTCGACGCAGTGCTTAGCAATAACGCCGAGTTCCTGATACACCCCGTCCATGACACTGGTGTACTCATCGATCGATAGACGTCTTCCAGATGGTGTAACATCAAGCAGACGTCTAGGGATACCCGAGTTTGCGTCAGTGATCTTAACCGGGTTGTTCGATGCCATAATCAACATTGTCGAAATGCGCATGGAACGTGGTTTCTTGAACTTCTCGTTGATGAGCTGAATCTCGTTCGAGATGATCGAATTAAGACGGGTGTTTGTCTCGATTCGGCTCAAGTCGCCGTCGTGTTCGATAGCCACTAGTGGATCATCGACAAAAGATGCTAGAGCAAAAGAGTTGTTTCGCTGGGCTAGCGACTCCGAGTCGAATGCAATACTATACTCTCCGAATAGCCTCTGCATCACGTTCAGAATCGTGGATTTACCAGAACCCGGATCACCATAGAAGACCAGAAACTTGTCGATTTTTCGGCAATCGCCTGTGAGGACTGAACCAATACTCCATTCGATCTTCTGGCGTTCAGAGGGGTCGTACAGAGTGTCGACTAGTTTAGCCCAGTTAACTGGAACTCCGTCCTCTAGCGAATATGGGAGACGATACGAGACATGGTCTTCTCGACGAATCGGAGTGTCGGCAAACACCGGAAACCGATCAAGAGGATGGTCGGTATCGATCATATTTTTAGTCCACTGACGATATCGTTTCCATACGCCATCTCTTTCGGATGCGCAGAACTTCGGGATCATCTGTTGTGGAGCCGAATCCTCAACGAATTTTCGAACGTCATTGTCAACCAGATCAATGACGTCGAATTCGTTCTTTGACCACAAACCGATCTTTGGATTCCAGACTGCGACGAAGTCGCCATCTCGTATCATGATGTCGCTGGAGTCGAGATTCAAAAACCAAGGTGCCGCCTCCATGACTCCCGGCAGACCGCGCATTGGAGAAGATTCGATCGTGTAAAAGTCCACCTCCCGTGGCCTCCTTTAGTGATATGGATCGTACAAGTTGGCCCATTGAATCATTTGGGTCGTTAGGGGCAACTCGAGAGTATCTACCCCCGGTATACGGAATAATCCGCCGGTTCCGTTCCTTGAGTAGGTCCGATACATCACACGTTCGGCGATGTTCAGAGCTTCTTCATGGATCTCTGAAAGTAGGCGCCCGTCGTCAGAATATGAACGAGCGCCCATGTTCAGAAGAATGGACTTCGTGAACGATTCCCGATCCTGGTACAGCATAGCAGTCAGGGTGTCAGTAATACTCACGAAGACCTCAAGGAACGAAGCCGGAGCTTGCCTCGGCGAGGGCATACCCGTTTCGTAGCAGTATTCGTCCCTCATACGAAGAGCCTGAACGGCCTTATCTTCGTCCTCAGGAATATACCACACGAAATCGAGTTCATCCCACACCGAAGCAAGCTCCGAGTAGTTCTCGAGGTGCCCTCGCTTGATAAGCCAGGACACGTAGTGCATGTCAGATCTTGTCCCAAATCATTCCGTCGACGTTGAAGTCGAGGATGAAGTTCGAGTCAACGCGAGAGTAGTCTTCGGACGGAACTCGGTAGATGTTCGCGTCAAAGTCGCCGAACGAGACGTAGCCGTCGCCGACCTTAGAGTTCTTGATCCAGCCGACAACAGCACCCTCACGAGTGCGAGACAGGCCGAGCTGATCGTAGACCTCGTTCAGGAACAGGTGACCCTTACGCTCGAGACGACGGTTCGCCCACAGCTGAACAGCGGCGAGCGTCTCAGAGGTGTAATCCTCATTCTCATCCCAGCAGTTCGAGGACTCCTCGGTGATAATGCGTGCGTAGGGCGACAGGTCTACCATAGACGCGAGGACCGCATCGACGACGGCGGCTGCGTCAGACTTGTTGTCGGAAGACAGGATCTCCTCAGCCGTCTTGTCGTAGTTAGGCAACTTCGGACGAGTAATCTTCGCAACGGTCTCCTCGCCGAGTGTGGTGACCATGGACTTCTTGTAGTCATCGAACGCGGTCTGAAGAACGGTGTATGCCGCACCAACGGCAGCAAGACGCTTCTTCGAAATCGAGTTCGAGAAGTAGATCATCGCGATCGTGGCGCTGCCAACAATTGCAGCAGGCGCGCAAGTGTACGCGGTGTCGAGAATGAAGAGGATACGGTTCTTCATCTCGATCTTTCGGACGTCCTCATCGGCGATCTGGTCTGCGTTGCGGATGCACTCCTTGCGACGATCCCAGTCGCGACCTTCGCAGTCCTCGAACCGAGTGCCTGCCTGCCATGCGAGGTAGCCAGTTGCGACGACGCCGACAGAGGCGGTGACGGAGAGAATGGTGGGGGCGTGCTTCGAGATGCGAGCCATGCCCGTGTGGAAAGCGGTCGTGATAGACATTTGAATGTGCTCCTTTCTGAGCAAATATGTTACTTGAGGGGTTCGGGACGATCGGCAGAGACGAGCCAACCTTCCCTGATCTGTCGGATTTCGAACGCGTCGGTTGTAGTCCAACCCCAGCGTTCATCGGTGTATCGGGGCTGAATACCAACAGACGACATCAGATCTGCAACCGAGACCTGGCCGTACTGTTCGATGGATTCGGCGACGTATTCGATCACGTCGACGGCCTCGCCGCGAGTGTCGAACACAAGGTCCTCCACATTCGTGGGCTTTGGCTGACGCGGCTCACGACGTTCAGATCGATGCGAGTCGTAGTAGCCCCGCCCACGATCCGAACGAGATGAACTAGAATATGACGTGTATCCAGACGAAGAACGACGCCGGGGATCGACTTCGCCGTAAAGCAGCTGCTGAATACCTTGAGTCACCATATCGGTGATGGCGTTCTTAGCAGCCGGGATGGCCACGTCGACAACAAGATGCTCAGCAATCTCTGGGAGATCCTGAGCGAAGAAGGTCCGAAGAGCTTCCTTGATGGCAGACTTCTTCTGGACCTTAGCCTTGGCAATAATCTTCTTCTCGGGGGAGGCCCCCTCCTTGGCTTTATCAGTGTTGCCAGGGAGGGAGACCTCAGTGGGCCGAGTAGGCTCGATGGGGACGATGCCCGACATCAGTTGGCCTCCGCCATCTTGCGGAGCTCTTCGAGGGAAGCATCCGGGTGCTCCTCGATCAGCTTCTTGGCCTTACCCATGATGTCATCAGGGAAGAGGCCGGCCAGGAACCCGTTCGAGAACTTCGGATCGTTGCTGAGCTTGTCCAGAAGAGCGTCGAATGCGGGGGACGCAAGGAACGCCTTGGTCGCACGCTCATCCTTGAAGAATCGCGTACCGTCCTCAGAGCGTTCGCCGTAAGCAGCTCCCACGAACTCCTGAAGCAGCTTGTAGGCGTCCATGGGGGAAGCCTCGCCACCGTTGATGAGGGCGATCTTGGCCGAAAGAGGAGTGCGCTGGAGCTCCATGTTCATGAGCTCGGCCTTGGAGAGGTGGAAGTGGAGCTTCTCCTCCGTTTCCTCTCCAAAGAAGTTGGTGTACTTAACCTTGATGGACTGCATGTCAGTTGTCTTCCTTTCGTGCGACGAATGCACAGATCGTTCCAATTGCGATGATGAAAGGTACCAGAACCACGAGGAACGCTGCGTTGGATCCGGTCTTAGCGAGCTTGGTCTCGCTAGGCTTGGTTGCGTCGGCCTTCGTTGAGGGTCGGGCCGAAGGAGTGCTCGTTCCCGACTGCGGCGCAGGAGTAGTCACAGACGGAGACGGAGCGGGTGTTGTAACTGAGGGAACCGGCACGGGCGTAGTCGTAGTCGGGTTGGGCGCAGGAGTTGTCACAGACGGAGAAGGTGCCGGGGTCGGCGTAGTTCCATCCCCGTCAGTTCCACCATTGACCTTGACCTCGATCGTGCGCTCGAGCTTGAGACCGTTGACTGTTGCAACGTTGGTTGCGGCCTTAGCGCCAGCCGGCGTAGCCATCGGCTCAGGGGTGTAGGTAGTGCAAACCTTCACGCCCTCGGGAGCGGTGAACTCGATAGTGTAGTCGTTGACCTGAATCGCGCCGATGTACACGGTCGTGTTAGGATCCCAGGTGTCACCCTTGGCGCACTTAACAGACGTGCTGAGCTTGGTGTACGCGTCGTGGACGTTGTACTTGACGCCGGGTTCGGCGACCCAAGTGATCATCCAAGAGGTGGTGCCATCGGGATTGACCCAGCCCCACTTCGAGTTCTCGGGCTTGGCGTCCTCGTAGTGACCGCCGTTGCAGTCGTTGTCGCAGCTGCTATCCCAGTCCTTGTCGCCGAAGGTAAAGGGCCATGCCCGCTTACCAATAAGGATCTCGCCCCACTTCTTGCCGACGGCAGACTCCTGAAGGCGAGCAGTCGTCCACCACGTGCCCGAAATATCGGTCTTGCTGGCGACGGCATCGGGAACGTTGTCCACCGTGCAGGTGAGCGTGCCCTTGTCAGTCTTGCAGGAGCCGATCTTATCGCCGGAATCCAGCGTGAACGGGAAGTCGTACGCCCAGTTGATGACGTCAGACGTAACCGTGAAAGTCTGCCCGACCTCGAGCTTCTTGGTGGACCAAGTGCCCTTGACCGTAACCGGCGAGGACACCTGGGAGCTGCCCGAGGAGATGCCGGTGATCTTGGCGTCGATGGGGTTATCTGCTGCGAGAGCAGGTGCTGCGGATCCGCAGATAACAGCTGCAGCAATGCCGATGGACGCGAGTGCGCGGTTCATGATGGTCTCCTTTCAAATAGTAAGTTTTGGGCTGTCACTTGTTCTGGATGTTGCGGTACTCCTCGATGTACTTCTCAAGCTTCGGGCCGAAGGCCTTAAGAAGGAGGAATCCGACAAAGCCGGCAGCCGCGATCTTGCCAGTACCCCCGCCGAGGATCTTGGAGATCGCGTTGATGATCATCATGAAGGTGATGAACGTGAGGATGATGATGAGCATGATGATGCTTCCGAAGGTTTCCATGGTAGCGATTCTCTTTCAGTTTGAACAAAGCCTATAACCCGTGTTAGGGGTTATAGGTGAGGATGGGTCTCAGTTCTGGGACTGGGAGTTCTTGTATGCCTTCTTACGGGCACGGTTGGGATCGAGGGCGCAGCAAACGCCAAAGAATCCAAGCATGATTCCGAAGGTGTACATGGTAGGGGGTCCTTTCTTGAGGGTTAGTTCTCATTAGGACTCCCGTTTTTTGTGTTTGGCCAGTATTCTGGAGGGTCAGAATACTCGATTGGCTCGTCGGTGAAAGTGACCTTGTTTTCCTTGGTCACCGCTCTTCAACCGATCTTGAACCAGTTCGGCTGAGGAGCAGGCGTCAGAGCGACCTCAATCGCGGGCGAACCGGAAGGCAGGAGCACCGGACGGAACTCAGGCTTGATGGTCACGCCACCGTCCCAACCGAGCTCGTCACCGACGCCCGTCTCACCGATGTGAATCTGAGCGTAGAAGTCGTTCAGAGGGCAGGGGCCGAAGTTCAGCAGGTCCTCAGAGATGTTGTTGCAGTAACCACGGATCTTCTCAGCCGTGGAGCGGAAAGTACGTCCGGTGATGGCGTCCTTGCAGAGGACCTCCTCGTCACCGAAAATGACCATCGAGCCCTCGGGGAGCTTCTTCTCAGCGGCCTTCTTGTCGGCCGGCTTGCCGCCCTTCTTGATGACCTCGACCTGCTCGAGCACGTTCTTGCGGAGCTCGGACACGTTCATCTGAGAAATGGAGTAGGCGGCAGCGAGAGCCTGGTACTTCTTGTAGGTGACGTTGTGCAGAGAGACGATCGCGAAGATCGTGACGCCGAGGCTGGCGGCAGCGGGGATGTAGGTCATCCAGTTGCGCTTCGCGAAGTCGAGGAGGTTGTCAGACGCGCCGTTGTCGTTGGCGATAGCCTTGGCGTGGGCCTTGCCGGAGGTGATGGCGGTCGCAACGGAGGCTGCGATACCCAGGCCCGTGATCAGGATCTGCGGGTTGGACTTGATCCAGTTCATGGCAAGCTTGATGGTGTTCTTGATGGACATGGTTGTGCTTCTTTCTCGAAAATATGGAGGTTGATTGATGATCAGAGGTTGGCGACGTACTCGGAGAGATCGAGGCCGAGGATGGATGTTGCTGCGATCGGGATGAAGTTCGGATCCGATCCGACCGCGAGGGAGTCGACGATGATGTAGGGCTCGTGGAGCTCAGTGTTGTCGACAATGACGATGTTCTTGGCGAATGCGCGACGACGATCAGTCATGACGAACCGGAACGGGACAATCGCGTACTTCGCGTCAGGCTTGTCAGCCTCGTCCCTAGAAATGAGGAGTCGTTCACCGGATCCATCGGTGTAGCAGACGTCTTCGTAGTTGTACGGAGCCGTTCGCAGCGGCTTGACCACCTTGCCGTCGATGTGCTTGCCGATGAGCACCCCGAGAGCAGTAGTCTCAAGGGCGTTCGGACGTACAGGGGCTGAGTGAGCCAACGAGATCGAAATGAGCGATCCTTCGGGAACGCTGAGGTCGACTTCGGAGAGGTTGAAGATCTTTCGCAGGGTCATGGTTGTGCTTCCTTTCAAATAAAGCCTATAACCCGTGTTAGGGGTTATAGGGTTGAGAGTTCTCAGAGGAGTGATGTCACTCGTCGTCGGAGGAGTCCGAAGACGCGCGCAGACCGGCAATGGTCATGGCGCCGAAGAAGATAGCGACGGAGGACAAGGCAGCAACCTTGGCGACCGGGACGCTCTTTTCGGCGACCGTCTTAATGCGGTCCATAAGAGGGGTCTTCGTGTTGGTCTCTTCGAGTTCGTTCGAGTTGGACATGGTGAGATCCTTTCTTGAGTGGTTAGTTCTCATTAGTATCGGGGTACTTTTTGCGGTACTCTTCAACGAGCTCGATCACAGGGTTCTCCTGGTGTTCGGCGATGGCGCCCAGAATGTTCATACCGGCCCATACGGCGAGGGGTGTCGAGATCGCGATGATGGACAAGAGAATGGCAAGCATGGTTGTCTCCTATTTTGACTGTAAAAGCCTATACACCACGTATGGCGTATAGGTGAGAATGAGATCAGTTCTCATCGGGGTACTGCACCTTGAGGTGAAGCAGCCGGCACAGAATCTTGTTGGCCTTCTCAACTTCTTCCGGATCGTCGGAGACGTAGGAGGTCTTAAACAGAGACTTGTAGTACTCAGTGGTAGACCAGCATCCGTACGTGTGACCGATGATCAGGGAGATGATGGTGGCGAGAGTAATGCCGGTGAGGTATTTGGACATGAGAGTTCCTTTCAGAGAGAGTTGATATTTCTCATTAGGAACTGCGTAAAATATGCTAGACAAAGCCTATAACCCGTGTTAGGGGTTATAGGATTGAGGGTTCAGTTTTCTTCAAGGTCGGGGAGGCTCATGGTGAGCTTGAGATCCTTGTTGATGAGCTCCACGCAGAGCTTGCGGAGCATCTGGTTCTTACCGTAGCAGGCGTAGTTGAACGTCTTGCTGTAGAATACAGTGCGTTCAATCCTGCCGAGGTTGTAGAATACAGGTGCTGCAATCGCGAGGGTAGCGGCGGCAACGAAGGAGTAAGCGTACTTCGACATGAGAGTGGTCCTTTCAAAGAGGGGTGATAGTTCTCATTATTCACCGCGTAAATTGTGCCAACAAAGCCTATAACCCGTGTTAGGGGTTATAGGGTTGAGGGGTTTCAGTCATTGAGGTCGTGATCGATGTCACGCATGAGGGTGTCAAGCACCTCAGCCTTGGATGCGCCTTCAGCGAGGTCGCGGTATGCGTGCCAGTACGAGGCGGCCACCTTCTTGATGGTGGTCTCGTAGCGGTCAGCAACATAGGCGAGCCAGATGTTGTAGGCGAAAGAGAGGGCGAGGAGGATGCAGACAGTGATGGTGAGTGCGTTGAACATGATGGTTCCTTTCAAAGAGGGTTGATAGTTCTCATTATTAGTTGTGTAAAGTTTGTGTTAGTTTGTGTTAGTTAAAGCCTATAACCCGTGTTAGGGGTTATAGGTGAGAGTAAGATCAGTCGTAGAGGGCGTGCCAGATCTTACGCATGAGGTTATCGAGGGTCTCGGTCGCGGTAGCGTTCGAGTCCATATCGTCGAAGACGGCCCAGGTGGACTTCTGGATCTTATCGATCTGAGTCTTGTATTGAGCAGCCTTCGCAATGGAGACGAGGCTAACGATGGCGAGGACGATGGTCAGCGTAGGGAACATGGTGTTTTCCTTTCATAGGAGTTGATAGTTCTCACTATTCGCCGCGTAAAATATGTGATAAGAAAAAAGTCTATAATCCTAGATTTTAGGGTTATAGACTTTCGAGCAGTTCTACTTACGGAACTTCAGCATCGAAAATGCCTTTGAGGCAAGAACGTGGGTCTGTTCGTAGTTGAGGACCGCCATAAGACCGAGCAAGTACACCACGCCGTTGGCAATGGTCTCGGACGAAG